>Ga0123353_10001621_pt1 | contig 27692 bp, 17 predicted proteins | sample TergutLab28metaG_3_FD_92763 | JGI IMG/M metagenome (GOLD analysis project Ga0123353, IMG submission 92763) | Labiotermes labralis P3 segment gut microbial communities from Petit-Saut dam, French Guiana - Lab288 P3 | ecosystem: Host-associated > Arthropoda: Insects > Digestive system > Gut ...
AAAAATGAAGTTCATAAACACCTCACTGAAACTAGTAAAATTGCAGTCAGAGGTAGCGTTACGCTACCTCTGCATAGCTTTGGTATCAGTTTATCCTTTGACAGTTGTTAGATCGCCCAGTTCTCCAGCTTAAGCTCATCTATAACTCTAAAATGCTTAACGTTCTCTGTTACTAGAATGCAATCGTGAAGTATGCAGAAAGCGGCAATAAAAATATCAGCATCCCCAATGGTAATGTGTTTTTTACGTAGATCTGCATATATATGTGCTGCTTTATTCCACGCTTCTTCTGGCATTTCACCGACACCATAACGCTCGACGAATGATCGATACAGGGTTTCCTTCTTCGGTGAGGAGTTACACAGGAATCCACGTTGAATTTCATAGTCAACAATTATGGAATGGTAAACGTTGCACCGGATGCAACAGCAAAGTTCCGTCTCATGACCACAGTATCGTCATTATTAAGAAGATAGATTATAGTGTTTGTATCAATAGCAAAATGCATACGCATTAATCCTCATCTTTGATATGGATTTGATCACGACCGAAATAAGCGCGGGGGAAGTCAGACAGAGCTAGATTCTCATCTGTAGAGCTTTTCGCAAGAAAATCAAACTCTTCCCAAAACTCAGTGTCATCTTTTTTAACTTCGTTTATGTTGACAGGAATATCAAGAATATTGACAATTGCCATCTTACGTTCAGGTAAAGCTACTCGTTTGCCCTCTTGAAAGAACGCGCCATTGTCAAAATACCCTTGCAGTGACTGTACATGCATGCTTGTCTCACCTCCAAAACCATTTCTTGCACACATAGATAAAACCGTGCTGCCGCGTTTACTAGTAAACGCGTAGAGCATATATACAATTGACTAGACCCATAGTTGCTAGAAAGAACAGGCATTTGACAATAATAATTCTATCATGGTACTCTGGATGCGTCAATGCGAATCCTGTTGCTGACGGTGTCAAACACTGATAATTGATTGATGATAAGGTCCATGTTATAATAAATCATCATATCGGAAACCAAGCCCGCATATCATTTGGAGTATGTGAGCGTTAATCATAACCCATCGATGTACGGCAAGTTTGCAAAGGAGATTATTATGAAACACAAAACAAGGCATAAAACCAGGTATAAGGTGCTTTCGATGTTTCTTTCATTAGCAATCTTATTATCCTTGTTGAGCACCGGGTTTTTCAGCGTCTCTGCCGATAACGGCGATGCGACGCTCGATATTAGGAAAGAGTATGTTGGAAGCAGATCGGAGCCGTTTAGCATTATCGTACATGATTACGACATCGAGCCTGTTGATCTTGATGCCATAGGAATCACGCTTTGGATAAAACTGGATAACTATAGCTGGGAACCATATATCGAGTACTTTAATAATCATTATTCCGGGTTCAGATTTCCTACCCTCGAGCACGGAGAACTAATGATACCCGCCAGCCATACGGTACGCATAGAAGGTTTGGATCCAGGAGAATACCACCTTTTTGAGGACGAGTCCGAAACCGTCTATAATATCGAGTATCTCGTCTGTGAAGGATGGGATGATGCAAATGATACTACTCGGATTTATTGTCCCGGGGAAGCTCACAGTTGTGTAGAGGGTAATCATAGAGGAGGGAAAGAAAAAACAACAGATCCTGACGATCCGATCATGCTTGCCGCCGATAAAGTCACAAGGGTTTGCTTCCACAACGAAGAAAGCGGAGGAGCAGGAATAGGCGTCGGGCCATATATCGTAGAGTCGCAATACATTACTTTTACAAAGAGCGTGATTTCAGCCGACACAGTGCCAGATACTACTTTCCGTTTCCATATAACAAAAAACTCCGGTCCCGATGATTTTACAATCATCGCCTCTGTTGACAATGTTGACATCGATGGCACAGGCGACTATGAAGTACAGGTCCATATCGAGTTTTCGGATTTAGTGCCAAATGAAACCTATGTATTCACGATTTGGGAAGATGCAAGCGGGTTGGACGCCGGTTGGACGCCCGATGGTCAGTATATTTATTTGACTATAACTTCAGACTATCATGGCATTTTCAATGTTGTTTGGCATAACTACGACGGAGAGACTATAGTTAACACATATGTCGATCCAAATCCCTCTCCACCTGCATATCCATATAAAGTCAAGTATTACAAGGACAGCGTTACCGCAGGCAATCTGGTCGGCGAGGAAGAAGGGATTTCAGAATTTGTAGTGGACTACCAGCTGCTGGAAAGCAGTGTTGCTGGTGACTTGGGCGGCACGTGGAGAAACATCCATCGTCCGGGTGGCTATAAAGCCGGAGTTGTGCAAGGCAGCTACCCGGTCATCACTGTTGATGTTGAGAACAACGTGGTCATCGTTCTATATCTGCCGGAGGACTCACCGGGCAACAATCCGCTGGGCAACAACCCTCCGGGCAACAACCCTCCGGGCAACAACCCTCCGGGCAACAACCCGCCGGACAATAATCCGCCGGACGATGATTCGTCAGACGATGATCTGTCGGACGATGATCTGTCGGACGATGATTCATCAGGTAATGATCCGTCGGGCAGCAATACGCCGAGTCACACCCCACCAACTCAAATTGTAGGTCCGGGCGGTACAAATCGTGCGATGACGCCAAATCCCAATGTGCCGGGGCGTGAACTGATACCGGACGGTGATACTTTTATCGAGTTCGACGAGTATGGCGTTCCTTTGGGTAGCTGGATTTGGGATCATGACGAAGAAATGTGGTTTTTTGACGAGTTTGTACCATTGAGTAGATTGCCGCAGACCGGCGTTGAAAGCTCCCTAAGCTTTTATCTCCTTATGTTCGGTTTCTTTTTGGCAAGTATTGGAGTATTATTAAGAAGAATCAAATTAATCAGGCATATTCATTGAGATTGAAAAACAGGCGCGAAATAAGGGGATTTGTCAATGAAGCATAGAATGCTCAAACTGGGACTAGTACTTATAATAATTCTCTCGCTGCTAACGTCGACTGCGGCGTACGCGGTGGTAGGGGATACTGTTTATACGAATACGCGGTGGCTTGCGGATAATCTGGAGTACAGAAACACAGTAGCATGGTGCCCTACGTTTGGCCGCACCGAGAGTTTTTCAATCCGGATGACCGGACCTGGTGATGCGTACCCTATCGTTATGAGCGGTGACACGATTTTCGGTTCGACCAGGATATCTACTATGGTTGCTTATGCCGAGAGTCTTGGCAAAAATGTACTTGCTGTGGTAAACACAGACTTTTTCTCGCTGCAGACCGGTGTTCCGCTTGGTATAGTGATCGAGGACGGAGTTTACAAATCCAGCCCCAGTGACAGGGGCGCCGTCTGCTTCGGTTATGACGGGGAAGTTAGCTTCATCGAAGAGCCGGTTGTAAGAATATCGCTCCTTAATAACGGCGGCGCTGAGGAAGTCGATAATACCGGAAAGACCGTCTATCTGAGAAACTTCAACAAAATGCGCGCGGACACGGGAGGTATGTATCTTTTTTCCGAAGCGTTTTCTACTGTATCGACCCGCACGTCTTCACCGGGTTGGTTCGTGAAGTTTCGGATACTGGAGGGCGCACCGTCGGTTTCAGGCGAGATGACGCTTGAGGTGACGGAGATGCTGATGTCTGACGGTGAGATCCCCATTGGCGAGGGATACCTGGTCTTGTCAGCTGCGAGGCAGAGCGGATTTGGCGCGGAGTATGAAAAGTTTGCGGTCGGCGATATTGTGACGCTGACAACGACCTGCAATGATGAAGGCCTGGAAAATGCCCAACACGCGACGGGCGCCGGAGATGTGCTTATCTCAAATGGCGTTAAGACAGATGTAGAGGGTTGGGACCCGCCTCTGTTACCAAGAGCGCCGAGAACTGCGTTTGGCGTAAGAGCGGACGGTACGGTCATCAGTTTTGTCATGGACGGCCGCAACTCACAGCACTCCGTCGGAATGACGCTTGAAGAGCTCGCAGATGAGCTGCTGCGTCAGGGCTGCGTATATGCAGTCAACTTTGACGGCGGTGGTTCGACGGCGCTCAGCGTACGTATACCGGGTGAGAGAACAGCCGCAGTCGTTAGCAGGCCTTCGGGCGGTTCGGAGCGCGGATGTGCCACGTACATATTGTTCGTCACGGACGCCATACCGGACGGTGCAGCAAGAAACATCAGTCTGAGAAACGATGGGGTGATCGTGCTTGCAGAGTCTTCGGTGGAGCTTTCGTTTGCGGCGACGGACAGCGGGTATATGCCCGCCCGGACGCCAACGGACATTGAAATCACTCCACTGCTGTCCGACGCGACTGTCGATGGGACGATTTATACAGCGGACGGCATGGCAGGAGTTGACAGGTTGGATCTATATTCACCATCGACCGGGGCGTTCGGAACCGGTGAGGTTTATGTTATTACCAGGCCAACATCCGTAATCCCGTCGAGAAAGGGATCGTCGACAACGCTGACGTCGGTGAGACTTAGTCCCGGCGCCACGCTTGAGCTTAGCATCACCGCCACGTATTATCGCCGAGCAGTCGCCGCTCAGGCGCACTCGTTTACATACACTGTATCCGGTGATATCGGGGAGATGACGGAACCGGGGGTTTTTGTAGCGGGGCAGGCAGCCGGGCAAAAAGGTACGATTACAGTATCCGCTGGTGGGAGAAGCGCCGAGATAAGGGTCGAGGTGGATGGGTTCTCTGATATGCTGAATCATTGGGCAAAGGAGTATGCGGAGTATTTGGCCGCGACAGGCGTCACAGTCGGCGTCACGCCGACCGAATACGGACCGGAGCTGCTTATGAAACGCGGCGACTATATCCTTATGCTCCATAGGGCTGCAGGTTTGCCGGAACCGGAAACGATGGAAAGCTTTGACGATGTGCCGCAGGACGAGTATTACGCAAAGGCGCTTGCCTGGGCAAAGGAGGCGGATATAGCGGATGGTTCTGACGAGAATCATTTTCAGCCGCAGTCTCCGGTGTCAAGGCAGGATGCGTTCACATTTACTTACAGGGCGCTGAGCCATCTCAATAAGCAGTATACGGACGGGACAGCGGCTGATATAGCAGGATTCCCGGATGCGGGAACGCTGGATGATTACGCTGTGGTGCCGACTGCGACCCTTATAAAGCTGGGCATTGTCGAGGGGATGGATGGCATACTTTCTCCGCACAGCACCCTGACACGCGCACAGATGGCGAAAGTATTGGCAGTGGTGCTGCAGTTGCCATAGGGAGAGCTATGTACATTATTGACAGGGGAACGATCTATGTTTGTTGATAAAGCCGCGATAACGGTCAAAGCGGGCAAGGGCGGGAACGGCGCCGTGTCTTTTCACCGTGAGAAGTACGTCCCGGCAGGAGGGCCCGACGGAGGGGAAGGCGGTCGCGGAGGCGATATAATAATAAAGGCCGACACTAATATGTCGACGCTCATGGACTTCAGATACAAAAGGAAGTACGTCGCCGGAAACGGCGAAGACGGCTCAGGAAGAAACCGTACGGGTAAGGATGGGCAGGATCTCATGATCCGGGTGCCGAACGGGACAGTCATCCGCGAGAGCGAGAGCGGCGCCATTATTGCCGATATCTCCGGGGTCGAGTCGTTCATACTTGCGCACGGCGGTTCCGGAGGATGGGGCAACAAGCATTTTGCGACGCCGACGAGGCAGGCGCCCCGTTTTGCAAAAGCCGGGCTTCCCGGAGAAGAGCTCGACGTCATCCTGGAACTAAAACTTCTCGCCGACGTCGGGCTGGTTGGGTTTCCGAACGTGGGTAAGTCTACGCTGCTTTCGGTCGCGTCAAAAGCCCATCCAAAAATCGCGGATTACCATTTCACAACGCTCTATCCGAATCTTGGCGTCGTGTATATTGGAGAGGCGAGCTCGTTTGTTATGGCGGACCTGCCCGGGATAATTGAAGGAGCCTCCGACGGCGCGGGGTTGGGGCATGATTTTTTAAGGCATATCGACCGGTGCCGGCTGATCATCCATGTTGTAGATATCTCGGGTTGTGAGGGGCGGGATCCTGTCTCCGATTTCGAGACTATCAACGAGGAACTCCTGCGGTACAGCCCGGAGCTTGCGGGGCGTCCGCAGCTCGTTGCCGCCAATAAATGCGATATCGCGCAGGATGATGAGCTGACCGGGCGGTTTAAAAGCTATATCGAGGAACGCGGCTACAGGCTGTTTATGATATCAGCCGCTACAAACATGGGAGTGAGGGAACTGCTGAACGTTGCGTCGGCCGAACTCTCTAAGCTGCCGCCGGTCACTGTTTTCGAGCCCGACTATGTACCAAAGCCGCGTTTACGGGGAGACCCAGAGGATCTTGTTATCGAAGTGTACGACGATGTTTGGACAATAGAGGGTTTATGGATGGAGCAGCTTTTGCAAAACGTGAACTTTTCCGACTTCGAATCAAGGATGTTTTTTGAGAGGGTGCTCCGCAGTTCGGGCGTTTATAAACGGCTGGAGGATATGGGGATCAGCGACGGAGATACGGTCAGTATCTATAATCTCGAGTTCGAGTATACGAAATGAGGGCAACACAGGTGGACTAACACAGGGGGACGGTTCTGTTGTGTTCGACAGCGCAGAGCGCTGTCGAACACAACAGAACCGTCCCCCTGTGTTAGTCCACCTGTGTTATTAGGCGTCATCCGGGTTTTCGGGCTCAAAGTCGATCTCCGCGTCGCTGATCTCGTCATACTCAACACTGTATGAGCTGTAATCGCCAAACATGCCCGAAAACGGGCCTTTTTTCATAACATGAAACCCATCCGGGTCGATTTTTATTCCTATTTCCGCGCCGACCGGGCTCAGTTGGGTCGTTTGAATGAGCCATTTGAAGCCGTGAAAATCAACTATTATGTCGTACAGGACGCCCCGGAAGGTTATGCTGACAACCGTGCCGACCAGCTTGCCACGCTTGACGTCCACTATGTCAACATCCTCCGGCCGTATGACAACATCGACGGGTTCCATGGGGTCAAAACCGCCGTTTTCACATTTGAACTTACGACCGAATATTTCCACGACGCCATCCGAATGCATGATACCGTCGACAATATTGCTTTCTCCGATAAAATCCGCCACAAAAGCGTTTTTCGGATAGTTATAGACACTCTCGGGGCTCCCTGTTTGCTGGATGACTCCCTTTTCTATCACGACTATGGAGTCGGACATTGCGAGCGCTTCCTCCTGATCGTGGGTCACATATATGAAAGTGATGCCTGTCGATTGCTGGATTTGCTTGAGCTCATTCTGCATGTCTTTTCTCAGGCGCATGTCCAGAGCGCCGAGCGGCTCGTCAAGCAGCAGCACTTTCGGTTGGTTAACAAGAGCCCGGGCTATCGCTACGCGCTGCTGCTGTCCTCCGGACAACAGAGTGACGTCGCGCTTCTCAAAACCCTTGAGACTGACGGTCTCGAGCATACTCAAAACGCGCGACTTGATTTCTTCCTTGCTGAGCTTTTTGCCGTCCGGGCGCTGGAGGCGCAGCCCAAAGGCGATGTTGTCAAAGACGTTCATATGTGTAAACAGCGCATACTTTTGAAAAATAGTATTTACCATACGTTTATGAGGCGGGACGTCGTTGATTCTCACACCGTCGAAAAAGACGTCGCCCGCAGTGGGTCGCAGGAAACCGCCGATGATCCTGAGCATGGTAGTCTTGCCACAGCCGCTCGGTCCTAACAGTGTGAGAAATTCCTTGTCATTAACGTACAGGTTAATGTTGTTTAAAACAACCTCTCTGTCAAACGCCATCGTACAGTCCGCCAGGCGAATCAACTCTTTGGACACTTATCACCCTCCTAGGTTCAAACTGGCAGTACGTAAAAACAATATACAGTTTCGGTCGATAAATGTCAATACGCTTCCGGCGTGGGGCGTGGTAAGAATGGCGTGGGGCGTGGTAAGAACGGTAACCCTGCAAAGGGAGCATCAGGGCAATAAACGGGGCATGATATGTCATACTAAAACAGCATGAAATATGGTGAAGTATGAGTAACTTAGCAGCTTGGTGCTTGACAGTATTTACAGTCGTCTGTATAATTTAGCCACACTAAAAGTGAAGGGGGACGACAAGTGAAAAATGTCACCCGGGTCATCTTGCCGCTCTTTCTGTTATTGCTGATATTGCAACCGTTGAGTATCATTCCAGCCACAACAGCAGCTAATACCCCTACACGAGTCATAAACGTCGTTTACGACGACTCCGGCAGCATGTACCGCGACCGCGGCGCCGGCAACAAGGCATGGTCACAGGCGCTGTATGCCGCCGAGGTTTTCGCGGCTCTGCTGGGCGATACCGATACAATGAACATCTACCTGATGAGCGACTATGTGGCGACTCCGTCGATAAGGACCCCGAGGCTGAGGCTTCAGGGCCGAAACGGAGCCGCTTTCAATGTAAATGAGATCCACAACATGACAGTCGTAAGGGCGGCCGGCACGCCATTCGGGCCTGTCCGGCAGGCTTACGATGACCTTGCCGGTGAATACGCCGATGAAAAATGGCTAGTCATATTGACCGACGGCGAGTTCAATGATATGACCAACACACAGGCAAGTACATTCTTCAAGGCAAAAACATCCGACGTCAGCGTATACTTTATCGCTTTCGGCGACGACGCTGCAAGCATAGCGCAGGACCCCGCGAACAATATTTTCTTTGAACACGCGCGAAGCGGGCCGGATCTGCTCGAAAAGATAACGACCATGTGCACGCGTATCTTCAACTTCAATAAACTCACTGTCGATCCGAAAACGCTGCATTTTGAGTTTGACATCCCAATGCATGCCCTGACAGTCTTTGCGCAGGGCCAGAATGTGGCGATAGACGGTATCATTGATTCGTCGGGAAGCCTCATCCGAAGCAACCCTCCCGTAAATGTGCGGTACAGTACGCAACCGGCGCTGAACTATCCCGACGCCCCTTATGACACGTCGCTAAACGGTTATATAGCGGAGTTTTCAAACGCGTTTCCCCCGGGTAACTATACGCTGTCAGTAACCGGGGCCGACACCATAGAGATCTACTACAAGCCGGATGTTGAGATCGATGTTTTCCTGACGGACGAAAACGGCAACGAAGTCACAGCCGACCGGTTCGAGGCAGGTGAGTATACTCTCAACTTTTGTTTTGTTAAAAGAGGGACAAAAGACCGGCTTCCGTATTCTGCGCTTCTGGGTGATATAACATACTCTGCCCGCATCGTCTCAAACGGGAGACCGCATGACCGAACATATACCCAGGGCGACAGGATAATGATGGATGAAGGGTCGCACCGGATAGACGCCACCGCGGTCTACCTTGAGTTTTTTACTGTTTCCACGGATCTGGTGCTGAACATTTTTCGAAGCAAACCCGTCTCTATGACGCAGGACCGTTTCGACGGGGGCTCATATATCCTTACAGAGTATGGCTTTGACCGTGACGATCCGATAGTTATAACGGCAGAGATAGACGGCCGTGAGTTCACGGCGGACGAATGGGCAAGGCTGGGCGCTCCAGGAGTGACGGGCGGTACGGGGCTGCTCTCTTTCCGCGCGATAAAAGGCAATGCCGGGCAAATCCTGGTATATACATCGTTTAGCGGCTCAACAAGGGAGGACGCCGAGTCCGTATTCGGCCAACACACGCCCAGTGTGGAGGTGCTAACGACCGGAGCCGACGGCGAAGCATGGTCCGGGGCTGTAACACTGGAGATACAGATCGTATCCGGTTACCGCGATGTTCGCTACTCGCCCGTTAATGTGCCCTCATATGAGATAGACAGGAACGGCATCGTCAACGCAAACGAGCCCATACTGGTCCAGGCTAAAGTGGATGGAAGGGATATCACTGCTGCAGAGTGGGCTTTGATGGACGAGATACCGGCTGCGGTGGCAAGCGAGGGCAACATCGGCGAGTTCATTGTCGAGAAGACGCAAACGCCCGGACAATACGCGCTTTATCCGACTCTGTATCAGGACAGCCTGTCGAGGACAGACGCGACCAACTCAGAGATACTGTTTTCATACAATGAGCGGATCGGAAACGAGGTCTGGTCCGGCGACGGGACCGGAGAGGGCGGGCTCCGGCTCAAGATGTCGGACTCCCGCTCATGGCTTGAGCGAAACCTTGAGCGTCTCATAAGATGGGCGATCATCGGATTGATAATACTCCTGATACTCGGCTACATCCCGCCGTTTAAAAAGTATCTGCCCAGATCGCTGAAGGCTAAACCGGTGATCACCTGCACCCTGAGAAGGCCCGGCCCAAGACCTCCGCCTCAGAAAGGGGCGCTGGTAAAGAAAACGTCGTCAAGGCTGATCCCATACACAGCCGAAAAGGCTAAGATCAGGTTTTTGCCAAGGGGAATAAGCGGCGCTACGCCAATGGACGTCAAAGCGGACGGCCGCAACACTATGTTCATAACGAACATCAAATCATATGCCGGAAAAGACGGTATCACATTCAACGGAGAATCCATCCCACAGGGCGCAAATAAACCGAAAGTAGTTTCCGCGGGAGTTTTGATCGAAGTAAGAACCAAAGAGATGACTTATACATGCCAACCAAATATATAACTGATCAGGAGGTAAAGACATGAATGCACCTACACTCATTGTTGGCCTCGGAGGCGCCGGCTCAAAAATCGTCACGCGCGTCTACAACAAGGCGGCGGAGGAACAGCTGAAGACCATCGGATTTGCCGTGTTCGATACGGATATCAACGAAATGCGGGATATCCAGAAAAACACGCCGATGATAAAGACTATCCAGACTTCGACGAAGCTGTCGGTCGGCGAGTATCTCAATATCGACCAGCACTCGAGAGATACATGGTTCCCTGTAAATGCCATACTCAACAGCAAGACGCTCACCGAAGGCGCCGGACAGGTCCGGGCGATCTCAAGACTGGCTTTTGAGACGTCCATTCGGGCGGGTAAACTTGAGCCGCTGCACGAGGCTATACAGGACCTCTACAAGCTCGACGAGGACGCGCCCGAGCAGGCGCTCAGGATCATAATCGTCAGCTCTCTTGCGGGCGGCACGGGTTCGGGGCTTTTGCTGCCGGTAGCGTTGTATATCAGGAATTACCTCGCTACGCGCTTCAGGCAAAACGCAAGCATCACGCGCGGATTCTTTATCCTGCCGGAGGTGTTTGACGAGGTCATACCAGGTCAGGCGGAGCGCAACAACCTGCGCAGCAACGCGTATGCGGCGCTCAGGGAGCTTGATGCTTTCCTGATGAAAGGCGACGACACGCTGCAGGAGAGATACAAATCGACCGTCAAGATGGACTTCCCCAGGACGGGCTCCTCCGGTTATGAGGAGTACATCATCAGGCCTTATGATTTCTGCTTCCTTTTTGACGCCCAGAACGCCGAAGGTAAGAAGCTCAACTCATATAACCAGTATCTCGACCACGCCGCAAACTGCATCTATGCGCAGTCTATCGGCCCGATGAACAAGCGCAGCAACTCTTCCGAGGACAACACGATCCGTGCGCTTTGTGCCGAACGCGGAAGAAACAGGTATGCAGGCGCGGGGACCTCGATGCTCATATATCCGGTCGAGGACGTCAAGGAATACATCGCCATGAACTGGGCCAGGGAGTGCGTCTCGGAACAATGGCTGAAGTTTGACAATCTGTTCAGGGAACTCAACCGCATCAACGCGGAAAAACGAAGCAGGGGCATTACAGTCACAGACCTCAACCCCGCAAGAAACTATGTCGACCAGGTCGAGGCGCTGGCAAAGCAAAAAGACCCGTTTGCCAGATCGATCGTGAACGCCTGCTCGATTTATGACGGAGACGGTATCACAAAAGTCTCTGAGTCATGGGAAGAATACGCGTCGAACCTAATAAGCAAGATAGAGATAGATGAGGCTTCCGGGCAGCAGAAGCTTGACGGGCAAAAAATGATCGTCATGCAGAATATGGGAGAGCTTGAAGGCGGCAAGGATTCCTGGGACGCGTTCATCGACACATACAGGGAACTGGAGAAGTACAAGGCGATGATCCTCAGACACTGCGAGGATACAGCGCATACTATCGCTTTTACCGTTTTCAAGGCGTCCTCGGACTCAGTGACGTCTGACAGGCAGTCTTTCCGCCTGGAGACATATCTGCGCGACGGTGAAAACAATTTTATTCATCCCAACGCCGTGCGTTACTTCCTGTATAAAGCCTATGAACTGCTCAAAGATCACTATACATTGACAGTCGACGAGAACAGGAAGATCCTTGCGTATTTTGACAACTTCTCGTCCCAGTTTGACGATCCGACGACAGAAGGTACCGAAACTGTAGAAAACCTATCCGACAGGAAGATCTCGATCATAAATAAGATAGGCAAATCGTTCACAAGCGACCAGCAGGCGCTCAAAGACGCATACAACAGTTACCTTACCAAAGCAAACGAATACCGCGTCAAATCTGTGCTGGAAAAGGTTCTCGAAGAGGGTATGGAATACATCCAGTCGCTGTGCAAAGCGCTCGAGGTGTTTTTCAGATCGTTCGAGGGTAAGGTCTCAACACTGGAAAAACGCATAGATCAGATCGCAGGCAAGTACGAGAATACCAAGGGTCAGACGGCGATACATGTAAATGCCAGCAGGGTCTGCCTCGAGCTGAAGGCAAAGGCTCTGCCGTATATGGGCAGCGTCATTTCGATTGACAGCGAACTTGCCGACGAGATTTACAGCAAGGTCCATAAATACGCTTCCCTGAGCGTCAAGCCGAAAGACGACGCATTTTTCAGCGACCTGTTCGAAGTGGGCATCATCGGTTACTTCAAGTCGAAATTGATGGAATCGTACAGCTCAAGGGTCGACCTCGACATTATCGACGCGCTGGAAGAGGAATGCAAACACGAGCGGGGCGAAGAGAATGAGGCGCTGATCCATCAATACGTCAGGGATACCATTCGCGCTACATGGAAACTGTCCTGCCCGTTCATCGAAAAACCGCTGGGTGAAGAGCGGCAGCCGATATTTGCCAGCACATATAATCCGGGTATAAACCCGAAAGACACTTCCACAAGGACGGACATCATAGAAAAAGAGTTTAAGAGCAGTGTTCCGGACGAGGATATACCGAAGAACATGGTCCTGTTTTATCAGTCGTTTTACGGCTTGCGCGCGAACGATCTGAGCAAGTTCGCTCCGCCTGAAAAATCCGAGACTTCCAACCGCGATGGAGGGGAATACTTTAAAGCATATTTCAACCTTATCGAGGCGATCCACCCCGAGCCGCACAAAAGCAAGGCGGTCACGCCGCATATCGACCGATGGTGGCATGCAGTTACGCATATGCCCGATATCGACGATGACAATCAACTGCACCAGGAGTATGAGATATTCGCAGCGCTCTTCTGGGCCCTTGCAGGCAAGCTGATCGATTTGTTTAACAAGGATACCGAGAACCAGATGTACCGCCTTGACAGCGATATGCTGAAGCTGGAAGAGGGTTATGACACGCTTGTCGTCTCCAACGGGACGCCCTGCGATCATCTCTATGAGATCCTCGACGCGCTATCCGTGTATCCGGAACTAATAAAAAGGATACTTAAATACATTGAGCAGCGCACTACGCGGGATATTTTTGAGGGTAACCTGTTCGGTGGCGAGGAAAACATGCTGACGGACTTCCTGGAGTCTTTCCGTCTCGATGAGTTCCCGCTCAACAGCGCGAAGGAAAAGAATCTGATCAGGAGCGTTTTTGATCTTCCCATGCTTTTGAGGAGATCGGTAAAAACTGATCTGTACCAGGAGGAGTTTGTCCTTCGTTTGCTCAAAGCGACGATTTCAGAGATCCAAAAGTACTTGTCTCAACTGTTTCCTGTCAAAGAACTGCCGATGGTCATGGGCGACCTGATCCTGAGCCAGTTCGACAGGTTCCTGGAAGGGATCGCCCTTGAGGTGGATGCATACAAGGACGTCTATCAGGATTTCCTGTTTACAAAAATTTGCAACAATATCCAGCTTGCGCTCGATGAGCTCGGCTTGCGCAAAGAAGCGCTGTCTGTAAAGAAAAAGGTCGAGGCACTGAGAAAGTAGCTTTACGGAGAGGCGAGAGGTGATCATGTGTATTCAGTAATCATAATGAACCGCAAGACCATGGACTCCTTTAACCTGCATTATCCTTTGTTTCTGGAAGCGCTCGACAAAGGCGAGTTCGCGGTATGCCGCTGGAACGAATCGGGGGCTACTGTAGATTCGGCTGTGCCCGAGCTCAGCGAACTCGTCAATGATAAAAAGGAATGGCGCGCGGTCATCGTACACACCGAAAGCGAAGCGGATATGGCGGGATACTCGTCGAATCAAAAAAATCCTTTCGATTTTCTGGTTAATGAGAAGGAAACGGGATATTTAAAGGAGACTCAGGTCCCGCTGGTCAGGCTCACTCAGATACTTGGCGGTGTGCCGACGCCGATAAAGAGGTTTAACGAGCAGATACTGGAGGAGAAGATCCCACCCCATGTGATCTATATACCTGTTGACGACGAGGACGAGAACCGGACCCACGAGCTCCTCACGGAGAAATACCGCTACGACGGCAGAAAACCCACGGAGATGGTTCTGATCGCGCTGAGAGACAAGTACGAAAGCGATGAAAGTAACAACAGGTTTGCATGGCAGAACTATATCGAGAACTCCAGCTCCGAGTTCTGGAAGCGCAATTTGTACCCTAGTCCCTGTCGTTTTCTCTTTTTTGAAACCACAAATCAGGGAAGTATAGAACGAAGCGCCGAGATGTTCCGCTTCTGGACGTCCGTTCTCATTATCACGCTCAACGATATAGATTCAGATTTTCTCCAGGCTTACAGGCTGTACAAGCTAAGCACGGTCATCGATACCGGCATTTTGCATGATTCGGTTCAGCAAACAGTGAACAGGCTTGCGGGCGCGCGCGCAACGCTCAGTGAGACTATCCGTATCGAAACGCAAAGGCGGCTCAATGAAACGAGCAAGCTGCCCGACTATACGGTCGACATTCCCGTTACGTTCGACTTTTCGGACAAGCAGGTTAAGAGGACAAAGGCAAAACGCTTCGGCCTGGCGGCAAAAAACATAAACGCCGAATTGCTGAGATGGGAAGAGCAACGCGCCGCCTCGGAAAACGAGGTAAAGGCGGCGTTCCGGGTCACGGACAGGGCTCTGGAGCAATCAGCGGAGCGGCTGCACGGCATGCCTGAGTTTTCCGATCTTTTCGTTCGGAGGCTTGACAAGTACGAAGTCCTGGATTTTGAGCAGAAACTCGAAGATACATATGGTGAGATAATGGAGACTCTCAGCGAGCTTCCGCGAGAGCCGTTGTACAAGGAAAGCGAAGTCGGAGGAGCTGCGGAAAAGGTCAGAGAGGGCATACTCGGCAGAGTGACCATAACTCAGGCTCTCGCCGCGACAGGTGTTATCGCCGGCCTGTTCTGCCTGACGTTTATTCCCGCAGCGATCTATCTGGACATCCAGCCGAACGGGTCGGCATGGACGATCGCCGGTGCGATCGCAGTCGGAGTCGGGCTGCTTGTTTTGGTCGTCGCTTTACTTTTGCAGTTTAAGAGGTGGAGACTTGCAAAGAGAATTGACGACTATACAGGCATGCTTAGACGAATCCTTGCGGGTCTGACAGCCAGCGCAAAGGATTTTTCGCGGTATATGAGCAGGATCGGTTCGCATGTCAGAGGCGCTACCTACTTAAAGCTCTTTCGTTTGAAGAACTTTAATGAGGAGCAGCTGCTGCAAGCCAGGAAAACGCACTCGCGCGCGATAGATACGCTGATGCAAAAAATGAGGATCTGGAGCGTGGCGTTCCATATACCGGTCAACTTTGAGGAGGATGCCATTGAAGACCATGTATCTATCGACCCGCTCCACCCGCCTGGCAGTAACCCACTCTATACATTTGAAGCCGGAACACGGTACGAGATCCCGCTGAACATTTCGGGAGACAGTGTCAGTACGCCATTTGCGTTTGTCACTCAGCTCAAAATCAACCGGGAGGAACTGTACAATGACGAATGAAACCGCGACCTTGATCGTCGTGATGCTCGCTATTGTTGCGCTCCTGTGTTTTGTGCAGCAGCTGCTAAATCTGAGACGGGCGCGCCGGGCCAAACAAGCGGCGCTGCCCGTAGTTGCGCTAATTTACTGCATCATAGCCGTGGTGTATGCATCGCGCTATTACGATCAGCTCGGCGATCTGCTTGAAAGAATAGGTTTTCTTGTCGGCGATGCGATCATTGTGCTCAACGGTTTGCTATTAGTGGCGTTTCTTATCCTGAAAGCCGCCTTATTGCCGCTTGTTAACCTGATTTGGAAGAACAAGCGGCTGATCGAACTCACATCGAAAGCGTTTTACGAATATGATACGACTTACGGTGAGTGGTTTCTGGTGCGAAAATGGGCAAATATACGCTCCTTGTTGCTTTCGACAGTCATTTGCCTTGGAGTTATAAACACGGCGTATTTTGCTCTGATGCATATAAATGGCTTTACATCTGCGCTATGGCTGTTCTGCTTCCCCGCTGCAGCGCTATTGATCGCAGGAGAGATATTCAGTTTCATCAACGGACAAACACGCGCGGAGTTTGTGTCAAATGTACTCGGCGAAGACTCAGACTCGCGCCGCGTCAGCAACTTCTATCGCATACGCGAGGTCTACGAGAAAATGTTTCCGGGCCAGATACTTGCGGCGCACACAGGCGGTGAGTTCACCGGGAGGAACAGCGCAGCGGACTTTCTTGAAAGGCTTTCCGAAGGCGACAGATTCGACAGGATGACGGCCGAATACTTTCTGCTAAGGGACGAGGAGCTGAAGCCCGATCTGGACTGTGTCATGGCGACCCACAAGCTGATGCACGGCAAAAGCGTTGTGTTCCTCAATCCGTTTTACCGCGATATAGGGCATTACATAGTGCCGCCACTAAACAAGGCATTGCTGTCCGGTAAAAAATGCCTCGTGATCGCCGGGCGCAACTCCACTTTTGACGATATTTCCGACTGGTTAAGCGGAGAGCTGGCGGGATTTTGCAACATAAGATCACTCTGGAGGGTCCGCGAACTGAGCGAGCATCCGCCGGACTGCGATATCGGGGTCATCAGCAGCCGCCACATGTATAACATGAATATCCTAAAAGCAAACCGCGAGTTCTTTATGGAAACGGACTTTGCTTTTATCGTAGAACCGTCCCTTATAATCAACATCGGTCAAATAGGGTTCAATATCATCATCGATGAAATACATAAAAACATATCCGGGCCCGTCTTTTGCATATGCGACAGAAATGCCGACGGACTCATTGACACGATGTCGCATCTTCTCAGGACGGAACTCACGGATGTGATCGCTTCACCCGTGCCGAGATGTGTCTACAGTGGTATGGCGTGGAACGCGGACGGCGACTATTCGAGGCAGCAGCTTTTTGACAAACAGACCAGATATATGGGCAACGGCCTCGAGCTATCGGCAGTCGCGATAAAAAACCAGATACCAAACGCGACATGGTACAGCGAAACGAAATCCCCGGTCAGGGACATAAACTGGATCGCAGGCCAGTACCATCCGACGATATGCAGATATATGAACATACCGACCCAGCAGTCGAACATGTATGACAAGATAGGGTTTGAGTCGAATATCTGGAAAGTGCCCTGCTGTAGTGAGTCGTTTATACTCATAGAAGATGAGTTTTGCAATATGTTCGGGACACTGCGGGTTTATCTGTCCAGAGGTACCGAGCAGGCGTTTGTCAATGTCTTGTCGGAAAATTATCTGCTGCGGGATTATATGCGTTGTAATGCCCGGTTGTTCCTCACCGACCCCGGCGCGGTACCGTCGTTTGTGCCCGACTATGCAAAGACGCTGAGAAACACGCTCATTAAGCTCATATTGCACATGACTGTCCGGCCCGTCAGTGAAACTGAGATAAACAGCGAGTTATACCTGGCCGGATTTAAATCGGAGGACGCCCTGAACTCGCTGTCCGGGTTGATGTTGAGCTTCCTGGGCGCCGATGATTCTATTTTCACCGTCAGCACAATGCCCGGAGGCGACGGCGAGCTGATAACAGACACGGTAAATTGTTTCTCGATCTCACGCGATGAGTTTGAGAAGCATCTGGCAAACTCATTAAAAAGCGCTTACTATATAATCGAGGATGAAAAGAGCGAGGAGAGTTATATCGACGCGAAGCTTTTCGGCCATGTGACGCAGACGATCCTGCCGGGACAGTATGTCACATATGACGGTAAGTATTATTTTGCGAAGATCGTATCACCGGAAAACGGCGTGGTCCTGCGCCGCGCGTCCGACCTGTATGACAGCAGAAAGTACTACCGGCAGATCAGAAAGTATCACCTTGAAAACAGCGGCGCCGATATCACGGACGTCAGGAAGGTCATGGACATCGAGATAGCGTACATGCGCTGCACATTCAATGTCAGAACCACCGGCTATCTTGAGATGAACGACAACAATGACTTGCGCACTGCCCGTTTGGTGGATCTGACAGAAGACCCGCGCGTCGGCGGTTACGACAGGCATTATCGAAACAAGACTGTTATGCGCCTTCAGCTCCCGGAATCCAACGACAAAGTCAGGTTTACCATTTGCATGCTGCTGATGGAGGTGTTTCGCAGCCTGTTCCCGAACTCATGGCATTATCTGGCTGCGGTCGCTGCCCGGCCGGACGATATCAGCGGGATGCTGAATTATGTAACTTATGAGATAGACGGCGATATCGGGGAAGAGTATATATATATCTTTGAAGACAGTGACGTCGATCTGGGGCTGCTTGACGCGATCGATAAAAACCTGATCCAGATAATGGAACTCATAGCCGACTTCCTGGATTGGCACTTTGAAAAAATGCGCGAGTCGCCGATGTTTGATCCGGAGCCAGTCAAAACGATGTTCCCGACGGATATCAAACGAAGGAACACGTTTGTACGTATGGCGGGCAGGATACGCAGGATATTTGGAGGCAAAGAAGAAGAGGTCAGGCTGGAGATACCTGTAAGGATCGAGGCGGAACCAGCACCTGCCGCACCAGGGATTGAGACGGCGCCTGTTGTGTCGGACAAACCGGATACAAAAGAGGAGTATAGTCTTGACGGAGAAGATGCTGACGAAAATGAAGCCGCTGCGGCTCCTCTTTCTGCTGAAGAGACAGGTGAACCGTCCGATTTTTCGCTCGACTCCGAAACAGAAGAACCCAAATACGTCGCCGGGCCGGTTGACGCCGCAGAGCCCGAACAAGAGGCGCCGGAGGGGGAGGAGGAGCCCAGGCGGTCCGCGGGTAAGTACAAAGAGGACCTCTTACAGCCGGATGAAAACTCCGGTTCCGACCTGATCCATATAGACGGAACAGATATATTTGACGAAGACGACGATCCGTATAATACAGAGTGGCTGGAGTCGCAATTCATAGAGGCGGGCATAATTCCGGTGGAGAAATCGCGCTATCACAGGGAGTGCTATCTAAAGTATGGTTTCGAGGACATAGACGCAAGGATACGCGCCGAAGACCTGAGAAGCTATCTGCGCATGCGCGGGTTTACGAACAATATGATGACGAAATCCCGGCTTCGCAGCGTGGCGCCAAAGACCCAAATAGACCTAGAAGCAACGAATCACTGCGATTTTTGCGGAATGCCGCTGACAGGCATAAGCTTTGAAAGAATCAACGACGGGCGTGTCCGGTGCAGGGATTGCTCAGGCTCGGCAATAGTATCGCTGGAAGACGCAAGAGAGATGTTTTATAAAGTGCGCGAGCTGATGGGATGCTTGTTCGGCATCGAACTGAATGTCCCGATCGGGGTCAAAATCACCGATGCGCAAACGATCGCGCGTGGCTGGGGAAGCGTGTTTCGACCGTCGACCGGGTTTGCGCCCCGTGTCCTGGGATACGCCAGCAAGCGAAAAGGCAGCTACTTCCTGTGCATGGAAAACGGAAGCCCCCGTCTGGCATTTTTGGATACGATGGTACATGAGCTTACGCATATATGGCAGTTCGTAAACTGGAATGACAGCGAGATCACCGGATTATATGGTAACGGCAGCAACAGAGACATCGTATACGAAGGCATGGCTATGTGGGCGGCTGTCCAGTATCTGTACCAGATAGGGGAGACGTCGTACGCCGAACTCCAGGAAAGCCTTGCAGAGCAAAGGCAGGATGTATACGGGGTGGGGTTTTACCTGTATCGTGAGAAATATCCGTTTGTCAAAGATTTTTCGATCGTAAAGTTTTCGCCGTTTACGAGCATGCCGCCACTGTAACCAGACCATCGTTGTGACCGCGCCATCGTTGCAACTACGCCGCGAAGGAGGATCGTCGTGTTAATTGACAATTACAATGAGCTGTATCGGAAAATAAAGCTGCTTACCGACAGTATCGCCGAGTCGGAGTTTATGATGCAGAGCGCAGGTTCGCGCAGGGATACCGAGATTCCGGCGCGGATCGAAAACCTTGAAGAGCAGCTAAAAAAAATAGATGACTATTTACTTAAGATAGAGGCTTTCAGACAGATCGCCGAAAACCACATTGAGAGCAGAAACCTTCTCACTATTGAAGCCCAGCCCGGCTATCGGGTCAATCTGAACCGGCTGCGCAACTGGGCTATGATGATCGATCCCATGTCAACTAATGACCCGTATGCGCAAAGGGTATACCTGACCGCGAAATGCGACGAGCATTTTCTAAAAAGCAAGAAAACTGAGTTTTCTGAGCGTATAGAGTTTCTCAAAGGCGGTGAGTCATCTGCGATATCCGCTGAGACAGAGCAAGCCAAAGCAAAGATAACCCAGGCTAAAGCCCGGGTTACGGAAATGGCTGGCAGCCCGGAGGTCGCGGCGTTTGCCGGGCTGGTCGGGCAGGAGAATACGAGGCATTGGTTTGAGACGGCTCCGGAGGTATTTTCAAGCCCTGACAAGACTGCGCCTGTGCTTGCAATGGGGGCATATGCGGCGCCGCTGGGTTTCCCGGAGGAGAACAGGCCGCAGCTCAAGCAGTTGTTCGGCAAGTTTTATGACGAGAGCAGCGGGCGGGTACTGCTGCCTGTGGAAGTGCCGACAGACAGAGAGTACGCAGTCTCCGTCACATGTACTCCTGCAAGGGCGAAGCAACTGGACCGGGGACTGCAAAACCTGATCTTGAGCGTGGTAAACGGTAATCCCGCAGGCGATCACAAGGTATATGTCATTGACGCTGTTCGCTTCAGCTCCGCCGTGCTTGGAAGCCTTAAGCAGCTCGAAGACACATTTGCCATTGAGCGCCTGCCGCGTAATCCGGAGCAGGTCGGCGCACTTCTTGAAAGGATCGTCTCGGGTTTTTCAGACATGGATGATATGCTCGAGCTTTATGACTCGGTCATTGAGTATAATCTGGAGGCCGAACCCGCAAAAAGGCTGCCGCGCTCGACGTTGATCCTTTTTGGCTGGCCGAACGCGTTTGGGGCGGAAGAGCGGGAGCATTTGCAGCGTATCATGACAAATTACGAGCGCTACGGGATATCATTCATCAGTGTGACCCTGGGTTCGGGCGATAACAGGCAGGAAGCCGGTAAAAGTCTGCCTGAGTATGCAGCGCATAACGCCATGTATATCACCATGAAACCAAAGGAGACGACCATCGGCATTGGAGACGGAGCGCCTTCCGGTTTTACGTGGTATGTATTCAAGAGCGAACTGCCGGAATCGTATGTCGAATCGATAAAGCAGGTAAAAATCATCAAGACGAGTTTAGGAAACAAGTATACGGAGAGATACGATCTTGGCGGCATGCCGGAGTATACACGCGAGTATAAGGGTCTGGAGCTGCCATACGGCGTGGACGCAAAGGATATGACACACGCGATGTCGTTTGAAAGGGAGAACTTTGCAGCGTATCTTGTCGGTGCGTCAGGTTCCGGAAAATCGACCCTTCTGCATACGCTCATTACCGGAATAATCAGGAACTATCACCCGGACAATGTTGAGCTTTGGCTTGCGGATTTCAAGCAGCTTGAGTTCAAGAAATACATCGAGCACAACCCGCCGCACATCAAGTATATTCTGCTGGACGAATCGACCGAGCTCGTATATGACCTGATAGACAGGGTCAACGAAAAAATGATGGAACGTCAAAGGGTTTTTGCCCGTATCGGCAAAGACAAGCTGTCAGACGTAGACCCGAGGGATCTGGACGAGCCAATGCCGATAATCTTCATCATACTCGATGAGTTTTCGGTGATGTCGCAGGCTATATCGGAGTCACCGATGTATAAGCTGAAGCTGCAAAATGTACTCGCAAAGGGGCGCGCTCTCGGAATAAAGTTCCTTTTTGCAAGCCAGACATTCACTAAGGGAATCGCGGGACTGACGCTTACCGCAAAGGACCAGATACAACAGCGCATATCAATGAAGGGTACGCGGGAGGAGATCAGCGAAACACTTGAGTTGTCAGTTAATCTGAAAACCGATCAAGTGCGCAACTGGATGGACGCTCTGCCTCCGTTTTATGCGCTCGTCAAGCAAAGCACGGGGCCGGATACGCCACCAGAGGTCATTCGCGTCAACGTGTTATGGGTGAGCGATGAAAACAAGCGTGACGATATGATAGACCGTATCAACAGCACCATGACTGCGTCGGAAAAATACAGTCCGAACGTTATCAATACATATGTGAGCAAGAACCCGGTGTTGGTGGACGGCAACACATTTGACGCGTTTTCGACACAGGACCTTGAGCGGCATATTGAGTCTTTGAAGCCCGCCGGAAAAACACATTCCGGTGACGACGTCTTTGTTACATTCGGAACGCCTCGCCTGATGGAAAAGATCAAGACCGCAGTGCTGACGCCTGAGACCAGGGAAAACATACTGCTGATCGGGCGCGACGGAGAACAAGCCTGTACAGCGGCTATTCTCACGTCGGTTATGAAGTCATTCATATTGCAGGGGCAGAAGGTTCGGGTATGGGCTTATGGTAAGAACCGGCTGCTCACTGCATATCGCGCTGACCCATGGGGCACGGACGGTTTTTCCGGCGTTTGGTTTGTTGAGGGCATCGACCGGGTATGCGACGAGATCAGGGCGCTCAAGGATGATATCAGGAACAAAAAAGCTTCAAACGAGCTTATAGTGCTTTTGGGTATAGACAGGATATGCTCGGATTTTGACTTCATCGATAACGCGTCGGGAGCGTCTGCTTCGGATGAGGAGACTATTGCCGCTGCAAGAGCGGCCCGCGAAAAAGAGGCGGTCCGAAGCGGCGCCGTAGCCGCAACGGATTATGATAAGGCATATGACGAGTGGAGCAAGAAACAGTATCTGGCGTGGTCAAGAGCAAAAAAAGAAGCGACAGCCGCCGGTTTGTCGAAGGATGAAATCAGGTCTGCAGGTGAAAAAGCGAACAAAGAGTATTCTGAGATGTATCCCGCTCCAAAGAAAGAGGATTTTGCATCCGGCGAGGTATCTTTGCTGCCTGAACACGATAGTATCGAAGCAACGTTGGCAGCGGGTGACGGGAAGGGGATAACCCAGGGCGCGTATAATGCGCTGGAGGATTTCCAGTATGTTGTCAAGCAGGGCAGCAGGCTTGGTTATCACTTCATGCTCTGCCTGAATACATATGCCGATTTAAAGACAACTACGCTGAAAGTCGACCTGTTCCGTCACAGAATGTCTTTTCAGGTTTCGGCTGATGATTCAAGAGAACTCTTTGGCAACCGGAATGCCTCTGCGTTGCCCGAGCGTATATGCCAGTACCATGACACGATCGAGGGGTACTCGTTTAGACCATACATGCACAACGGTATTGTATGGGATGGGTGGGAAGTGGACGAAAACGGAAGAGCTGTTGATCCGAACAAACCTCAGGAAGACTAGTGCAGCGTATAAAAAAGCAGTTTAAGGAGGGTGTAATATATTATGTCAGGCAGTTTAAAACCGGAAAACATTTCCGCTATGATGCAGGCGCTGACACAGTTCAAGCAGCAGGTTTCGGCAGCAACGCAGGAACTGACGGACGCCGGCAGGGATTGTGCCGATAATCTCGGAGACGACCCTGCGGGGGCAAAGGCAAACGCAAGTCTGTCCCAGAAAGTCGGCAAGATAAACGAGCAGGTTGGCGAAGCGGCGCGAATCGTCATGCTGCTTCAGGAAGAGCTTGAAGACATTTCCAATCGTGCCCGCAAAGCGGACGACTTTTAGGCGGGGGGTGCAGCAATGGAGTATATGTGCAATGAGCAGGGGGTATCGGCTCTAAAGAAGCTGTCCTCGAACCTAAAGGAACAGGTAGCGGCGATAAAGCAATCTACGTCTTCTTTACAGGGAGAACTCGACTCCAACAGAAGCGGATTGGGCCCGCATGTCGATGCGATCCAGAAAGTGATAGACGAGATGAACCAGGAAGTCGAGCAGGCTTCTTCGCCGGTCAACGAGCTGGCAGAAAAGGTGGACGATCTAGCCAAAGAGTATCAGGACTTCATTGGCACTAACAGATTTGGTTAGTCCAGCCAGTCCATCAGGAGTTGAGATGTGGAGTACGCAGTAAATGATGAGGGCATTGCCGCGCTGAAAGCGTTGTCTGGCAGGCTGCGGGAGAATACAGCAGGTATAAGCAAAGCAGCCGATGCTCTGGAGAGCGCTCTGGAGGCTAACAGGCACGCGCTTGGGCCGCACGCAGCGGCTATTGCCAATGTAATAGCTGAGATGCGTCATGCGCACCAGGATGCATGTGTGCCGATAGCCGAGCTGTCGGAAAAGGTCGACGATCTTGCAGGCGAGTATCAGGAGTTTGTCAACACGAACAGGTTCGCGAGCAGCGGCGGAAGCGGAAGCGCCGCCGGTGGTGTATCATCAGGCGGCGCGGGTGCAGGTGGCGGCGTTGGTGGAACGAGCAACAGCACTCAATCGATTTCCGGATGGATCAAAACCATCAACCCCAACTATAACAGTCCTTTTTTTCCTGTGCGAAATCCATATCGAGTTAATTGCGGGTCCTGCGCGCTTGCGGTCGAGGCGAGGTTAAACGGAGATACAACCGCAGTCGCCGGTGCGACGAATGTCGGAACTGATGCCGGAATGGAGCAGGCTACCGGGAAGAAATGCCAATACATGACAGTACAGGAGATTGAGAGAGTCATTAAAGAGAGAGGCGCGGGGTCGCACTTTATCGTTGGTATCAATCGACACCCGACACCATCAGGTAAAAGACAATCGGGCCATTGGTTCAATGTATTCTTTGATGGGGATAAAATCTCTACTATCGAGGGGCAGTCTGGTAACATCTATGGATGGCCGCATGATTACGGCGATATATCCGAATGGTGCATATTAATATAGGAGGTGGACCAATGTTGCAGCATAGTGAGCAACTGGAGCTGGCTTCAAAGCTATTGCAGCTCTCCATTGAAGAGGTGGAGGAAAACTGTGAGGTCATTGAAGGCAGCGGAGCGCTCTATGTAAGCATTCCCATTAAGGGCGGGGATTCGCTTATTGTTGGTCAAGACGGTGCGGTCCTGTATGCAGACTCTTCCGTTGGTTACAGCAGACACCTGCAAGAGTATGAACGCGGAACCAGAACACCGGTCGAGGCCTTTGACGATGTTACACAGTAACGATATATTTATCGAGGAGCAAATAAGGATGGTAGGAAGATTTCGAGATCCTCAGGCCTTCGTCGCCGACATCCTCACCCCTGTTGATAAACTCTATCTCATGTGAAGCGAAGTGCTTTGCATACTCGTTGTTCATTACCTGGTAGATCCCTTTGTACTTCAAGTCAGCCTTCTCAATATGTATGAACAGTGTATTTCCGCGTATCTCGCCTATGGAAAAAGCCGCGACCGATTTGTCTATTCTGATCAAACCTCCGGGTAAACCATACGTATCGTAGTTGTTCAAGACTTCGAGCGTTTTTTTCTGTTCTTCATTGAAAATATCATAATCCTTGTTCGACGTCCGGATCAATGCATTGTAGAATTCGATCACATCGCCAATGTTACTCTCTGAGATTTCTTCAAAGGCATACGTTTGATAAGTTCTTTTGAAATGGTTTATATGGTTTCTCTGCCCATTGTATTTTCTGCCGGCAAGAGAAGTCATATCGCTCGCTCTGTAAACATAATCGCTCCAGTCTGTATCATGAAACAGATCCATATCATCATAAAACGCTGACAGGAGAGGAAGCTCATCACTCGTTACTATGCAAAATACAACTGGAATGTCCATGCATTGGCAGTACTCGTTTATTTTAGAGATCGCCCCATCCCTGTCCGACCCGAGCGGAAGATAAAAAGCAACCGTATCGGCTGCATCTATATCTTTTATTTCCAGCTTTGTTATAAGTGTGTCGTTATAGATCGCATACTCCATCGAGAAAAAATCACGCCACATAAGAGTACTGCCCGCGGTATGGTCGCATGTGTTGTTGGTCGAGTATGAAAAATACTCTCTTATCCGCCCAATGTCATCCAGCGTCATTTTCCTGAATCTTAAAATCCCGGGCTCCTTGTTTTTATTATACGGCTCGTTATGGTTTTCCTGGTTATCGTTATCCACGGATTTCCACCTCTTCAAAAAGTATGAAAATTTTGCGGTCGCCCTTTCGATACAGGGACATGCGCGATGTTATCAGATCAACAGTTTCCAATAGTTGTGGCCTGCGTCATAATACCCGGCTTCCCAGTCGCTTTCCGGCACGAGATAATATCTGGTATAACCTCCGTTTAGAAATGCTTTCTGCATCGGGATAAGTTCGTTCCATGTATCGCTTATTATCAGCAGGTGACCGCGTATTTTTGCCTGCTTCTCAACGGCCTCAAACAGCTTATAACAAAGCCCGTGCCGCCTGAAATCCGGAGCAACGTAGATATTTGTTATAATGCCGACTTCCTTGCATTTGTTGACCAGTATCGCGCAACCTACGGGTCGGTCCTGATGATATACGATAAACGAATCGGTCATGTCCTTCAAATCGTGAAAACAATCCTCGAGGTAGTCGATGCGCAGGGGGGAGTGTTCATTCATATCCGAATTAAGGATCAGAAACAAATCAACAAGATCCCCGGTTATTACTTCGTAATGTCTGATTTCGATGTTCTCCATTTGGGGTTTTTCTCCTTTGAAGTAGCTGTGTTGCATTAATAAACGCTGCCTGCGGCAGTTCGTCTCGTCATTTTTTCTTTTTGCTGTATATATAGTATATCAGCAGAGCTACCGGGCTCAATATGATAAGGATCATGGTAAACTCGATCATGACCATGGCAACAAAATTCTTTGTGTCGATCCTGAAGTATTCCAGCAGCGGGATGCTCACGTCCATAAAGACTATCTAAGACACCGACATCACCGAGACTATACCAAGAATGATGTTCAGCAGTTTGCCCTGTCTCAAAGACTGCGAGTCTCCTATATTGCTTAGCGCGTCATCGATCCTCTCCATCGTATCTTCCAACCTGGTCCGCTCTTCCTCTATCATCAGTCTCTTTTGTGTCCTGTCAAACATGACCATATGAGACACGAACTTCAAATACTTCACGGCGTCCAGGTTGGACAGCATTTTCATAATGTCTAAATGCAGTTTTGCGTTTTCCTCGACCGATTTTGTCGGGTTTATGAATGCTTTTTTTGACAGCGCGGATTCCCGCAGCACATCATCGGCGTACTCGATCGTGTGCATTTTTATCAGCAGCATTTCGAGTATCAGCA
>Ga0123353_10001622_pt1 | contig 27684 bp, 25 predicted proteins | sample TergutLab28metaG_3_FD_92763 | JGI IMG/M metagenome (GOLD analysis project Ga0123353, IMG submission 92763) | Labiotermes labralis P3 segment gut microbial communities from Petit-Saut dam, French Guiana - Lab288 P3 | ecosystem: Host-associated > Arthropoda: Insects > Digestive system > Gut ...
AAAGAACTCGTTACTGGTTCCGTTGATGATTACATCGAACGAAAAAAGAAACTTGTTTGTCGAATGTTTTCCGGTGCGAATGCGGGCTATAAGCAATTGGTCTCCAACCGGTTGCTGGAAACGACAACCTTTGGGCAAGCAGTCGACTCGATGGTTTGCCGTTGGATACGAGACGATGTTGTTCCGGCAGTCCGCAAGGCATGCGAGGAAAAGATTCTGTATTACAACAACCTGATGAAGCGAAACGATTTGAGTTGCATGTTCAAGTCGAAAACACAGGAGCGGATAGAAAGGAATATGCAGTACATTGTCGCCATGAACGAGTTGGCGTTGCGTAGTGATATTGCATTCCGGTCACGGATTATATTGTCGGCGGATGCGGTAGAGGCTGGCAATGCGGGAACCTATCAAATTTGAAACCATGAAAAAGACAATCACTTCAGCAATATCGGTTCTTTCAATGGCAGTAACGGTGCTGTCGCTTATGTGGAAACATTGGCGGCTCATCGTATCGCTCCATTCCTTTCCCAAACTGCCGGACAATTGGAAAGACTCGGAGCAAGTGCGGGGTTTCTTCGTTGCACTGATGCGATCCGATGTTGCTCATGAGATCACAAAACTGATTCCATTGCGATGGGGAGATAATGCTCGCTTCCTGCTGGCGAATTTGGCAGATAACGCTGAACTGTGGGGACTTGCTTGGGCATTCGCAAATGGCGTTGACTACAGTGATAGTGGAAGTAGGAACACGATACGGGATCGAATCAGAGATCGGCTTTCTCAAATGTTCGGGCGGACTTCGACCATGCCTGAACTTGCTGGAGATGTCGCAGAACTGGTAGCGGCGATCCAAGCAACGCAGTTGATTTTCAAGAAATCGAGTCAAACATAAACTGAAACGGAGGGAATATGACAAGGACAACAAGAACTAACAGAATAACAATCACCCAAGAAGAACTGGAAGCGTTGATCCAGAAAAAGGTCGCCGAAAGTTCATGGTGGCGATACCACATCATGCCAGTCATCCGATGGGTGTGGCGAAGCAGGTTGGCGTGGTTTCTAGCGGGGATGTTAATCGCCGGGTTAATCCTCTCCCCTTTTGCATCGGGGGGAGCCGGGTGGCTGCGAATCTGGTCAAGCCAGATCAGCATCTTGTCCGACTCCCCCAGCCAGATCGCGTCGGCAGCTCCGAACAGCACAGCGAGCGACCAGACGAAGCGGCAGACGATAGTGCAAGTTTACCGCAAGACAGCGGAACACATCCGGCAGGGGACGATCACGTCACTCCCCAACGCAATGACGGAATTGCGGATGGGGACGATCAATCTTCAGACGGGGGAGTGGCAGAGAATCAACGACAGGTTAGACGTTTTTCTATCCAAGGTCTCCGACGTTAATATTCTGGCAGATAAACTCGAAGAGATCGCCGAGGCATTTTCACAATAATTTTTATGCGCAAAGTACGTAAAAACTGGGATTTAGTCCAACATACCGACGAGGCGGGATTTTTGAATGGCTGTTTGCCGCAAGATGACTACGATGCGGAAGTTGCCGAATTGCTGGAATCAAATGCGGTTCCCTTTTCGACACTCTACACCGCTGGCGATCAACCCATCATCAGGTGGGATTCAGTATTTGAAGAGTTCATCGATCAGCGAGGAGCGGTGGTTGCAGACATGATGGCGGACAAAAGCCGGTGCATTTTTCCGTGGCGTGTCGAAGCGTATCTTCCCAATGAGAATCGTGGGAATATCGACACTTCGCTGTACTATAGTCAGGGAGGGGTTCCGTCATGTATGGGACATTCCGCCGATTTTGCTTACCGCTCATCGCTCTTGTCCGCAATTGCTCTCGGTGCGCCGCTCATTTACGAAACAACGAATCCGATAGTCTGCTGGTATCTTTCCAAAGGCAGGAGTACGAGAGGGGGGCAGAGCGTAGCCGCCATGGCAGAATATGCGAACAAACTGGGGCATTTTCTCACAGCCGATGTCGGCAATAACAACCTTCGTGTGCCAAACAATTATTCTGCCGGAAACGAAAATGCCAAAAAGCATCAATCCGCCATTATCTTCATTCCGGGGAACGGCGACGCACTCGTGCAAAACATCATCCGTTGCAATAAAGCCGGTCTTGGAGTCGCTATCGGCAATTCCCTTGCCGTCAACGGCGTAACCATCAAAGACGGCATTCGGCTGGCGACGCTGGGTGGGTCTTGGAACCACGCGACAGCTTTTGCGGCATGGATGCGCCGGAGCGGGATGGATTACTGCTTCTGGGTCAATTCGCATGGAAAACGCTACAAAGGCGGCGTGTTCGGCGAGCCGGAAGATGGTGCCTGGATGGACGTACCGACGCTCCGACGCTTTGTGGACGCTTCAGTGCGGTTTGGGCGACCCTACGCCGTGCTGGCGGAAGCCATCTGGCGAGAGAAGTTGAGTTTGAAAATTGATTTTACTGTACCATTCCCAAACGGATTTTGAAAGCGTTGATATGTCTGTAACACCACCGATTGATCCCGGTCCTTACACAACCGCTGAACAGGTTCGCCAAGTCAATCCGTCTATCCCATTGGAAGACGACTTGACCATGCCCATCATGGCTGCCCATGCGTTGGTCTGGAACAGCATCGTTGCAAATGGCTGCGGCGAGAATTATCCCGAATCGCAGTTGGCCCTGATCGAGGCATGGCTTGCGGCACATTTTCAGCAAGTTCAGACGGGAATCATTACGTCGGAATCTGCCGGTGGTGCCTCGCAGAGCGTCTCCATCGTGCAAGAAGCCTATCTGATGAACACACTCTTCGGGCAACAGGCGATGATACTGGACACGAACGGATGCTTGGCAACATTGATGGCAGAAATTGACGATGCCAAGCAGGGGCGCAAACGAAAACGAGTCACATTCAACTGGTTAGGAAAGCAATGTCCACACCGAAGAGGATAAACAACAAACAACTTCAGGAAGAGAATCAAAAGTTACGCGAAGGTCTTGCACTTCAAAATACGATGATGCAAACGCTCTATCGCCGTGCCGCCGCCCTCGGTCTTGGCGGTGAAGTCAACACGTCGCCGCTCAACAGAGACCTTGACCAGCAATTCGGCTATCCCGAAGTCATCGACAAGATCATGTACAAGAAATTGTACGACCGCAATGGCGTTGCCCATCGGGTGGTCGCCCTTCAACCGGCAGAAAGTTGGAAAAATCCACCGCTCATCTACGATCAGGACATTCCTCGAAACAGCGAGTTTGAAAAGGCGTTTGAAACGTTGAATATTCGGTTTAGTTGTTTTTCGATGCTCAAACGGATCGACGTACTCTCCGGCATCGGCAATTACGGAGTGCTCCTGTTCGGAGTGAGTGACGGGAAAGAATTGCACGAACCTATCGATTGCGTCATGGAGTGCGTGACGAATTGTACCACGTATGAAACAGAGGCAGTGAGGCAGGGAAAACATAAACTCCTGTTCATGCGTCCATTCCAACATGCGCAAGTGCAAATCGCCCAAACGGAATGGGATTTGTCGAATCCTCGGTACGGTCAGCCAACAATGTACCGGATTCAAATGAACACGATTGACCACGAAGTCGAAGGGGGTCTGAACGATTTGCGGACAGTCGATGTCCACTGGACTCGGATTCTGCACGTCGCGGACAACAGGGAAACCTCCGAGTTATTCGGAGTGCCGCGAATGCAGTTGGTCTATGACAACGTTTTGGACATCCGCAAAATCCGGGGAAGTTCGGCGGAGATGTTTTACAAGGGAGCCTTTCCGGGCATTGCCGTTGAAGCAGTGGATGACGTTACCGGCGGCGCACAATTGGATTTAGACGGAATGCGGCGGTCTATCGAACTCTATGAAAACAGTCTACAGCGATGGTTCGGCTTGACGAATGCCAAGGCGAACGTATTGAGTTCGCAAGTGCAGTCCCCCGCCGATCACATCCGCATCAATCTGGAAGAAATTTGCATTGCGTTGGGGTGTCCACTTCGGATTTTTATGGGTTCGGAATCGGCACACTTGGCTTCGGATCAGGATGCCGCTGCATGGAACAATCGCCTCATGGAACGGCAGATGAATTATTTGACTCCGTATTTGGTGCGTCCATTTTTAACACGGCTGGTACAAATCGGTGCGTTGCCGGAGCCGCAAGAGGGGGTTTTCAAGATCGACTGGCAAGACCTCAACACGATGACTGAAGGGGAGCGGTATGCTGTCGCTCGGGAGCGGCTGGGGCTGATGCAGGCGTATGCGACAACGCCGGAGTTGAAGGCAATGATTACGGCAAAAGACGTGATGCAGGTCTTTGTTGGGATGACGGAAGAGGAGGCGGTAGGGATTTTGTCGGGGGCGGGGAAGGATGCTGGCGGTTAAGGACGAGATCAATTTCTCATCACAGATAGTTACCGCAGAATGGAGAGTTTTGAGAACCGCCTACCAAATTACAGGATTGCCGCCAAAAATAAGCTGGCAATCATCCCAAGTAAAAAAAGAATCGGCAACAACAAAATAACCCAAGCGCGTGTCCGTCTTAATGTTACGTTGTCCTGTTTCAGTTGCTTATTCTCTTCAAGAAGTTTTTCGTATTCTGCTTTAATGTGGTTTGCCATTTTTTCTGGTGGCAAATTTGGGCGTGTCTGTTTTCTATGAGAGCCGCCGATTGTAGCTGGTGGGCGATAAGCCGGGTTCTTTTCGCCTTCAAACGGCAAAGTCTTAAATTGCCCCTGCACGTATTCTATTTTGACGTGTAGCGTTTTATAAGACGGTAATTCATTGGAGACCTGATTACAAAGACTTACCAACTCTTTAGAAGCAATGCCAACCACGTTAGCGGCTGCCCTATTCGACTCCGATGGTTTCGGCACGGGAATCTGCTTTGCATTTTCGTTCACATGTTGGAAAACTGGCGAAGAAGTCAAAATGGCAGAGAATACATTTAGGGTTTTGCCTTGTGAAACGGGAATCCAAGCCGTCAATAAAACAAAACGTTGCGGTCGTCCAATATCATCTTTGTCGCCATTGAAATAGCGATAGACAACAACATTGTTTTCGGCTCTCACAATACCGCCCCAAATGTCATCCTGTGTTAAACCATTCGGTTTCGGCGGTCGGTGCTTGCTGGCATATTCCGTGTAGAAATGCCGTAGTGCTTCCGGTTGTAAACCCGTATCAGCCCACGTCCAATAATTGCCGTCGCCAGTATCAAACGCTTGGTCAAATAACGCGTAACCTATCTTCATATATCAAATATGTTTGTTATCTGTTTGATCGTATATTATCCCATAACCGCTGAGCCAGCCGATGAACGCACCGATTAAGCAACCGATACCTGCTCCGATACCCGCTCCAAAAAACCAACCGAGACCGACACCGACCAAAGCAAAAACACCCGCACAGATAGCCCCAAAGAAGATCGCATCAGATTCGTTCGCTTTCTTCTTTACAACTTTTAGAATCCAATCACTCAATTTGTCAATTCCAATACTGCGAAAGTCTTTTTCGGGCAACCGGATAGGGTGTGTGTCGGATTCAATACCAACAAATGCCGCAACGGGCAAGATTTTGATTGTGCTTCTGCTGTCTTGCATCGATATGATAGCATTGTGTAGCCGGGGCAATTCCTTTTCTAGGTAATTTTCTATAGTCCCGCCGTGCTTTTCGACGTATGCTTGTTTCTCATCCCAAGCTGTAAAGACAACTGCAATGTGCCGATGATTGCTGTCTTCTGCAAGCACCTCAAGCACACCTTGCAAGACGACACTATTTTTCCACCGTTCATCTTTATTCTTTTCGCCGCAGAAGTCATTCACATTCACAGTAAGAATAACGATGTCAGAATTTTTGATATAATCTAGCACCCCTCTATCATGTTTATCTGATGTGGTCTTGTACGTGTCTTTTAGGAACAGTGGCTTAATGTCATGACCGGGATAGTCAATGAGTTGTACAGGAAATCCCCTTTTGTTAACCTTCAGCGTCCACTCTAGTGGAAATTCACCCTTTGAAGGGGTAGGTTCCAATATACTGCCGCTTTGTAGTCGCATATAAGACTCCATGACGAATTCTGTTGTTTCCCATGTTTTTGACTTGAGAGACGAGCCATCTTTCCGAGTTTCCATATAATTTGCCCAGACGACAGCGAGGGTGGTCTTACCGCTTCCCTTTGTTCCAACGATTGCTATTTGTGTCATAGTTGTTTTATCAGGTCTGTAATGGGGTGAATGGGAAAATGCTTTTCAAAATTGCTCAATTCAATTTGACAGAACAAATGTCCGCGTTCCGGCTTATTTTTCCGTAGTTCTTTGAGGATATTTTCTATATTCACAACATCACATGGCATGTCGATGTTTATTTGATCCCGGCATCTGTTCAAAGCGTCCCGTAGCACGTAATTGGCGGAATGGTCAGTTGCACTTTTCTGAAGAAGAAATCGCAATTTCTTCGGCAATTCGGACTCGGGCGTGCCGCTCCCACTACCGGAACCTACTATGGTTTTAGGTCCACCGGACGAAACCGATCTTTCCAGCGATTCGCGTCCTGGCGGACTTACGGTAGTCTCATTGACATTGGATTCAGATTGTTTCCGTAGCGGCTTGGAAGTTAAAATCTTTTCCCCAACGGGTGGGCGATCAACGCTTACGCACACTGCCCCTATTTCTTTTAGTTTTTCGTTAAACTCATCTTTCAGGTCTGATTTACTTTTGCTTTCGGGCGTGAAGTCTTCATCAAAAATCAACGAGGCGATGTCGTCCTTTGTAATTTTATTTTTTCCGACACCCCACAGGGCGAATTTTTTCCTCCATTTATCGAGATTATCCCCCCACTCGACGGGCTTTTTCTCCCACCACTCTGGTGATACATCGGAAGAAAAAACCACAAAATAAATCTTCACTTTTGTGGATACTCTTTGCACACGCCCACACTTTGTTTTTTCTGTTTTTTCGAGCGTGAAAGGGGTAGTCAGAAGTCGCCAACAAGCTTCGCCTTTTTTCAATTTATTCGGCAAGTCGTAAGATACGATGTCTGGTACTTGTTGGTTTTCTTGTACAACGACACATTGTTTGCCTGACCTCCACAATTTGCGGAACCACGGTAATTTACGGACACACCACGCGAGTTCATCGTTATTCTTTGGACACCTCCACAAGCAACTAACGAGAAATTTCAACAAATATCCTACCATAATTCCTGTGATAGTTCCTGCTATAGCTCCCGCAACAAATACAGAAAATGCAGCATCAGTGTCCCCAGGAACGTTAATGATGCTACCCACTACAACAGGTCCACACAATAATCCGAGAATTGCAAAACTAACAGTTACAAAGTGAAAATGAAAGTGATAGTGTTTTTCAGCCATTTGCCCACTCCTCATATTGACGCAGTTCCTTTACGCCGACACTGGGACGAACGTTTTCCATTGCGACTACGAAATCGGCAACACTCACGCCACGGTCAATGCCGCTCCTGACTACGTCACGGAACGCTACCAACTTTGCCCGCTCACACATGTTCGCAATTTCTCGACCGCCGAGTCCGTCTGTTCTTTCGGTTAAATCGTCCGTATCCACGTCATCTGCAAGAGGTCCCTTGTAAAGCGACATCTCGATAATTCTTTTCCTTGCGGGAGCATCGGGGAGCGGAACGTAACATTTTTCCTTGATGCGGCTCATAAACGCATCGTCCAACTGCCAAGGGAAGTTCGTTGCTGCCAAAAAAACGAGTTTGGCGTTATTACTGTCCGCTCCGTCCAGTTCCGTTAAAAGTTGTGTCAGAATTTGCAAGGATGCTCCGTGTGTGTTGCCCGTCCGCCTTCTGGCAAGATTATCAATTTCATCGAAAAACACGACTGCTCCTTTTTCCTCCATGCGGGCTTGCTCAAACAATGCCGCAAGATTTTTAGTGCTTTCACCATAATACTTGCTCAACAGCTCGGAACACTTCGCAATGTAAAACGGCAAGCCCAACTCCCCCGCAACAGCACGGGCAAGCATCGTTTTACCAGTGCCGGGAGGACCGAAAAACAGCATGACACCGCCAGTTTTCAAGCCACGCTGTTTTGCCAATTCGATGTGTTGAATCGTCCTGACATAATCCAAACACGTCTCCTTGACGCTTTCTAAACCCGCAATATCACCAAAAGTTAAAGTTGACTCCTTCGGTTGAAACTTCGGTGGCGCATCTTCATCATCGTCGTTTTTCTGCGGCTTGTCCTGCCGTCTATCACGAGAGTCTGTTGCCGTATTAGCGATTTTCGCTCCGGCATTACCAACGGTTCTTTTGCCGTGTAATTGTGTCAACATAGCAACAAACTCGCTGGCGCGGCTTGCCAGTTTCGCTTTCATTTCAACGTTGTCTGCTTTTGCCGCCTCGTTGTAAAGTAATTCCGCTGCGTTGGCAATTTCTACCGCTGCCGCTTTGGAATTGCCTTCCCGAAGTAAAACATCAGCGCGAGACGTATGCTGTTCAAGCATTGTTACCCAGGTTGACATTACGAATTCTCCCTCCTCATTGTTCTGTTAAGATTATCAGCCGCTTTTTCGACACGATGGAGCGCAGCAGATTCCGATTCGGCAGACCGATGCGAAGGCTTGCCGAGCAATTCCGCATCGTACTCGGAAATCAAAATCGCATCGCCAGTGTTGTCGTTTTCCGTGAGTACGTTGGTTGCACCGAGCAGACGGGCGAGTTGCTCGTTACGAAATTCTCCTTCGATGGTCGCATTCTGAATGAACGTTTGCAATTCATCAATGTCCATCTTCATCACAAGCGCACCGACTCCGAGTCTTTCATAGAACGCTTGGTTTTCCTTGACGGCAATCAAGCCAATAGTCGTCTGGTAGATCGCATAGCACGTCTTGATTCGGGACGTGATACCCTGCGATTGAACCTTGAGTGTTTCGAGTTTACGGATAACTGCCCTCTTTTGGACTTCTTTACCGGCAGTATGAGCCGCACGGTATTCGTCTTCCCGTGATTCTCGGTTGCTGTTGACCTGCTCTTCTTCTTTTTCGAGTAGTCTAATGTCATTTTCAAGCTTGATCTTTTCCCGCTTGAGGTCGTCGAGTTTCACTTTGTCAAGTGTGAGTTTCTTGGCTGCGAACCAAGAGGTCGGATTAAAAATTGCCATGGTGTTTCCTTTCATAAAAGGGGTTAAGGTTAGTAAAAAACCGTAATGACTATTACGGTAATGTTTCTTTCAGCATTGTGTAATGCTCTGCATCTCAATCTCTAACTCATTTGTTTGATTGTCTTGTGTAAAGCGGCTAAACCGGCTTCGATTTGCTTGTCGATACTGTCGTTTTCAAGGACTGATTTTTCGCCTAACTTTTGGGCAACCATTTCAGGCGTTAATCCCCCCTCTGGAACGCTTATTTCATCCTCATAACCGGCGATTAGCTCGAGTACCATATCCATTTGCGTCTGAATGTTCCCGTGACTAACGATTGCTTCATTGAAGGATTTCATTATCTCTGTTGCATTGAATTCTTTACACGCCGCCGCAATGGATTTTGACATTGCTTGCATGCCTATAGCAAATTGTTTCATCATTTGCGCTTGGTCACGGGCTTGAAGCATCGTCTCGAACCGTAATAGTTGCGACTCCACAGCCCGCCGCGTATTGATCGTGCGTGAAATCATTCCGCATAGTTGCTGAAAATTACTTGTGTCACCGTTCCGCTTTGCTCGGAGGGCTTTTTCCATATAACCTTTTTCGTGTTTTTCGAGACCTTTGATATTCTGTCGCTGATTAAACAGTGCCGTTTGAATTTTGATATTGCGATCATGCTCTCTTTGGTCTTTTGATTTTAATAAACCGAACATTGTAATCTCCGTCCGCCGAAGCGGATTTGCTAAATTGACGTTCTCTGATTCTATCCCCAACACGGTTGTCAAGTTGCCAAGCAAGATCGCTCAAAACATAAGCGATACGTTCAAAAGATAGGTTCCCATCTCGCGTTCCAGTACAACTGGACTTGAGCCTGATGCCGAAAACTTTCCAAAGACAAACACGACGCACAACCCACGGGAGCGACGCTACATCCTTGTCTCTTGGTAAATCTTCACACGGCGTGCCGTTTGGAACGTGAAACCAACCAATCCGCCTTTCGGCGACTTTTGAATGCTAACGAACCCTAATTTAATCTTTCCGGTTACACCGGACGAAATCCTGAATTATTATGAATGAATCTAACACATTTTTGGAAAAAAACTACCCCTATCCTGCTATTGCTGTGTTGATGGTTCTTGTTCAGGAATCCATTGTCTCCGGACATAAACCGGAGTACCACAGCGGATTTCTTTGTCAACTGGCACAATACCAGACCTATTCTCTGCTAAATCGCCGATAACCGACATCACTTCTGCCCCCGGCAATGTGGCATAAAGAGCTGATCCAAAATTTGTCTTCGGTATATTTTCCTGTTTGATGCGAATGAATACCTCCGGCGGGTTGTCTGCGCTACGGTCTGCCCAGCCGACCCAAACGTACTCTACTGCCAGTTGACGACGGCTCAATTCTCGTGGCGGTTCCGGCAACATGGTTGATGGTAGCCTCTGTGCGGCAGCACGTAACATACCAATCGGCAGGTCTGCCAGTAATGTCGCTGCCGCCTTGTGATGTTCACACGTTTTGTTTCGGCATCGCGTACCATCAGGAATCGTTACAAACAAGGTATTCGCAGAGCGACTCCGCCACGAAGTTGTAGTTAACAAATAATCTCGATGAGGAAAATCTCGATGTGACATCACTAAACTATTGATGAGTGTACCCATGAGACGCAATCGAAAACATGGTGGCTCCGATCCGTCACGGGTTATCTGTTCCAACAAATCAAAAAACGCAAGCATTGCCTGTCGAGGTGAATTTGCTGTATTCGCTATGTCGGTAATTTTTTGGTTGATTAAATTCAAGTAAGGATCATTGCCTCTGTCACTACGCCGGAATTGTAACAGGTAGTCTCGAAGCCTCCCTTTGCGTAAAATGGTTTCTTCGTAATAACTTCTGTTCGCTCTCATCAAAACAACTTCAGGAACACTGGCTAATCCTGTAGTATCCTTATCCAATAGAGCAAGGATTTTCTCGGCAAGTGCAAGGGATGGCGGATGTATGTCCAAGTCTGCCGCATTCTCCTTGACGAATTGATTCCATGTTCGGGTTGTTTCAAAGCAGAATGCAGCCGGATTTTCTAATACTCTCAGGAAATCGGGCGACCGGAAATCTCTAAGCGAACTGACATGTCGTAATTCGGCAAGATAAAGGTCAAGATCGCCGACGGTCTGCGTGATTGCTTGCGGATAAACTTCTTGCCAATCCTTTTTCACATCGTCAATCAACTGGTCGAGTCTCGTCTGTGCTATTGGTGTAATGGGGCGGCGGTTGATACGTTCCGCGTCTGTTTCCCTTGATACTGTAATGATTATGTCTAGCAATTCTTTGAGTGCATCGTATCGCTGGGGTGGAGTAAGGTCGTTATCAGCAACGATCTGGCTATAATCCGATGCGAGTAAGTCTGTCTGTGCTGTCAGTCTTTGCGAACGTTGAACTAACGCGTTATTTTGCAATGCTGTAAATCGTGTTTTCAACTCAGTAAACCGTGCTTGGTCAGCAACAGGGACATCAAGGAGTAGTTGTTCTGCTCTATCAAGTGCATCGGTATCGAGTAATTCGTCCCGCCAGTCATCAGGATTTTGGGAAGCATCCTGATACGATTGTGCGGCGCGGTCGAAAAGAGCAACAAAATTACCAGCTATTGCTTCAATTTCACGAAGTCGAACGAGCTGCTCGTGCTCTCGTTCAACTGCCAGTAAATCGGTTTCTGCTTCGGGGCGCATCGCCTCTCTATGGGCATTAAAAATCTCCCGTGCCGCCTCCATCGGAACCTTCGCCCTTTCAATATCTTGCTCTTCAAGAAACGATTTTGCTGTTGCCAGCACTCTGCTAAACGATTGCTGATACGATACCCGGCGGATGCGGTCGAATTCATTTTGCAAAGTCTGGACATTTTGCTCATCTTCAACGGATTTCGCGTTTTCCCCGGCAGTTTGCAATGCCTCTTCATTTAGCAGGGTCGGATCGTAGGGCAATTCATTCGTGACTCTTAAGGCAGATTCCCCGGCAGCCGCAAAGGGAACATCGAAAGGTAGCCGTTCAACTCGACGATTATGCTCATCTGCGGCAACGTTCAATGATGCGGCACGGTCTCGAAGTTTTGACGTTTCATTGATTTCAGGTTCTCCCTGCATGAACCTCGTTAACGTCTCTAGTTTGCCTTCAACCTCAAATGTGATTTGAGTGTCAGATTCGGGTTTGAGTTGTTGTTCGATTCCGTTGAGATAAACGGCGACATTTTCTCTTGCCGTTACAAATGCTTCACGCCTCTCGTTTTCAATTCGCAGTATTTCGGTTCTTTCTACCTGTTGCTGGTGAACGTACTGTACAACGATACAAACAAGCAGTATTGAGGCGAGAATCATTATGAGGACAAACGCTCCCCATTTGCCTGTCTTTCGGTTTTGATCTTGCTCTTCCTTTTCTTTGTCAGTTTCGAGGCGCGCTATGATTCTTCTGCTGTCGTCAATTTCGGCTCGTATGTCCTCCTTAATGGCAGGCGTTGGGGCAGTACGAAGTTCAATTTCACATTGACGAATCCTTTCCACTTCTCTCTCGATATTTTCATCGATATTCGTCAAACAGGTGCTTGCTTCCACTCGCACGCTTTTTCGCGTAAACAAATTGCCGGTGTCGTAACAAAGCCGCCAAATCGCTGCAAGTATTACGTTGGTGAGTGTCATTATTCTGGTAAGTAACATGGCTATTGGATTGTTTGGTTAAAGGTTTCTCTGAAAACTACGATCTTTTTCTGCGTGCTTGTATAGTTTTGGCTTCGATTTCTTTGAATTTTGTGGTAATGATGTCTTCTAATTTGCGTGCTTGTTCTTTGCTGGTATGCCATTCCGTTTTGAGTTCTTGCAAGATATTGCCGTAGTCTTCAAGGGCTTTAGTTCCTTGCTGATATGCACCATCACTGCTCCAATCGACACCCGGAACCTGCTCGAATCGGCGGCGCAACTCTTCAAGTTTGATACCTTCGATAGTGCTGTTGATCTCTCGTTTCAATTCTTCTGCCTGTGCTTGCCTTCTTTGGATATACCATTTTGTTTTATCACATCTCTGCCTAATTTTTTCATAATCAGTAATGGCTCTATTTGCTTGCTGAAACGCATCCTCAGTGCCCCAATCGACTTGCGGCACCTGTTCAAAAAGGCATCGCAATTCTCCCAGATTGCCCTCATCTACTTTGTCAACAACGACTTTATATGGCTGTATTATCCCTTCATATACTGACCGTAAACTCTGACGAAGTGCCCGACTAATAACCGGGTGCGAGTTATACCTTTCGTATTCGTTATACAATTCAATGATGTCGGTAGCGTGGCTTTCGGTATCGTCCTCACTGATATGCCTGATGCCATCGCACATTTCAATCAGCCGCTTATCAGCGTGGGCAATAATGTCGTCTTTATTTGCACCTTCTCTGTCGGCATCCAATTCTAATAGGAGCTCAAAGCGGCGTTTCAGCGGTTCTTTGTTAAAGTTCGCCAATCGAAGGTCTGATAAAATGTCGTTTCTCTGTCGAGACATAGTTGGATTATTTTGTAATTCTATTTGATAGGAACAGGAATAGTAGCAATAGGGACAGGAATAGCACTTTTTGCCCTTACGTTATTGAATGCAAACAACGGATAATCCCGTTGCCAAAACATTTTATTTTCGGCATCTATGGTGTGCGTAATGACAAGAGCGTAACTGCGTTCGTCATTAACCGAAGGTTCGAAGTTCTTTATATCATCGGTCCACTCGACTTGAATTTTCTGGTCAAACCGGCGAACCAGGATAATTGTTTTGCGGATCTCTATATCGGTGATGTGCCACTTGTCTGTTCCGTTTGCCTTGATTTCCCACCGCTTTTCGTGTGAAAGTGATTTCAAATCTATCGTTTCCGTTATGCCTTTAAGGAGAGGAACCTCCCATACCGTTGACGGGAGATACGTTTGCCCTAATATGTCCTTATCGAATGGTAACAGATTCGGCTGACGGATTGTTTCTTCTTGTAATTCGTATTGTTCTAGCGCATAAAATACATTCCGTAGTTGTTTATAGACTTGATCGTGCTCCATGAATGTTCGCTGGAAACCGTCTATGGCTTCATTTTGATTATGAGAATGAGTTACATAGTCAGCATCGGCATCCTCCAATTTTTGTTTAGCACTTCCGAGTTGCTGCTCTGTAACCTGAAGTTCTCGTCTTGCTTCTTCGAGTTGACGTTCTGTTTTCCGAATTTCTGTTTCTAAATTCTCGAATCTTTGTTTGACACGTTGGAATTCGAGCGCGACTTCCTGACGTTCATTATCAACATTTTCAATATCGTATTTTATTCGCCAAAGTCCGTTCCAGCCATCCTCATGAGTACGCCTTAACGTTTCTACATAATCCTTCGATGTAGCAGCCAGATATTTGAATTGCTGGAATCGTTTGAAAAATTCAATCCGTTTTTCAGGTTCCTCGATCCAATCCCACTCCCTGTACACAGTTTTATCGCTCGGCGAGTCACTGTTTGATACCGACCGTTCTGTTTTACTTGCCAGTGCCAAATCATCGTCATCATCATTCAGTATTTCTAATGCCATTTGATCACCGTTTTCTTCACTCATGATTCATTTCCTTTCATCAAGCTAATCGGTTCGTATTTATGTTTCGTGAAATAGTCTCGTGTTTTCATGTCGTCATCGACGACAAAAACGATGTCCCACTTCGGGGGAGGCGGCTTACTGACCCATCCGCTCCGCTGAAAGTCGAATGTGCAAAACGGATAATTCCATCGCTTATCCTTGTTTATCCGCGAGTATAGTTCATACAATAGGTCTAGCCTATAGTCATCGCTTTGCTTACTCGGATCGAACAGCAGAACAAATTTTGCCTGCACGTCTGCACCATTCCATTTCTTCGCAATATCCTCAATAATTCTGTCGATGTGTGGCTCTAACTTTTCTTCTAAACCGATGCAGTAATCCGATGGCTGTATAATTGGTTTCCAACTATACTTTCCTGTGTTTTCTTTTTCTCTTTCGCTCCAATCGGTCAGTGTTTCAATGTAAAATCTACGTCGCTTGATCAGCCACGCCGGACCTGCGACGATCAAATCATCTTCATTCTCAAAAACCAAATGTTGGGCAAAATAGTTGCCCCCTCGACCAGCGAACCATTTGATACAGGACAAAATTGCCCTGCATTTCCGTCCTTTTGTATAACAAAACACAACGGGTTTTGGCGTAAGTTCCGCTTCGGAAGGATAGCGCAATTCCAGAATCATTGGAAACATGCTTTTGACATATCCTTTGCATTCTTTTGGAGTAGCAAGTTCCTTATAATCACTTGTCCCTTCTTTTCCATAAACAATTTCATATATCATTTTTATTCCTCATTACCTCATTACCTCATTACTGATTTGGTGGATAAAGGGCGCATAAGAACGGCACATCAACCCAGCGTGGATTTAATGGTTCTACTCCAATGTCGTATCCTTCATCGCCTTCTGCGTCTTTAGTGACCTGCCTTCCGGCGGCACTAACCGGTATGTATGTGTAATGTGATGCAAAACTTCTTACTGCCGTCGTAAAGGCGGGGTCGTGTCTTTTGATCCAATTTTCCACTTCTTTTGATACAGCAACAATGACATCATCCTTAGGCAATTCTCTTAAATGCCCCTGTGTTTCTCTTAAGCATTTTTCCCACGCATCACATTTTGTAACAATAATGCAAATATGCCTAGCGTACCGATCATTTTGATCCAATCTATCTTGTGCAAAATTTCTGATATAGTTTGCCATTGCTCCAAAAACGAGATGGGACTGTTCGTCGATGTCGCTTTCAGGATTCAGGATCGCTTTTTCCATTCCTAAGAGTTCTTTTACATTTATCTTCCCATCACGGTAAATATGCCGACCATATTTTTCGGTGTATTCCATGACACAATTTTCATTTTGCGTCGGGTCGTACAGAAAAAACAAAACGTCACTGTTGAGAATAGCCTGCATAAAAATACTATCGGCTTCTTCGATCCCACCTCTTTTTGTAAACAGTGTCCCTTGGCAATCATACAAACATAAAGCATGTTTTTTCCCTTCCGATTCCAAGACGTGAGTAAAGGGAAGGGCAACATAAGATTCTCTATCTGAATCTGCATTGGGAAATGATACTTTTTTTGCATGGTTGCCGACTGTTGTTCCATCTAAGGTAACAAATGTATCCACCGGCGCAGTCGAACGAAACAATCTTTTCACATTCGTTTCGAGATCTATATTTTTCGAGGCGTAAAGTCCCGCAATATACGATACTCCTTCCAATTCATAATCCTCCTCAAATGGGTTTTGCTGCAATCTGTGGTGCAGTGCGGTCAGAAAAAATGTCTTTCCGGAGCCTTTCGTGCCAACGAGAGTAACATACATTGGTTCGCAGTCAAAATACCTGTCCGGCATTTCCATGTGGCAATGCGGACAGGCAAAGTCCCGCTGGCATGGCATGTTTTTGTCGTCAATCGCCCGACAGTCTGTTGTGAAACGCTCTGGGTGGAATCGTTTCTGTTCTATTTTGTCCCCCTCATCATCAATGAAGTAATCATCTTTTAATTCGTGGTGTTCCGCAATCCATTTGGTTTGCGACAAATGAAATCGCTTCCAGCAGCATGGGCATTTAATAAAATGTTGACGTGGCATACTCATTTCTGTAATTCTCCAATAGTTCTTTCAATGGTGCTAACAATGCTTGTACCGAGGTCGTACATTTCTTTGTTTGCCTTGATACCAGCAAACTCCTCTTTCCAAATGTTGTGCCGATGTTCGTAGTAAAAACGATACCACCGGTCTTCCGTTGCTTTCGGTCCATCGAAGCGGATAAAACTGTCAAAGAAGTCATCAATCACTGCGATTTTTGCCTTCTCCAACTTTACAGCGAGTTCCCGCAATGCACCACGACACCCCTGTACAGATTCTTTCCACGCATCCTGAAGTTTTTTGTGAACTCTTTCCCACGCACTGTCCTGCTGTTTGTTAAAGCCGTAGGATTCGATCCAGTGCTGCAATGTAGCATCGACGGCATTGGTAAAACCGGCATTCTCTTGAAGCGGGCTTAACTTTTCTCGGATTTCTGGCAACAGATACCCTTGGAATGAAATCGTGATTTGCAGCAGTCGGCGTAAGGAACGTTGAATTTCATCCGCTCCTTCTTTGGTATCCCAGAGTTTTGCCAATTCCTCGAACCAATCATCAGGATCAGTTTGGAAAATGATGCTGCCGAGTTTCCCCTGCTTGGTCAGTACCTCATAAATTTGCCGACGGACTTCTTTACAGTCGGTCGTCAACTCTTCGTCAAGCGTGTCGAACTCTTTGGTAAGCCGGTGCCGCAAGGCGTGGCGGCGATCTGCCATGAACTGCTCAAACCCCAGAGCGGCGTAATCTTTTTCCGTTACGCTTTTCAATTCATCCCGCATTTCCAAGTCTTGCGTGATTTTCTCCAGTTTTTGCAAGAACGCATTGACGCTCGGATCGACTACTTTGGCTTCCTTCTGCGATAATACTGGCGATTCCGGCTGCGCCGGTTTCTGTGCTCCCCAACCAGCACGTTTTACAGTGGTCTCCACTACAGTCCCCGTCGTAGGATAAGTTACGCTTGTTTGCGGGGTTGCAAGAGTGGATTCCGACTTCCCAGACATGTTCCGCACAAGGGCTTTCCGTTCCTCGACGATTCGATGAAGCCCTTCACTAATACGTCGCCAGCAGTCCTGAAACCACGTCTGAATTCGGGTCGGATCGCTTTCATCAGTTGGCAGGGCATCGTAGATTAACGCTTGGATACTGCGGACGGTCTCTCTAATCCGCCGAATAGTCTGATCGACATTTCCGTACCGTGCCTTGTACAGCCGGTCATCCAACCGTTGCTGATTCTCCGTAATGTCATTCAAAATTTGATCGAAGCCAGAAAGAACCTCGTCCCGTTTTAGTGCGTTCAGAGTAGTCATCCGCCTCACGGCGATGTTCCGGTTCCGTATATCTCCCTGAAATTCTTCGACCCGCTCATCACTGTCCTCCTCGCTACGGTTCACGATAAAATATGACCACTCGCTCGGAGCAAAAATATCTATGGCTTTTGGGAGCAAATCATAAAGGTTGGTATCTCGCGCATCAACTCCGCGAGTTTTCGGCACCATTTTCAGCATCGTAACGGCATCGAGGTTTTCGGCAATGTTCCGAATAAGGTTGCCTTCGGCACCGCACACGAAATCACCCAAGCCGGGCGTATCGCAGACCGCCACCTTACCGACATCGGAAACCTGAAATGGGCAATGGATCGTAACCATCTTGACGGCGATCCATTTGAAAAGCGGTCTGCCGGTTATATCCTGCTGGGCAATGTACTCCCGGAATTCGTTACGCCCAATCCGTTTTTGAGCCTGACCGAGCAAATTTTCATAAGAGGTAATCCCCTGCTGCCGTTTTTTCAATGAGTCGTAGAGATTTTGCTGGGACGCTCCAAAGTCCTTGTCAGGCAGTATGTTCCGTCGGAATTCTGCAAGCGTTTCCGGCGGATTGTCCAAATTCAATTCATCATAAAAGGGGCGGATAATGTTTTGCAAAAATTCTTCGACAGTATAGAACTCGACTACGGCAAATATCTCGGTATCATTGACGATAATGGACGGCGCACCGGTGCAGTGCTGTACTCCCGGTGCGGCTGGGATGTCATCATTGGAAAGTCCGGTGAGCGTTTGTAGAAACGTGCTTTTTCCCTGTCCGGCATTGCCGACGATGCCAATGTTAAAGGTACTTCTATTGAATCGGGCGCGGAGTTGTTCTAAATCTGTCCAGCAGTTTTGGAGTAATGCTCTGCAATCGGTGAGGTCGTTTTCGAGCGGATTGAGTTTCTCTGGATCGCACTTTGCACGGATTTTCGGCAAATAGTCGCTCATTTTTTCCAGTTCCCCATCGAGAAATTGTAACCGCTCAATGGTTTTGGCGGTCTTCTCCGTAATCGGCTTACGGGCATCTAGGATTTTCTGAATAGTTTCCGCTCGTTGTGGCATATTTGTCCTCAATGGGATTTAGGGGCAACCTCTGCGAGTTCGCCAACAAGACCACTCTAGAGCGGGAGTGACCATTCAAAAGATAGGTGCTCTTCACGTGTTCCAATACGGTGCAATAGGACTTCAACCCTAATGCTGAAGATTCCCTACAGACAAGACACGGCGCACTCCCTCTACAGGGAGCTTCGCTGCATATCTCATCTTTTGGTAAACCTTCACTCGGCAAGTCACTTGAGCAAGCCGTTTGGAACATGAAGCAACCAACCCCGCCTTATGGCGGCTTTTGAATGCTGACGAACTCTAATTTTATATCGAGCCATGAATGGCTCAGACCAACAGTTTTTCTTTTCGGTTTTCCACAAAGAACCCCGAACACGCTCTAGTTTAACATGCGGGAAAGCAAAAGTCAAGGAAAGCAAAAGAGGTATCTGAAAAAAATATCTTGATTTTTCGGAAACGGCATCAATCCGCCAGGACGATGGCTATATTGTGTTCTGTATTCTGTTCAGGATGAACGCCGTGTAGAAGAACAGGCACAGAGCGACGAGACCGCCTTGAACAACAATGCCGATCATGCCGGTGCCAAGCCAAATCAGATAGCCGAGAAAAACGCACACCGGAATTGCCGTTATGCCGAGCAAGGCTATTAATATCGCCGCGTTACTGTCTTCCCCAATCGCCCTTCGCATCCAAGGGATCATCGCAAACGGATATGCCAAGCCGATGAGAAAAATGACTGCGTATGACCAAAATCCTGTCTGACGGGGCGGTTTGGGCGCGTCAGTTGACATTTCCGGCAGGGTGGGCAGCGGACGTTCCAGGTTCAAGGAACGTATCAAGACCGCAATGGTCGGGTCTGTGGGGGACAATTCCCAAAGTTCGAGCCGCAGTTGGATTTCTACCGGACCGCCTTCCGGCAATGCAAGGCGATCCACACTGCCGCGCAGCACGGTTTCGGCGTTGGCGGAACGCATCATGTTTGCCAGTTCGGGAGGCGACCATTGCATGGATTGGGCAGACGCACCGGTGCCAATGCCCGTGAATTCTCGAACGGTATCGAGGGTTCTGTCAAGCAGACCTGCTTCAACCGGGCGATACCATCCCTGCCGATCCAGCGCAGTGCGGAGGCGATCGGTGAAGAAGTTTTCTCGATCATTTTCAAGCGGTAACAAGATCGTCGGCTTGAGTACACGCCCCGGTTCGGGCAGCTGACCGGGTATATCTTGGCAGAGATCGCTTACGGCGGCATCGAGAACGGGAGGCACTGGTCTCGGAGGGGCGGTCTGTGGCGCATGTTCGGAATAATAGAGATAACCGATATAACAGATCAACAGGACAGCAGGAATTGCCATCCCTCTTATGGTACTTGCCGAAAAGAGTAGAGAAAACAGTCTGTGGATCATAATATCGTCTTGCCCAGCGTTGCAAATCCCGCAACGCTTTGAATAATAGTTTCCTCGCCGTTGCTTTTGCGCCAGTCAGATGGAACATTTTACACGGATTCCGCAACTGGGACAAGAGCGGCGTTCACTGCCTAAAAACGGCAGAATCGGGAAATTCAGTAAGACATCATCGACTTTTGAGGGCAGGATTTATGAAAAACTGCGAGCGGTAGGTTGAAAAATCACAATGTTCGGGTAGAATCCCGCCCAGAGCACCTGTATTAGCGTAAATCGTTGGCTTGAACACGTTGGCGTTGGCAGGGAACAAAGGGTTGCGGCAAGATCGCTATGAAAATCAAGCGGCTACGGGGAGGTTGTGCCTTACGAAAAGATGAAGCACTGGGTCATACTGTTTGCCCGAACGGGTTCGGAGGAAAAGTTGAGGGACACGCTCAAAGCAAGCCTGAATGCCAACGAGTATTTGCCTTTTGTACCGGTCAAGGAAACGCCATTTAGAAGCAAAGGTGTGATACATAAAGTGCGGAAACCGTTGTTTCCGGGCTACATTTTCGTTCAGACCGGGATTGAGTCGGGCTTGATATCGGAGAAGTTGGAGGTGGCGTTGAGGAATATCGAGGGAAATAAGCATCTTTATTCGATACTCCATTACGGTGATGACAAAAAAGATGTGGTGGTACGTGAGGAAGAGCGTTCAAATTGGGAACGCCTATTTGATGGAGGTTTCTGTATCAAAGGCTCGATAGGAATTATTGAGGGAGATGTAATACGGGTTACTTCCGGCGCATTGATGGGCTTGGAAGGACGAATTAAGAGGATCAACCGCCACAAACGAGAGGCGGTAATGGAAATGCACATAATGGGGCAATCGCGGGAAGTCACGCTGATGCTAGAGATTGTCGAGCGAAGATGAGTGTCCATTGTAATTCACAGAGCAGATTCCGAATCGCATTGATCGAAAATCTCGTGTCGGCAGTCTCAAAAGGTTGTTGATTGTGTTCCTGGTTGCGATACCGGTTAGAAACATGCTTTAAGGACGAAAACAAGGTGTATTCATGATAATAGTTGGACTTTATGGTGACACTTTTGAGTTTGATGATCTTTCTTCCTCGAAACTCTCGTCAATGCATTCAACGATACGCCAAATTTTACCGAAGAGAATTGGTTTGCATATACTTCCTTTCTTCCCCAATACTGGTGACGGTGGTTTTGCACCGGATGATTGGCTTGTAGTAAGAGATGACCTGGGTTCATGGGAGGACATAGGTAAGCTTTCGGCAGACTGGAATATAATTGTTGACGGAATATATAATCACGTCGGTCTTGGTCATCGATGGGTTAAATGCTTTTACGACAGACCTGACGATTGTGTACATATACTGCACGCTTATAAGGTCAATTCTTCTGATGAAGGGCCTCTTTCCCCTCGTGGCTACCCGGTTTTAAACAAGGCATCTGGAGGATACCATTTGTGGCAAACATTTTCCAAGGTAGCGGTTGATGTGAGATTGGATAGTGACGTAGTGCAAAATGAAATTGAATTACAGCTGAGTAAGTTTATAGAATATGGGATTTGGGGAGTGCGATTAGACGGGGTAGCGTATTATTCCAAGTCGTTAGGCTCGAATGCACGGCATAACCCGGGAGTATACGATTTGGCTAATATGATGGTGGATAAGGTGCGATCCAAAGGATTGCATGTATGGGCGCAACTTGACTGCGACGATGATGCGATGAAGTATTTCTCTGATTTGGAGAGAAAAGATATTCCTGTGAATGATTTTTCTTTTTCTGCATATTTAGCGATTGCAATGATTGCTAATAATCCAGATATTCTGGCATCGCATGTCAATAGGACCTTAAACACTAAGAAAATCTTGATTAGAGCACCACGGACACATGATGGCATTTACCTGCGTTCTGGTCGTTTACTTGGATCTGATCTCACAATATTGACCGATTTTGCTCAAGTAAATAACATGGACTTGAGGATCGTTAATGGACACCATTACGAACTTAATTGTTCGGCACCCTACCTTTACATGAAAATTGCTCGAAATAGTTGTCTATCAACGATTATTAATTTCACAATTGCGGTGACTGGATTTATGCCTGGTTGGAGTTATTATTATCTCCCATATATTTTAGGATTTATTCCAGAATCTTTGCACAAAGATTCCAGAGACGAGGATCCGAGAAGTTTGAATAGAAAAAAAATTCCTATTGAATACGTCAAGCAGCATGTAAAGTCTCAACAGTATTCAAAGCTGAAACGCCTATTATCAATATTAGGCTCCATCCGCAAAGAACAAGATAACAATTTCACGAGTATTATTGAAACATCAAAGAAGCTACTGATCATAATAACTCCTGACAGAAAGTATAAATTAATTGCGAATTTCAATGACAATAATTCATATCAGATAGACAAGTGTTTTCTGTCCGATTACATTTTGGATTCATCGTCATATGAAGCACCTATAATCGGTCCTTGGGGGTTTGTTATCCTACGGTCTAAACACAACTAATAATGATATGTTTGTATATTCTTTTGATATCGGAGGTTCTTCAATAAAACACGGTATAATTGAAATCGAAGGCAAGGAAGCTTCGATAGAGTCGAGGGGCGAAACCGTCACCTTGACCAACAACGATTTCGCAAATCTAAAAAGTGAAATACTTAGGATAATTAACAATGTGACTAACTTGCAGTACAATATTGACACCATTGGAATCAGCACAACCGGCTCTGTAGATCCGTTTGGTATTGTCATAAATGCGGGGCATTTTGCAGGATATAGTAATATTTCGTGGAATGCTATTATTAAAGAGAGACACGAGAATATTAAAATCGTAAACATCATCAATGATGGACGCGCAGCCGCTTGGGGAGAATATTTTTCCAGTGGATTAGGCAATAAATCGCATGTTCATGTCGCAGTGGGAACTGGCGTAGGTGGTGGAATAATTTTCTCTAACGAAATATTGCTGGGAGATAGAGGCTTTTCTGGTTATATTGGACACATGAAAGTAACCTTAGAGGATACGATCAGATGCAGCTGCGGAAGAAAAGGTTGTGTAGAAACTTTAGCTTCTGCTCCCGCAGTTACCAATTTTTACCAAAAGCGAACGTCTAGTATACAGCCGCGTTCCTTCAATGAAATTGTCGAATTAGCTACCGCCGGTGACTTTATTGCAGTTCAAGCAATTATGGAAGCAGGTTATTGGCTTGGGATCGGCATAGGTAATGTCTTGAACATACTAAATCCTTCTCTTGTAACAGTTGGAGGAGGTGTTCCCTTGGCCGCATCAAGACTTACTGCGCTTAATCAGGGCGACTTATATTTTAGTTCTATACTCAAGGGTGCCGAGCAGTCTGCCCATAAGCGTGTTTTTGCCAATAGTGACATAAAATTGGCTATTTTAGGTAATGATGCGGGCTTAATAGGTGCTGCATGCCTAGCAAGTTTGCAAAAAGTTGCTTATACGTAAATACTATATGTAGTTGACTATGTGGAATACTAAGAAGATATTACCTTGAAAATTGGATGTTTCAAAAAACCGGGGGGTTGGCTATGACAGGCAACGTGGCATGTTTTGCTAATTTTGCAAATCTAAGTGCCAACTTAGTAATTTTGACAAATTTCGATTCGGGGAAAGATTTTGTTACCCAGTCAGTATTTAAAAACTATTATGTAAAATCATTCTAACTAGAAGACAGACGAATGGATAAATGTTTTTTGATTATCTTGCTTGAGAATAATGATAAGATTCCAGTTATGTGCTGCTGTTCTATACATGGCAAAAGCCTTAGACCTGACACAATACAAGCATCTGCAACCATCGCGCTAGATATTGATCCGTTTCTCAAGGATGAAACTGGAGTACAATTATTTGATGCACTGTATCTTTTAATCGCTGAGCAGCAAGAAAACTGTAAAAAAAAGAAAAAATGTGATTGTGTTTCGATTTCTTTACCTGGAATTATACAGAACAACGAGGAGATTATAATGTCGAGCCGGCTAGGAATCAGAAAGCCAATATGTGCAGCGGATATCTTGCAAAAGAAACTTAGATGTGATAACCTGCCGATTTTTCTTTTTCACGATACCGAGGCACTTTTGGCAGGTGAAATTATGGCAACTTCGGTATTGTCAAAAGAAGGGCGCTCCTTGGTGTATATTTTTGTTGACGAAGGAATTGGATGCAAGATCATGATTGATGGAAATATATATACAGGTAACGGTTCCGCTGGTGCTCTTTCACGTCTCATTATGCAACCGGATGGGGTGTACTATCCTGATTTAAGAGCTTTCGGGTCCTTAGAAGTGCAAGTCTGTAGACCTTGGATTAGCAGAAGATTAGTTGAAGTATTTGATTCAGAAAAAGGAAAAGATATGCCAGTTTATGGAACTGAGAAGAGAAAATCGCAATTCAGAAAAACACTTGAGGCAGTAGCAGAAGACAAAGTCGAAAACTGGTCAAAAATATCGTATGAGTCCATCACAATGGGAATAAACGACAAAGATCCCATTGCAACTCGTGTCATCAGTACTGCTGCCAGGCATTTAGGATTAGCAATGAGCACTATTATAGCACTTATTAATCCTGAAACAATTATCCTTGGCGGTTCTATGGTGACCAGGGTGCCACTCTTTGTTAATTTTGGTATACATTGTGCCAGACAGTTTACGTGGCCAATGGCATGGAACAATACAAAAATTATCGTCTCAAACCAAGATCGGCACACAATCCAAGTAAATGGATCAGCAAGTTTATCCATGAATAGAATTACTACTAAATGACAACTACTCTTAGTCATCATTTATACTGAACATCGTTATCAATATCTTAATATGCTAGATAAAGATAAAGTACACGCACCTGATTTACTATGAAACAACTGATTATTAATGCGGATGATTTTGGGTTATCAGATGGCATTTGTAGATCAATTCATGAGTTACTTGATGCAGGAGCCATCACCAGCACTTCGCTTATGTTGTGTGCAAAAGATGCAATAAGAAGGATAAAACGATGGAATCCGAGTCGTCTTTTGGGCACTGCTGGTGTTCATCTTCAATTGACTTCCGGGTGTCCCTTGACATTAAGCATGTTTACATCTGGGCAAGAAGAGGATGGTCAGTTTGATGATCCAAGGACAAGAACGACCTTTTCTGAGAGCGAATTGAAAAAAATAGCAAAGGAATGGAAACTACAAATTGACGTGGCATGTGATTTGTTGTGCGGATTGCCTACACATTTAGACAGTCATCATGGCGTTCATAGAATACGAGAGATATTTCCAATATATATGCAACTTGCTATGGAATATGGACTTCCTATGCGTGGAGCAAATGACGGTGAGATAAAAGACCAAATAGTGACGAATCGTCTCCCTGCGACGGTTGCCATTGTGCGAAACTGGACAGGACGGAACCTTTGTTCAGACAAATTGCTAGAGTACTTGAAGGAAGTAGAGGTTAACAATATTGACGAAAACATAGTAGAAATTGTAGCACATCCTGGATATAGTGATGCCTATTTGGAATCGGTTTCTTCGCTCTCAAAAGCCCGTGGAAATGACTACGATGTACTGCTTCATCTGTCAAAAACTAAAAGTTGGGACATGTTGGGTTATCGCCTGACCTCATATAAGGATTATTTTAATGGAAAGACCTTCAACATTAGTTAGACACTTGCTTAGCGATGAATGGGAAAAATATCGATTATCAATATCGGGGCCTATTAAATTTCTCGCAGAAAACATTAAAGATTTGGATTTATCAGGAAAGAATTTAAGTAACTGTGTATTTTCAGGAGGTTCTTTAAAAAATGTTAGATTGATTCGATGTGATTTATCAAATGCAGTTTTCGAGCACATTGTCATGGATAGTGTTCATCTGTTATCATCAAATTTGTCGAATACACAATTTTCAAATGTGCAATATCGTTTTTCTAATATAGAAAAATCGCAATTTAATAAATGTAGGTTTTACAATTTGAATTTGTTTACAGTCCAAATTAAGTCATGTAATTTCAATTCTTGCATTTTCGGAGAGAATACTTCATTTGACACAGTCGACTTTGATGGAGCCGATTTCTCTCGCTGCAAATTTTATGACATGTCATTTGGTATGAAATGCGTCTTAGCGAACAGCAATATATGGAGATCTGAGTTGAAGTCAGTAAAGTTTAATAATTCAACATTGAAAGTTGTAAAGTTCTTTAAGTCAGATTTACTTTCTTGCAACTTTAATGAGATGGAGATTGAGTCCATAGATTTGTCTTGGTGTTCAATTGTTAAAATGAAGTTACAAGAGTTGAATCTGACGAATACTATTTTCAATAGCACTTATTTTGATAATAGTTGCGAATGGCCAAAACAAACGGGAAAAACTAGTTTAACAGGAGGATATAAAGAAAGTCAATATTTATTGAAACATCCTGTTCAAGACGTTAGGGGACTATCACCAGTATTGAGAAGAGATATTGCTGATGCGCAATATCTCAGAGAGTTGCAAAAAAATCGAAAGTTCATATTTAATGTTTTCTTTCGCATATGGGGCGCAACAACTTGCTATGGGCAAAGCATTTCACGCCTTTCTCTTTGTGTTGTTTCGATAGTAACAATGCTCTGTATTCTGTACGTACTACCTGATTTTATCTTTGACCCCAATCCTTCAAGTTGGGATTCCGCATGCTATTCTATATTGAGTTTTTTTATTGGGTTCGACACTAGTATTCAATCTGTTGTGAATACTTGGCAGTATTGTCTTTTACTTATTGCTAGGTTATTTGGACTTGTTTTCATGGGACTATGGATCGGCATTACCGCAAACAAATTAGGTAAATTGTCTGCCGAGTAATGTGTTTCTTCCATTCATGAGGGATGCGTCCCGTCCATAGATCGCATATTCAGTTTACTGCGTATGGGGTTGCTCCTGTTGGTCATTTTCCTGTTTTCCTTGCATTTTTGCCTCCACAGAAATCCGTGTACAATTTCGACTTCCGCAATTGGCGAGGGTAGTGCCTTGAAATGCTGTTGACAAGGTTCCCCCAATTCGCTACACTTTGTTGTTCCCTATTACACGGAGGTATTCATGTCGGCAACTATTATTTCTCAAACAGGACCAAAACTCATTA
>Ga0123353_10001623_pt1 | contig 27682 bp, 15 predicted proteins | sample TergutLab28metaG_3_FD_92763 | JGI IMG/M metagenome (GOLD analysis project Ga0123353, IMG submission 92763) | Labiotermes labralis P3 segment gut microbial communities from Petit-Saut dam, French Guiana - Lab288 P3 | ecosystem: Host-associated > Arthropoda: Insects > Digestive system > Gut ...
CTTGTTCCTTATAAGTGTTTGATATGTAAGAACAGGTTCGAACTTATGTTCCATGATGACATGGATTTTCTATCCGAAATTGTATTTGTATATAGTTGATACTTGTCTATACCTATTGATGATAATTGCTTATATTTACATCTCATGACAATTTCCACATCTGTATGATCTATGGAATATGAATAAATGAATGAAGATTAGGTAGTATAGGGAGCTACTGACGTTCCTGAACGGAAGACAAGGCCAAACAGTAATCTGTGGGGAAGGCTCCCGAGTGTGTCGCTTTTATGACGAAGTTTGTAAGACGCGTGTAGTCCAAGGAGTACACTGCACAATTAAATTTGAATGTAACCAACAAAATAATGCCTTTTTTCACATTACTTGATACAAGAGGAGGATACGGTATAGAATCCTGGACTCTCACAAGTCGCTAAAGCCGCTGCCCAACGCGTTTGGCGCTGCGGTCGTAGGGAGGTTTCGTGTCGTCTGCTATTGCGTCATTTCCATTACGTCACACTCCAGATAATCTTGCAGAAACTTGTTCAAAGAATTAAACATTTTATCACTGATGTTACAATATATACTTTCCATACTTACAAGTTCTTCAAGATGTTTCTGAGAGTCGGCTCCCGCATCTCTCCTCGAAAATTTCAGTTTTCTTGTATTCATATCGACAGTTATTTCGCGTAACTATTTCCCTGTGCAATTTACGATGATGATGATTTTGGTTTCCGGTATTGTAACCTTGTTGGGAAAATGCCGGAAGATAACATTCTGTTACATATGTAAGGTAGAGGAGAAGAAATGTAATGAATACTCAGTTTTAAAATTTGTGTTGATATCCCATCATATCCATGAGAATTTTTTATTTCAAGTGACTTTTTTGTGATTTCTATGTCGTTATATGATACACATTTAAGATTGATGGTAGTGAATGGTTGATTAAATGCCCTGGATAGGTAAGGTACAGGATTTTCATGATTAGATGAAGCATCCATGGAATGTATTTTAAATAAATAAATAAATTAGCATTGTGGTTATTCACATGTATATTTTGAGCAACTGATACAAAATATTTATCAAATCTCTCAGAAATAATTTGACCATTAAATGATAAGTTACCATTTACATTGAGGTTATATTTTGTGTATTTGGTTTTATATTTGAGGTATTCTTTATAATATTACAAGTAGTTTTAGTTTTATTAGATTAGGTTAGAATGCTGTTATACTATCTTTTTTAGCTAGTTTAATGACACTTGTTACAATCCTACAGTATCTCTTGTAATTATTTGTCAAATTAGGGCATTACTGTTTCTTTGAATTAGAAAAAGCGTCCTTTTGTTTATACATGAAATCTTAATTCCTGGTGTTAGCCATGCCTTATTCCAGGATTTATGATGGACTTTTTTTGAGAGGAAAGCTGGAGTAAACCATTCTTAAATACGTATTCAGAAAATTGTTAAAGATAGTGTTTACATTATTCTCAGCAAATATATCTTCCCATGATTCACAGATTAATTTGGTATTAAAGTCAACAATTGAAAATTTGTCAATTTTTCAATTAAAGTAGAAGTAGGTATTGCAGTTCTGTTCAAGTATGTTATGAGTTATTATACTTTGAGTGTCATGATCAGACAGCCCATTTATAATGGGGTACAATGAAAAGTTACTAAATTTAAATGTCTAAATAAAAATATTGTCAATTGCAGAGTAAGAGTTATTCTGGATTCGACTGGGAAATTGAACTGTGCTGCATAGACCATAAGGGGCCAATAATGAATCCAGTAATTGCTTGTATGTGGAATCAATGAGACAGTTTATGTTAATGTCGCCACATATTATTATATCAATAGTGTTACTATGAATCATGCTTAGAATTTTTTCAAGGTTATCTACATAGTATTGAAAGTTTCCGAATGGAAACATGCCAAATGTCCATGTGGGAGAGAGGTGAGGTGGGTGAATAAGTATGTCCATTTAAATTGAAAGATCGAAGTCTTCTAGGATGTTACACCAGGTTAGCTGTTAAATGGTCACCAACGTTTCAGAGGCACCTAATTCCTCCATTTTCAGGGTCAAAATATCCCAGAAGAGTGAAGATGTAAAATGTATTGAAATGACTCAGAATAAGGTATAAAGGTGGGTTTCTCAGCTGGTCATAAACCTCTATGTTCCACAGTGTGAGGAAAACAAGATGACAAACTGAATACTGTCTGCTCAGGACCTTCACCACTGTAGCTATCTTGCAGTTATAATTATCTATATATTATAGTAAAATTGTTTTATTATTATTTTTCAACCCTTTAGTGATGCAAATACATAAATTTAATTTCATATATAATCATATTCATTACCATCAAGGATGGATGACTGTGAATTCTGCACACACTGGAATGTTGGCATGAGGGGTGTTAATTGGCACAGCAGAAGATGACTGCAGGGACCAAGCAGCTGCAGAAAATCCAGCAGATACACATACTGTTTCTGACAGACCACACAACATGGCCTCTATCATGCCTGCAGCCAAACTGCACAACAGATCAAATTTGTCAGTAACAAGTTCTCGAACACTTCTAAACGCTACCCTGGTACATTTAGAGATTTACAATAACAATGGACATCTTTAGCTGCTTGACATTATTATACAGCCTGGGAAAGATATAACAGTACTGTTAAAGGAAATAAAACAAAAACACAATTGGCGTGCCCACCAGCAACAGCACTGAAGGGATGCGATAGGCAAATTTGTGAACATCCTATGTGCAATGCAGTTTGCTCTGCTTGCTGTATTTATATACAATATAGGGATGTTCATATATCTTCCCCTCTTCTCAAACAACAGGTTTATTCCCCTTCTTTCTAATAGCCATTTTCCTTCCACATATAAATTAATTAACAGTACTTACTTCAAAATTGTGTGACTGGTGTAATAACTTGAATAATGGGCCATTATTTACATATTTTTCCATTCTTTAATTTGATTGTGATATGAAATACTGGTCAAAAAGGACATCATATGTAGAGCTTTAGTAAGTAGTGCATATTAACTTACCAATCCCCAGCACCTGAAACATTCACTATCCTGCGTTCAGCTATACTTAATGGCACTGGATAATGGCGGACAGACACACTGGACATATTGTGTGGGACAGCTTGGCTTGATTGTAAGAGGGGTTCATTTGCTTCACCCTTTCGTGCCACCTGCAATCAATTCATACATAAATACAGGTTAAGAATTATGAATGGAAGTCATAAAAATCAGCTTAGTTCTAAACTAACTAGCTGTCGTATGGATGACCAGGATTCAATCCCTAGTAGAGCAAGGGATTGCGAACAAGCCCAGACTATCTCTAGGGTCCACCCAATCTTCTACCCCATTAGGCTGTATAGTGTGGCATCTTATTTTCATGATGCCTGCATAATTTGATTTTTAATGTCACTGAATTTAATTTCATTGTATTAATTACTACAAATTGTTAGTTCCTCTCTAATGCATCTATATGCCAAGATGCCCACACTAATATAATTCAGACAATAATAAATTTTTATGAGGGAACATGATTTAAAAATTCTATGAACTACAGTGCATAAAATTTATTCTCATGATGCTAAATGTTGAGTACTGATTGGTAAATTAAGAAAAACAAGAAATTAATTGTTAACATCTTGCACACTTACAAGAGTTGTGTTCATCATGTTGCACATCTATATCTATAGGTTTAAACTGTTAACAAACAAGGGTGACCAGGTTTGAAGTTTCCATGGTGGTGAAGATTACCCTGTGCTCTACTGAACAGTATGACAATAACAGTGATCAGATTTTTTAACATGTTAAATCATGATCACACCATGTATATACCATACAGATAAAGCAGTGTTGTTTCCTAATAATTTAATATTAAGTACACCACATGATGTTGCACTGAATAGAGTTAATCTGACAATTCCTTAAAGTGACAGTAATTACGTAAGGGGCATGTGTGGTGTCTTGGAGGCACTCATAAAAATACATTGGAAAATCTCAGTCAATGATAATCAGTCCCAGGTGGAGTATGAGCTAAATGCTTGCCGAGTATTAAGTAGTAGTAATAACACCACACTCAGCCTGAAACACAGACAAATCATGCAGATTGTCATTGTACTTTACTGGCATGTCTACTAAATTCATTGGATGCAAATCAACATAAATCTTCCAGTACATACACATTTCAGACTCTGAATAAGTTATATAAAACCAGGATAAAATTAAATTTAAAAGTCACCAGAACCCATACTATAATTTAACATGTTGTTCAATAGGATTTCAAACTTAGACAAAATGGCTACACTAAAACCAACTCCAGGAGAATGGGGCACTATATAGAATATGGGAATGTACAAGAAAATTCAGAATTTGTCTCTCCCTCTCTGTCAACCTCAAAAAGAAGTGATCTGCTGCTTACCAAGATACCCAGTCTTCCCATTGTGATAATGGCGGCTCCAATGTGTTCCACAAGGTTTTGAGCAAGAAATGATGCTTCATTCAGTATGGCATCATCTACACTTGCAGAATGAAACTGACTTAGACTGAAAAATAATCCTGAAAGAGAAAGAAATATCTGCAGCATACAGGTACTTAGTGAAACACAAGATCTATGAATATGATGACTTGTGCAGGGTGGGAGTATTGAAACTCATTTAATAAGGGTGTCAAACTTGTCTAAATACAGCACTCTGTATCAAGATCAAACAGAAAGACTACAGTAGATCTGCATACAGTAAGAATTTAAATAGCTAATGTTCTTCCTTTACTTATTTCTTGCAAATCATCATCTTCATCATCATTGAAGGTTTCTAAACATACATACAGGAAACTAAGATACTCTGTATCATAAATTCTGTGCTAAGAAATAAATGATCAAAAGAAGTATAACACTTGTGTATGAATATAACACTTGTGACAAAATATGACCAACAGAGAAGTAGAATATTGAAGACAGCCTACTGAACACATTTAGGTCCAATTACCACAGTAGGTACACTCATGATCCACTCTCAGTCTACTTGTGGTTAGGAAAATATATTTTCCTGGTACTCAAAGGCAGCTGTTTATGACTATACCAGGTTTTGAATGTAGGCTTGTACAGATATTTCTATTCACAGTGAAGTAATGATTGGATCTTGACTGCAATGTGATTGTCCCTGTAGCGTAAATTATGCCTAAGGGGTAAAATGTTCAGCGCAATCTGAAAAGAAAACTTGACATATAAGTATCAAACCTTACCTGAGGCCAGTGACATAACTTGTAGCTCATTCAGATTAGGTGACACATAGCCTAATGATGTCCAGTGCCGTGACTGGAACACTTTCCCAGCCTTCCTCGTATCTGTTGGTTCAAACCACACTGCCAACAAAGACAACAATACTAGAGAACATGGCTGACTGCAGGACCATATTATGGCAGCGCAAGGGCTGTGAATAGGACCTACAATACAAGTAAATTTAAATAATCTTTTTTCAACCAATTTTACAACAGTGACCGATTCTGACACTGATAAACTTGAGGGCACTCCTGTACACATCTACTTATCAGCAGCGATAATAATACTGAACTTCACATGCACAAAAGAGTTCATTGACAGATTTCCTTTGTGAGTTTCATAGTGATGATATTTTTCTTTACCTTCAACATTTAAATTATTGTTGGTCTGCCTGTCTTGTGAATCTGCTCTAGTATATGGTAATTACAAACACCAATTTTATTTCATTGTAATATAAACTATGAAATAATTTCACGTTTGCAGTGACCACAAAAATTACAATTTATCGGTACTTCTAGGAAACTCTGTAATCAAAATATGCGAAAAGCACTTATTGTTTTGTCAGCTCTGTCTTTCCATAACTCCACTCCCATTAAATGGATCTCAGTAGCATTTGGTATGGTGAATATAGACAAAAGGTTATCAGCCAAATCCAATTATGGTTCTTTCATTATCAAAACTGTGCCTGGTATGAGTTTTTACATTCCTAAAAAATAATTTAGGAAGCATTAGTAACCATGTAAATGTACCCTCACACACACACACACACACACAAAAAAAACAGCTGCCACTGCATGGCTCTTGATTAAATTTGACCTGGTGGTCATATGTTAAATGTCATTGGCAAAATCCAATTTTTATTTCATAAATTTTAAAACTATGATCATATCTCACAGTCTTTTCTTAATGTGCCTAATAGCACATGCACACAACAGTGCATTGAACCATACCTGATAAAAGATATCTGCTAATTTTTCTTGTCTATTCCTCACATAATTAGTACTGTACAGATGAGAAAGCAACTGTCATTTTAAGGGTGTTATTTAACGACACTCTCAATTGCTAAGAGTATTTAGCATCAGTGATGGAGGAATGAAGGAATGTGAAGCAGATGTAATAATGCTGACAGGATAAAACTGATGCTGTGATAAGGGGTCCCTGTCACCATGGCATGGCGTGTCCTTCCTCAGGTTGTAGATAGAGGAATGGCCTTCAATATGAAAGGTAGCTGCGAATATATTGAATAAGCAGTCGCGGACAGCCGATAAGGGGTGGTCTTCCAGTATGGGGGTTGGGCGAGATCTCCCTAACATCTCCTCAGCCTTAAAACATATCCTGTTATGAACCATTTATAAAGAAAGCCTCAGACCTGGACTGATAATCTGGTACAACCTAAGCAATGGAAAAGGGACACGAGATTTTGTACTTGGAATATTATGAGCCTGTATAGGCCAGGTTCACCTACAGCAGCAGCCAGGGAATTAGCAAGATATAAATTAGATTTAGTGGGTGTGCAGGAGGTTAGGTGGGAAAAAGGGGGCACAACAAGTGCAGGAGATTACAATTTTTTCTATGGAAAAGGAAACGAAAATCAGCAATTGGCAACAGGATTTTTTATACACCACTGAACAGTATCAGCAGTTAAGAGAGTAGAGTTTGTTAGCGATGGGGTGTCATGTATAGTTCTGAGAGGTCACTCATGAATATCATGTTCTGAATGTGCATGCACCAAGTAAGGAGAAAAGAGATGATTCAAAAGACAGTTTGTACGAGGCTTTAGAGCAGGTTTTTGATCATTTTCCAAGTACCATATGAAAATTCTATTAGGAGACTTTAATGCAAAAGTGGGGAGTGAGAATATTTTCAAACATACAGTTGGGAATGACAGTCTACATAAAGATAGTAATGATAATGGTGTTGGAATGGTAAACTTTGCCACATCAAAAAATCTAGTTGTTAAGAGCACGATGTTCACACACCAAGACATTCACAAGTATACCTGGACCTCTCCTGATGAGAAGACTCACAACCAGATTGATCGCATATTGGTAGATATGAGATGGCATTCGAGTATATTAGATGTATGAAGTTTCAGGGGAGCGTACTGTGATACTGATCATGATTTGTTGGCAGTTGCAAAATAAATTGTACTCCTCACCCAGTATTGTTCAGATGTTAAAATCGAGAATGAGATGGGCGGGGCATGTAGCGCGTATGGGTGAGAGGAGAGGTGTATGCAGGGTTTTGGTGGGGAAACCTGAAGTAAAGAGACCACTTGGGAGACCCATGTGTAGATGGAAGGATAATATTAAGATGGATCTTCAGTAAGTGGGATGTGGGGATATGGACTGGATCGAGCTGCCTCAGGATAGGGATTGGTGGAGGACACTTATGAATGCGGTAATGAACCTTCGGGTTCCATGAAACGAGGGAATTTCTTGACTGACTGAAAACCGCTTAGCTTCTCAAGACGGACTCTACTCCATGGATAAAACCAATGCACACGAATCCCTGCCGCAATGCCTCTTTGTCCGTCATAAATCCTAGAGAGACTGGCTGCGAATGAACCCAGTCCTCCGTGATAAGAGGGCGGCGATTTACAGCCTGAGACCTGGTACACCCTGAAAATATGCTAAACTCTCTTAACTCAAAATGTCTCCCCTTGATCAAGCTTAGGTACATTTTAACAAGCCGCCTGTCTTGTTGTCTGGCTTCTTAGATCGTAAATATATAACAATGTCCACTGAGCGTACGAAAATGTTTAGCAGTTTACTCTTCTTGGACTGTACAATCCTACAGATGGAGGCAGCACGCTTCTCCGAAACGTCTGTGACTATTTACAAGTCGACATAGCGTAATAGCAATCAGCAGTACCGCTGCAAGAAGTTAAAATCTCGCGTATTAGTGTGCTTCCTTCTACATTCCACCTTAAATTTGAGTGCATGTATACTGATTCACGTGTGCTAAATGGAACGCTTCTCGGGATTAGCTATTTGAATCTAGCGAGGAACTTTCTACCACAATCTGCACTTGATGGCTGGCGCTGCCAATTTTCTTCCCTATTAAGCCGTGATAAGGTAGAATGTTATTGCAATGTTTGCAGCAATGAGCGTGTTCCGAAATCCACGGATTAAAATGGAAACTGTTTTCCACAAATAGTTATCTGTTGCCACCTGCCACCACGAGAAGCAATATAGTGCGTGTAACAAACAAACATGGGGAGGAAGTCGAAGACGGGTCTTATAGCTACGACATTTGCAGTGCTAGCATTTTTGTTTGTTTTTATTGCTTTCGTTTCTCCTTATTGGCTTGAAACGGATGGCAAATTAAAAGATCCCAAATTTCTAAACATTGGTGAGTTCCTTAAGTTCTTGAGGTTATTAGTAGGTGTGGTCAAGTGTGTTTTGCCTTAACATTTTGAATTTTGCTATTAAAACGAGTTGTCTGAATAGCGGCTTTTTGCATTCGGAACATTGAAGTGCTAATTACGATCAAAAGCCATATGACTCGCCTTGTTACATTCTCCGAAACAAGCCACTTGGGGTGACGCACTGTTTATTAGACGTGTATTGTCTTGAAAGAGCACCTAAGTGAGAAACATTTCATTTTTTGTCCCTCTTTCACCCCTGTTTTTGTATGGTCTTGGAAGTTACTTTTCATCCTCCCCTTTCCCAATATAGTCAACATCTTGCATTGCGCTTCTATTGTAGGCTGCCTGCGTAGGTATGGCCGTTTTTTTTATACTGCTTCGTAAGGAAGGAAGAGATTTCCACGATATTTACGAATTCATCAGACTGTTTCGCAGATTTATGTGTCTCAATACATTGATGCTTTAAATATTCTGTTCAAGTTTTAAAAAAATCGGGTCTGATTCGGAAATACTGCTTTTTCGTTTTCTTTATGGTTGATATTTGAGAATCTCCCCCTCCCCCACCTGTCAGTTCTGTCAAAGTTCGTCTTGTTGGTATGTTCTTTCCACTTATGTACTGCTTTCTAAATTCTGTTAACTGTGAATGTTGTAATTGTGCCATCATTTCTTTGTGATCTGGTAGACTATCCCTCAAGTGTTCAATATGAATTGTACTTCTGCCGAACACAATAGTATAGTACTGGATACACTTGTTTACAGAAATTTTAACTTTTATTATTGGCAAGGTCTGAATTTGATCTATAATACTCATGTCAGGGTACAGTTTGAATAATATAGCTGCAGAATTTTCCATGATATACTGGCAAGCATTAACATTATGGCTCTAAGAAGAGTGGGCTGAATGAGAAGTAGGATACACATTGATTACAGCATACTGCAGCAAATTAAGAGTATTTTAATTAATTGGAATATAATGTGTCTTATGATAGAAAAAAGGATTTGGATATAAAAATTATATTCTCAAAATATCTGGAATTATCAACTGTATCTTCAATCTAGTTTCTAGGCATACAAGTATATGAGACATGCTGGACCAATATTATGTTAATGTAGCATGGATAACAATAATAATACTAAAGTGAAGTATCACTCTTCTATAACATGACACTGTGCAGTTTTAGTAGAAATTTCATGATGTTCCTTAGAAACATTGGTAAATTTTGTTAGACTATGTGGTTTCACACTCCAGGAAATGGATGTCTTCATAGTCACTGCCATGAGAACCAAATAATACAGTGTTATTTTTGGTCTGAAGTTCAACCCAGAACATGCTTTCAGTTCATAAAGTTATGAATTTCTTATTTTCAGTCTGCTGTCAGGCTTTAGTGTTGCCAGTATGCATGTTGCTACTACCAATAAGTAATTATCCAATGTCATTATTGTAGAGTAAAATGTAAAAGTAAATGTTATCCATGTACTCAACTAAGTACCATAAAAACTTGTGGGGGAACTTAAGTATGGTCCCACAGCTTAGTAACCTTGGCATTGAATGGAGGAAATTGGTCAGCTCTTCCACTGAGGAAACAGGGACTAGTACTCATTGAATGGGAGATTTGATATGCCGTGTGAAAGCTGCAGTTAAGAGGAAAATATCTGTCCGTGTCCGGAATCAAAGTTTCAATCATCAGATCCCATAATCTGGATGCTGTGCTGACTGAACTGTGTGCCAGTACAGAATTTGAAGTAGTGTTTTTAATTGTGTGAACTGTGGTATAAAGACACCTATTCAGAACATACATCATCTTCATATGAGCCTCGTTTTGACTGCTTTTATGTTACTGTCAAGCTTCATTGCTGCTTTTAAATAGCTCTCATGTACCTCACTGATAAAATTATATATAATTTGTGGTGTGGACTACAGTTTTATATCAGTTTGATAGATGGAAGTGTGATTTTTATGTCAAGGATTCCAACCATCTACCTAAACATATCTGATTTTGTGATAGCAGCCTCAGAGTACAGATTTTCTGATAAATGATAAGAATGGTGCAATCCAGTGGAGCATACATATTTTTCAGATGTTTGCTGCATTTACTGCACTGTTGGAAAATTGTACTACAGGCAATGCAGAATATACAGTATAAAATTATTTATCCTCAAGTTTAAATATATACTATGTCAAGACACATTTCAAATAACGGTTGTATATTCAAGTATTAATGACACCATTGTTTTAGTTAAGTTAATTTATTGTACAGTGACCTATTTGTGAGTGCAACTTATATGCAGGTGTTATGTGTGAGTAAATACAGTATAAGCTGGATTGTTTGGCTCATCCAGGATCATAGGCAGGGGTGCACAAATTTTCTAGAAATCTCTGTGAACCACCTCAAAATTCTAGGCTCCTGAAAGGTGACATGAAGCAAGTTGCTGAGGATCCATAAATATTAGGTGCTACTTTACAAACATTTATTTGCCACCCTGATGAAGCACCTGGCATTTGTGTACCACTGATCAAAGGGTTGTTATATATAATTTTCTGGATATTAGAACATTAACCTTGATCTTACCAAGGTGGGCATTTAAATATTAGTGCACAGTTTATGAAAAGCATGAGTATTATTGAACATAAAAAGATAAAATTATGAAACAAATGGCATTTTGTGGAAAATAAACAAAGGTTATGCAGTATGTCTTCAAAATGCTGTAAAATTTTCTTGTTGGCTAAATATATAAAATGAATATCTTAGGGGTGTTTTCCATAGATCTTTAAAAGGTTAAACTTAATGTTCTAGTGCCCTTAGCAACCTCACAGACATACCATAATTTCTGTTCCATTTTCGTCACTGGTTATATAATAGGTTGTGTATATAATTGAAATAAACCAAAAAGACACATTTTGCAGTAGCTGTTTTAACTGCTTACTCATGTAAATTTATACTATGAATTGAACTCTCAGAATCAATGCTGGATGTTAGCACTGATTTTGGAAGAGCAGATGGTAAAGTGAAATGTAATGGGCCTCTTTAAATATATGGTTAATAAAATTTTCCTGATCATCCAGTGCTGGATAAACCAGCTTTCATTGTATTACACTGGATGGATATGAACCAAAATTATATTCACCTGATAATTTTTACTGAAGACATCCTAATACCATCTTTCATCAAAGTTGAATTTCATGTAGCATTCTGTAAAACTCATCAGTTTTGTTTCAGGTCTGTGGCAGGTTTGTTTCCGTGGTTTTGTTGATCCTCGACACTGGTATGACACAAAGTTTTATGGTTGCTGGTGGGTATTTGAAGAGGAATATTATATTATCCACGACATCTTGCTGCCAGGTAAGAAGCAGAAACTGTACTCTAGTGAAGCATGTTCCACCTACTACTTTGGTAGCATGCTAGAATACTACATGTTAATATATGAGGTCCGACACAAAAAAAAAATGAGACTAACCCTATAGCTCGGGAACCAAGAGTGGGAGGGGAGAGACAAACAGATAGCTATAGAACATGTTCTGACCTGTCAGTGTTACAGGGCTACAGGGCTCATCTTGATCGCTTTACTCAGTACAAGTGGACGCATCTTCAAATATAGGAATGTTCTTATCCTCGGTCGGAAAATGTTGGACTGCAGAAGTGAACGAGTTAACATCAAGTTTCTTGCGAAACTGAAGAGATCCACGACAGAAACTTTCCAATTATTGACTGAGGCTTACGGTGAAGATTGCATGTCTAGTGCATGTGTGTTTGAATGGCAGAAATGATTTTTGGAAGGCAGGGAAAGCTTGAAAGATGATGATTGCCCAGGCCATCCACGCACAGCTGTTACCGAAGACAACATTGAAAAAGTGCAAGATGTGATTCGAAAACACCAACAGTTGGGTGTTCGAGCAGTAGCTGAGGAAGTCAATTTGGACAGGGAAAGTGTTTGATGAATTCTAAGGGAGGAATTGAACATGAGAAAGGTTTGTGCAAAAATGGTTCCAAAAGTGCTGTCAGATGAACAAAAAGAGCGTTGCAAGGAATTGTGTTTGGACCTTTTGCAACGCATTGAGAATGAACCAGATTTGTTGAATTCGATAATTACTTGTGATGAAACTTGGATATTTATGTATGATCTGGAAACCAAGTGACAATCAGTGCAGTGGAAGTCAACATCATCTCCAAGACCAAAAAAAAAAGCACGCATGAGTCATTCGAAGTTCAAGGCCATGTTGATTGTTTTCTTTGATATCCAGGGTATTGTGATGGCAGAGAGGGTGTCCAGCAGCCAGACGGTAAATCAGCAGTATTACATTGAAGTCTTGACGATATTGCATGAACGCGTGAGAAGGAAATGACCGGAATTATGGAGAAACGGGTGGATTTTGCACGAGGAGAACACACCAGCCCACAACCCATCGTTTGTGAAGCAATTTTTAGTTAATAAAAACATCACTGTGCTTGAGCACCCAACCTCACTCCCTGCGACTTCCGCCTCTTCCCAAAGATCAAGTCAGTGCTTAAAGGAACCCATTTTGTGACATTAGAAAATGTGAAAGCAAAAATGGTGGAGATCTTCAACAGCCCTACAGAACATGACCTGCGGAATTGCTTTGAACATTGGCAGCATCGTATGCAGCTGTGTGTCAACTCAGAAAGGAACTATTTTGAAGTTGAATAGTTGATTTCCTGAATTTGTTAAATAGAAAGAGTTACAGGCACAGTCTTTTTTTTTTTTTGTCAGACCATGTACATCATACACATTCATGTACTGTTCAGGAACTTTTCTAGCATACGGAGTTGTCCATAAAAGGGGTCACTTGTCAGTAGTAGAGTTCATATTCCCAAGTGAAATTGCAGATATTCATATTATTGTCATCTTATCAGAACTCAAGTCCTAGCGAACTGCTGTGTTCAGGGTGTAAGAGAAGATGCCTCCTTTGAAAGTAATTTTTTGTACACGTATTCATCACCCAGAAAATCATATGAACAGTCTGAGAATGTGTTCTTAAGTGAAACTATACAGTTATAGTTCTTCATTAATGGTTGCTAGTATTCAATACTTACTCATGTTCATAGCAAAAAAATACATTTTTAGTACAGCTTCAGGTCTTGTATTAAAGTAAAGTATATTGAGATTTAAAATATTGGTGTGGAGAAATTTGGATTAATGAAATTGTGCTAGTAGAATTTGCTCCACAATTTTGTAATTCTAAATTTATGTCATATATTGTGTGAAAATAAATAAATTTGATTGTGGGTTGTATACCTAATTAGAATTACCGCTGAAGTGCTAGTTCACTGTGATATTTTCTTTGCAGGTTTCTTTGTGGCCACACAGTTCTTTTTCACCTTGTGCTTCACACTCCTACTGATAGCCAGTTTCCTGGTGGCCTTATACCTGTGCTGCAGTCGAGAACACGAGCGTTTTGTACTGCTGTTACTTGTAATAGGAACGGACCTTACAATAGCAGGTGATAATCATGGAACCAGTATATATCATAAACCAGTATTGCACATCCTGTTGCTCTTGACCATTTCCTAAGTTGCCCATGGAGCCATTAGTGCCACATAATATGAGTACATTGCATATATTAACCTTTTGGCACCGAATATCAGATATACCTGTCACACAGTGTGATGTTCAAAACACCGAATGTCTGGTATAGCAAATGGCCTATAATGGCCTTTGTTATGCAGCCCTGTTTAAATTCTGATATACTGGGCATTTTAATTCCAGTGCCATGGGGTTAGTATTATGTTTAAAAAGCCCTTTGTAGCACTTTGCCAAATCACTGATGTGTGAGTGGCCCATGGTTAAAAGGGGCTATCCTGCACTGGCATAAACAGTATTCTTTGAACTGCCCATGAATATTGAGTAGGTTTGGTTCAATTTGATTTCCAGTTTGAAAGTTTATCACACAATATGAAATTGTCTGCCAAAATTTATTTATCATGTGAAGCTGAAAAATTAAGTCGTATACATGTCTTTTTTCATTATGTAAGAAGCACATTTTATATACTGTGGCATATTTGCAATGTAAAAGTGCAAAGGCTAAATTAGTTTTTGTATGTCTGACCATCCATCTGCCCACGTGCAACATCTCAAGATATCCCGAACAAGTTTTCATTAAATTTGACAGTGTGGAGGTTTACTAAAATTTGTTGTTACATTTTGATTTTGTTTAAAATGAAACAACAGTACCAGACACTTTTCATATAGACCTTCATGTATTATCCTGCACACTTGAAGCAAAACTATTACTAAACAAGACAGGCAGTGTACGTATAATGTAACACTGAGGTGCCATTTTCGCTCTGGAATTGCAGTACCTATTACAAATTCTGAGTTTGTAACCTTTCTGATTAGCATGCAGTGTGCATGTGCCATATTGTCAGCTGAGGCCTGTCTGGTTCTGTAGTATTTTTCCACATTATCTTATGAAAAGCATGATTTTTTAAAAAAAGTTATTGAACTTCAAATGTGGGTCTTGATTTTCTTTACAACTCTTGTCTGCAACATTTCTCATTCTAAGACGAACTGAGTGAGGTATGATAAAAAAAAATGTATAAGGTAAAGTAAAGTACCTGTTATTCTTGTCAGATTTTAATGAAACTTGAATTTTCTCAACAGATTAAAAAAATACTCAAATATCAAATTTCATGAAAATTGTCCAGTGGGAGCCGAGTTGTTCCATGCAGACAAACAGACAGACAGATATGACAAAGCTAAATAGTAACTTTTCCCAGTTTTGTGATCATGCCAAAAAATGAAATATTTATGTACAGTGGCTTTTATCGCACATTTACAAAGAATCTGTGAAATTCTAGACTAATGTTACTGCAGTTATTGATGTCCCACAGGCAGTGAATTTTTGTATGGCCCAACTGAAGCCCAGTGTGACAAGTGTGTTATTTTTCCCATATTTCATTCAGTTCAGTAAATAACCTCCATTTACCATTAGTGCAAGAAATTTAAACCTGCAAGGACTTGTACATCAAGTTTTGTGCAGTTGGAGTTGAAACAACAGTAGATATTCATGCCCCCCCGCCGCCGCCCGAAATCATAACCTCACAACTATATTGCCTGCACTTTTAAGTAATTTTACTTTCAGTGTTTATTGCACATGTCATTGGTTTCAAAACTGTTCTATGTTATTGCTTATGTAATTGTGTTTATTTAGGTAACAATATTTTTTAAATACCTAACTGAAAGTCATGTTCCATGACAGCACTACAGTTAAAGATAAAACGTATCTGGTTTCAATACATTTAAACTCACTCTATAATTCCTGTTTTGTGTGTGTGTGTGGAACAGTGTGTAACGTCACACATGAACATTACTGTATTTCAGCACACTGTAAGGTCAGAAATGTATGCATATAACTACTTTTTAATTATCACAAGAACCATAAAACTTACAAGCATCAATTTCTTGTTTCCTTCTCCTGTGTGTTTTTTGTCTTAAATATTTTTGTTATGATAAATATTTAGTGTGTAATGCTTGAGGTGCATTCAGAAACACATAGGTCTTCAGGTATAGTCTCAGAACTAAATGATAGTAGAAATGGCTTCACATTGGTAAAATTCATAAGTAACAAATTCGTAGCAATCCTTTCAGCTCTTCTCATATTGTTACATATGGATGGATGGGCAGAGTTACTTTAATAGGCACCCCTGGCAGTGTTGTAAAGGCACCTACAAGTGGACTGAGTTAGGCAATGTGTAAACATTACATTAATATATCAATACTTCTAATTTTTCTTTATTGAAGATATGCATTGATTCAGCAACAGTAAGGACCTAAATTCTGCTCAGACAAGGATAACCTCATTACTTATTTTTCCCTTTAATCTTACAGCGGTGTCAGGAACAATCGCAGTCATTATTTTTGGTGCTTATGGGGATGGCCGAGACTGGATGCAAAACTGGGAGCATAATAACATATCCTGGTCTTACGCATTGGCTGTATTTGGAGTTCTGTTTCTTTACGTCAGTGGAATCTTGTACCTAATAGAGGGACGTGTTCACCATAAGAAGCGTCAGAGGGCACGTGAGGCCACTCACTCAGCTTATCACATGGAACAGAGGAAGGGCCACACAGCAATTTGAATGGTAGCATTTTGAGGAAGTGATTTCTGTACCACAGTTTCTCAGTATTTTTAATCATATAGACCACATGATCTTCAAGGTATTTCCCATTTTTCACCAGTGCATTAATGGTTATTTCAACCTGCAATTGTTAAGGTATAATTTGGAAAACAGATTCAGTATGTATTTTTGATACAATCACATTCACCGACCACAAAATGGGAATAATGAAGTGCCTGTATGTGGTGTTGGTGGTGGTCATGGTTATTGTGTTTAAAGACTCCTGAGTCAGTCACAAAAGGTTTCTGTAGATTTTTATATTACCCTTTTTTTTCCTTTGTTTGTTTATTTTTTTTTATTTATTTTTTTTTATTTTGCTCACCTAAATTTCTTGCACAAACCACCACGAGCGTTACAGTCTACTGATTGAGAAACACCAATTTACATCATGTGAATTGAAATTGTACAGCACATTCTGTAACCTACAAGGGTATGCCTTATTTTATAATTCATGTGTGTAAACCTGATAATTACCTCTTGTTAGACTTAATAGGTAGATGGTACTGAAAATAGTACCACATATTACATTAGGTGTTGACAGTTCATTATGCTGCAGCCATCTGTCCATGTTAAAATTATGAGTATACAAATGTGTATGAATTTTAGCACATAATTTAACTTTGTCTAGGATAATGCTTTAAAATGAATCTCCTGTAAAATGCTGATCGTTGATGTTGTGTCCTTCTAGGTGATATTGGTAGGTAGTAATGAAGAGGGAGGATGGCCCAGTATGTCACTGGATTAAGTTTAGTATTAGTACATTTTTGTATGATGATTTTGTTTTAACTGACTAGCTATTTCATTTTCACACTAGGCACATTCTTGAATGAGCCTTTAAATGACCTATGTTCGCATATGCAAATGCACATAACGAACACCCTTATAAGCTCATTTTATATGTTTAAGTAACAGGGAAATTGACTGCATTTTTAAGATCTGCATAAACTGTGTTTCGTTTTCCACAAAACGCCATTCATTTTGTAACACTATCTTTTTGTATTCAAATAATACTCATATTTTTCTTAAATTATATACTAAAATTAAGTACCAACTCAGTTGTTTAAAGGTTAATGTGTTATCTCACTCATAAGTCTCGAGGGCAAGGTTATGTTGACAGTATTCATAGTGTGTAAGGCGCTTAGGTCTTTTTGGGAATGTCTGGCAAGGCTTATGACATCTAATGCAGTGGACACGTAACAGAAATGTATCTTGCCTTAAATCTGTTTTTTTTTTCAATCATATTTTTGCTTGTCAATGAGATGGGAGGGAGGGAAGTCTGTATCATTTACCTCTCTTGAGGCAGCTGTTTACTTTCTCTGTACACTAGCCTTTAACTGTGAAGGAACTGATAGGTGGAAAAAGCCAGAGCGTAAATTTAAATGACTGCTCCACACTTAGCCACAGGACATGTAATACACTGTTCCATTAGGAATCTCTTAAGGTGACAATATTCCCATGTGGTTGTTCATTGTGCCCACCTCAGACCATTGTGATAATCACTTGTGAATTTTTTTTTTTATGGTTTATGCCTGCTGTTATGCTTCCAGAAGAGCAAAATGGAATATTTAGTTTTTAATGTACATGTTTTGCGGACTGTCTGAAAATTTTACCTTACACTAGTGTGTTCACAATCATCAGCCTTGGATGATCTTCATATGGACAGTACAGCGAATTGTTGTTTCACTTGTCTGGTCTTCAGTATACAGCCAACAAATTTAATTATGCAGATTCATTTTTAAATGACTTGCTCTTCAGTTTGATTTAATACTTAAACTGGCATTAATTATTTTCTGATGTTTGAATTTGAGGTTTGCAAATTCTAGTTAATTTGCTTTTGTTTAGTTTTAAATTTCACTCTATCACTTTCTTACCATGTTACAAGTTGTCTTAACAGAATGCAACTTATTTGTGTGTAATTTTGAGTTAGTAATATATACATATATATATATATATATATGCAGGCTTCAAAATTATTTGCATGCATAAAAACGTTGTGGAAAATGTTTAGTGCGTGCTTCTTATAAAACAGATACTGTAGTTACATGTACAGCATGGTTGTGTTGGCTGACCAAAACACATAATATGACTTTATGCAAACTTCAAGAATGAAGGCAATGCAAATAAGCGACACATAAGGGAGAGCAGATTTGTATGTAATATGTTGTCCCAGTTTCTCATTATTTGTAATCTCATAAACTGAAACACCATTGTCAGTGATTTATGGAGACAGGGTGAGTAACTGCAGGTTCTTTATTTCATTTTCTTCTATTTTTAAAATATGAAAGATATTCATTATTGTAAATTTTGAGACTTGACAAAGCTTTACTGATCTATCAGGAAGCTGTTAATGCTTAGACACACAAAAGAATGTGTACAGTGAATTTTCTATCAAGCATTGAATGTGGTAAAGGAGTCCATTCACTAAAAGAAATGTGCTATATAAGTAACGCTCCATTTACCTTTTGGAATAATAAAGTGCACAGGTAAATGTGGCCAAGTAAACCCAAAGATTTGGAAAAGGCAGGAAAATGTACCAACTTCTGTTTTTTCCAGTAAGTGCTGCCTGTTCCCAACTTTTTCTTTCATGTACTTTATTAGGAACAGGGAATATTTTGGTAATCTTTATGTTGACCTGATAGCCATTGTACAAATACAGAAGTGGCTTACATAAATTATAAGCTAATTGGTTTGGAAGTGAATATTTTAATTATTCCTGATTTTGGGATAATGTTGCATCCTTATAAAGGAAGAGTGTGATGATCATTTTCTTTACTGTTCATGTTTTAATGCGTCATTGGCAATTCTGTATTAGAGTGAACAGAAAATAGGCAAATACCCCTCCATGTCCATTTTGTGTATTCGGGCACCTGGAGAAACTAAATGTTATGAAGTATGTGCCCTCTAGATGTTTTGATATTCCTGATATAAAATCTCAGGTTTTCGTAACATAGTCCAAATCATACTGCGTGCAGCTGTGTTGAACACAGCCCGGGGAGTGGTTCAGGCTCGATGGTTCAAGGAATGTTCATTTTAAAGCTGCTGCTACATGCTTTGTGCCAGTTAGTAATAAATGTTAATTATTTTATTTGTGATTCAGACTTCTGACTGCAATATTTGTCTCCTTCCCACCTTCCCAACATAAAGAAAGTACAGGAGATTCCTTGTTTACTGAGCTACAGAATGCCTTTCAGGGTAGAGTGAGGTGATGTACAGGGAATTTTTTGACAGCAATAAACTTTCACATGCACACTGTAAGGCAGATATGTTGCTTGCCATATCAGTTAGGCTTCTGGGAAAGCTCTCTATGAACTCGTAGTGTTTGTTTCATAATTGTATTTTTGTGACATGTTTGTGGATCAGCAAGTGAAAGAGAGAAAAGGATAGACAGAAAAACAATCTGAAAAATGTCAACTAGGTAAAGCAGAAACAGAAAAGAACTGTAGTATAAAATGAAAGCACATTCATGCTCTGCCTATTTCTTCCAAAGGACAGCATGAGAACTCTTATCCCTAATACATATGTGGTAGTGTTGCTTCTTCAATTGGTGTTCAAACACACACACCCAGACACCATGTGTATCAGTAGACCCTGCTGAGACAATGTGCTGGTCTCAACAGCACATTTAGTGAAGCCTTCTTTAATATCAGGATATTTTATCTTCAAAGCATTTACCTAAATATATCTGAAAACTCAGTAATAATTAATTCTGCATTTGCTGCTGCTGCCCATCTTCTTGGACTGTCACAAATTTTTGTCTTTGTCATCCATTGGTTAGCAGTATTTGATTCATAGAATCTGTAACTGATTTTACCATTGCTTCTTTTAGGACTTCTGTCTTTTCCAATTTGGTACAGGTAATACAAAAACCCTTTTTGATAAATCTGTACAATATGGAGTGTGTGTTCTGTGGCACTGAACTTGTCCTGGGATTTGTAATAAGCCAGGATACAGTAGAAGAAAAAACAACTAGAATCTGAATTTTTCTGCATTGTCCTTATTTCCAGTTGTATGTCTTGCACCATATATGTGTGTGTATGACTTACATACACACACACCTTACTGTGAGCAGAACACCAGTACACACATAACTAGGAAAATTTTGAACAAAAACTGCCTTGGATAACTGGACAACAAAATACAGAGACAAGGATAAAATGACCTGCAATCCTAGTCACAGTTTACAATAAATACAGAGTAAAACAAGTGTAAACCAGTCACAAAAAATGCAGGCACTGCACCAATGAAAATATCACATTGTTTCCAAAAACTGAAAACAGTGTGGGAAGATACAGTCCATATTGCAGTATTAAATGCAAAGTTACTGCCTCTTAGCATGAAGACTTTATTTTTCCTTACGTGTTCTAGTGTTTTCCCACCTTATTGTGAAAGGTATTCTGTGGAGCAGAAAACAGTCTCCTGTTATTCCCATCACTACCTCTTATGTTGAAGGGCAGGAAGAGGGTGAAAATCAGTCATAATTTGAATACAGATATCTAGTTGTATATAAGATAAGTGGCATTAATTATATACTGGTGTAAAGGACATGACAGGAAGTTTAAAACAAGCTTTTTTCTGTAAACCATTCAGAAGATAATGTGTTTGATAAAGCTGCACATGCAATGATTTTGACCAAATTATGAAACATGTAAGATTTTGTCTTGGAAAATAATAGAGCTAGAGGGCTCAAATTTCACAACAGTTAGTTTCTATAGATGACTACATAGAATTTTGAACAAAAATAAAAAGGTACAAGGTTTCTGTTTTATTATATGTGGAATTGTCCACATTTAGATCATATTATCACTTACCATGATTAGTGTGAATACAATCAAAATGATAATTGCTAAAAGCGATGTCAGATTCATGTCTAAATGAACTGACATTCTGTTGGTTCCGTCCAAAGTAGCTAAACATGCATCACCAAACGCTTATGCACTTTGTATTATGATGTTAAAATATAATTATATTTTTATACTGTTACTTTGTACCAGAATTGCACAATTTATATTTGTGTACAAATAATACTTGTAGCGTAATGTTTTAACAGCTGTATAAAACTTTTCAGTTAATAAAGTTTCCTTAATATATGCACATTGTACAGAGACATTATTGGGTTAAGGGTACATATTTTTCTTCAGCACAGTGTCATACTGTATAAATACATCCATCTGTTAAAACTGCTTTTTATGCATGATTATTGTTATCTTACAGTGATGATTGCCGTGTGTAACATAATAATGTAATAGTAAATAGGAGTAATGGCATATCAAGCTGTGTTATTTGCCTTCTTGTAGTTTTTGCAAGGGAACTCCTAATGTATTCTTTGTTATGTGACTAATAAAAATAGTATTTTTACAAAGTATTGCCTGTTATAACTTTGTTACCCATGAATGTTTTCAGGTGTTCACCATGCATTATTATTGTATAACCCAATGTTGCCTAAAATACAGACTTTTTTTTCTGCGGGGAGGGGGGACCAAACCATACTGGTTATTTAACCTTCAGTACATGAACTGACATAGCAGTTAACGTTTTAAATGAACAAGAAATTGCACAGGAAGAATGCAGTTTGGTTTCATTAATATGGATACATATATGAATTCAGCCTTGCCAAGATGCATTTCTTTGCAGTTGTGTTATTAACATGTACATAAGTAGTGAGACACACCACTCTTGTTTGTGTCCTTATTCTGAAAGTTTTCAGTTTGAACATAAGTGTACCAATTTTGTATTTCTTGAAATCAAAGTCCTGTTCACTTGGGGTTTGTAGGTGGCATTTGCCATTGAATGCACTTTATATGCGTTCACGTTACTGCAACACTGTGAATATGCTCTCAACAGTCCAACCTAGCTGTATTTATGTACAAGTAAACAGGTAAACATCACTATTATGTACCAGGATTTTTTCCAACATTTTGAAAGCAGACTGCTTTTGAAATGTGTGTTTAATGTTGAGTGATAATGGAAAAGTCCTGGTACATATCAGTGATGCTTCACATGTTAACCTACTATTAAAAGATTATATGGTACAAGTAAACAGGGAGTATAGTAAATATGTTGCACTCACATATCATTAAATTTCATACTGCATTTTTCATAGAAAAGAACTAATTTTTACTGTATATTTGGTAACCATATGCTTCTGGTGAAGAAGTTTCATGTAAACAGTAAATTCTCTTATTAAGAGCCATTTTTCTTCTGAACATTCCCATAGGAATGAAACTTGTGACAGTTTTATTCTTTTTCAGTTATTGCTGATAGTTTTTGGAATTAAGTTATTAATATATTCTCAGTGTCAAAATAGCAATATGAAATCCACATCCTGTACCATCAAAAAGAAAGCTTTGACACATAGAAATAATGGTCAGTCATGCAAAATTTTGTTTAAAAGAAATGCAATGATCAAAGGTAGTAAGTTGCGGGTACACATAATTTATGTGTGGAAATGTGTGGGTGAGCGTGAACTTTGTGGCATTCTTTTTGAGATTCAGGTCTTCAGGGATACAATACTGTGTTCCTGGGTGGGTGCTTACATTTTCAAGTCATCTTCATGGACTTACTTGACTCTTGAAGATGAAAGCACCATGTTCCTCAAAACTCACCCAATGTCACAGTGTCATCTAAAAACGGACAAATCAACATCATGCAGAAATTTCTCATTTGAAGTTATGGCGTGTGGTCTTCAGAAGTTTTACCATCTCTGCTTTATGCTATCTGACTCACAGCCCAGACTCTGATTGGAGAAGTCAAAGAACATGTAGGTATGGTTGAGAAGGCCTGTTTGAAACTTTCCTTGTTGAATTTTGGTCTTCATTGTTGGACCATCTTGTTAAGTTTTCCCCATCAGATAAAATCTTCTGCTGACATCTCATACATGGGTTAAACCCAGTCATTTTAAGGCTTCAGTTCACATTGTTACAGTACCAAAAATTTGCTTGACATAAAGAAAGTATTTTTTTTTTTTAAATATGTCATTGCTGGGAGCTAGGAGCAGAATGAAATTTCAGTAATATAGCTGTTGTTCCATACATTTACCCTTGACCAGATATGATACATAAAACTTATTTACAATGGTTTTTGGAGAACAGTAATTCATGTCTGTTTAATGTGCAATGCCCAAACTAACTATTGTGAAAAAAATTTTAGTACTGTTCAAGTATAAGCAGTGCAGAGCCTTTCATGCCCAGCCTTGCTCTGTTGGTCTGGGTGTTTAGCGACTTTTAGTACATGTAGCACTATAAAAGTTCAATAATTTCTGAATACAACAGTGATGTGGATAATAAACTTGTGTCATGTTGAACATATGTAACTTGGAAGCCAGGGGATATGACTTTACTGTTCAGTTCTGTGTAAGTTTGTGTGGTTTTAACAATGGGACATGTATTTCAAGTTCTACCATTGCTCTTAAAGTACTGAATTTCTGATGGTTTGTATTTATTTTTAAGGGAGCTTGTGAAATCATTTTAAAATTTTGAAAAAACTGCATAATGTAAATTCATTATAGGTTTGTTCTTTTGATGTATACATGTAGCTAATGATATTTTGCAATTTTCTGACCAGAAACAGTATTCTTCCAAAATATTGGTACTGATTTTATAAGCAAGAGATTTTCAGAGGATGAAATAGTAATGTATATTATGTACATTTACATATGCACCAAAGTGTACCATTGTTCTGATTATCCAGGTTAATTAAAATGTTTTATTAAAGAGTGTATTAAAAATTAAAGTTTAAATTTATTTTTAGCCCTTTCATTTTAGGTTGTGAATGGTTTTGAACTGAAAATCTGAAAGTAATTAATACTGTTGTCCAGTGGAATATAATTTACATTGTGCATAATATCTACTACCTCTTAACTTGTCTTTACCCTTTGAGCCTGTCAAGCTGAAGAATTCAATGTTAACTCTAAATCAGAAGATGCAAAGGAACCTAATGCAAGAAGGCTCAAAAACGGAGATACACTCAGAGGACACTGCAGAAAATGTTCACATTCTTACTTCATTCTTCTGCTATACAATTTGAACACTTTTACACCATTAGTTTTCTTGGTTTCGTAGTATAAAGACCACTGAAATTTCAATGGGGAAATTTGGCAGTTTCTATCTCTAGATGTGGTTTATACACAAAACCTGTCCATAGGTCCATTCTTGTACAGTAGAGCCCTTGAGGGACATTATGCAATCATCATTTTGTTGACTGGGCGCACCTTGAAATTGAAAAATTCTTGAAACGCAGGCTGGCGAAATAAATGGTACTACAGCGTAGCTGGTATAATGACCAGGTTGCAAGATGAATGATCTGGGTTTTGATTATCAGCAGAGACAAGAGACTTTTCTGTTTGCTAAAATGTCCAGGCCAGCTCTATCACCCAACCGGCCTCTTATTCAGTGGGTACCAGAAGGGGATTCCCCAGGGCTGGAGTGAGATGTTAGACAACTGACCATCTGTTGCAAAGATGTACCTCTACCTGTCTATGCCTTCATGATATGTGCTGGAACAGCTTTGTCTTGAACTTCACTATCTCAGGTAACTGACTGTACTATTGGGAAAGGTGCTAGCTGCCATACCAACCAAAGCACAGGCACCTCTTGACTGCTTCACAACTTTAACAATCAAAATCAACTAATAGTCAGTGGAACATGGGAATATAAATCATAAGTGTAGACCAGTATTGCTGAAGTATATGTTGTTCCATTACAACAGTGATCTGTTGTTAGCTGTGATAAATGGAATGGTAAAACATGGAAGTAAGTCCTCAACTAGGGTGTCCCAAACTTTCTATCATGAATACACATTTATGCAGAAAGATTTCAAAAAGGCAAATGGTTCATAAGAGCAGATGAAGGGCAACCCTGACAGCAGAATGTTTTAAATATATTTAAAAAAAATTGCCTTCATTCAGTTTCCCATGGTGAAAGGGTACAAAATATAAAGTACATCCTAGAACAGGCCATGATGGCCCAGAGGGGGAGAAGATCTACTCTTTCTTTAGCCTTGGTGCTAGATGTGGGTGAGTGGTCAACGCCACGCTCTGGCCTCTTTACCGCGGGAAAGTGACCCGGTACCCATTTTACAGGAGCTTGGGCAAGCCCCAGAGCTAGTCTGGAAGATGAGGAAAATCTCGTCCCCCAACGGGATTCGATCCCGGACCGTCCAGCCCGTAGCCAGTCGTTATACCGACTACGCTATCACGGTCCACACAAAATCACGAGTGAGTTTCAGTATCTTCATGTAACGATAACAGGAATGTATATTTGCTCAAACTGACTCTGGGGCTCTGTCAGCCTCCTATTCAATGGGTACTGGCGTTCTTTCCGGGGGATAAGGCGGCCGAGGCTGAAGTCGACCACTCCCATTTAGTGCGGGGCTTAAGAATGAATGGAGCCAACCTTCTTCTCCCGCTACATACCTTCATGGCATGTGCAGCGATAACTTTTCCCTTTTTGCCTCATGTACATACAAACAGAAATTATATCACTTTGAATTCGTCGCCGGGCAATTGTTTCCAACGCTGAAGCAAAATCGTGGGGACCATAAACTTAAAGTTAATGGCGAGGTGCAAACATTGGCTAATAACACAGAAGAGGGACCATTATCAACGGAAAACAGGAAAGCTCGTCCCACAATGTGTAAAATTCCTCTATTGTGTAGGCGGGGGGACTCCGTGGAAAAGTTGTCGCAAGCAATTCAGTTAAATCTCAACTGTTCCTATTAGAGGTTGAAACACCCGAAAACATAAGCTATGTAAACTTATTGTGTGACCAACTTTCATGTACAAAAGACATGGAATGGTCAAATTAAACAGCTGTTAGGAAGGCTACACCTTTGAAACACAGACCCGGGTTCTTTGGGAAGAAGCCACCCCGGCATGGGTTCACTGGCAACAAGCCACGCCCGGTTCCACCGCTGTCGTTTCGACTGGTTTCGCAAAATTTATTAGCGGGTGGTGTTAGTCACCGATCAGAGGTCGGTATAAATGCAGAAAAGTTATGGCTGGCAAGTAAGGACATCGTTCAACGCCTGCAGCATAGCATTAAGGTAAGGACGTGCCAATGTGCTTTATAACAAGTACACAAAATGTAACAACTTTTCGTAGGCGCAGCTACAACTCTTTTAATTTCTTCTCACAGCACGTTTCGATTGTAACAGTCACATTCAGGTAAGACTTCTCCAAACATAAACTGTACAAACATACAGGAAGGCCTACAATGGCGAATTCTATTCCACTGGCATTCCAAGTTTACATAAATGTACAGGTACTTAATTAAAATAAAATTGAGTTATCATGTTTCAAACGCAATTTGTTTAAAAATGTACATATAATATATAAATAGCTATCGTATCTGTTCACTGCACATGTACTTCATCAAACTTTGTATCCCACTGTAACAGAACTCTGCAATGTACATGTATGCTTGTATGTTCTACGTGTTTTGAGAAGTCTTACCTCAAAATGACCGTTACAGTCGAAACGTGCCGTGAGGAGAAAAAACGTTTACATTGTTTGCATATATACATGCCTTTGTATTTTAAGTGTGTCAGTCTAGATCGATCCCTGGTGTGACTCAACGCATTCATTGCGTTATTCAACATGGTAATGACTGTCGAATTAGGAAGTTTGAGTCAAAGAAAAGACAATGTTATTATTCTTTGGCCTTGCATTTAATTGTGTGAAACTGTCAAGGGCGTGACGGTATGTTTTTAGAAACTTCACTCCTAGTTGTTCAGACCTTCTCGTTCCCATTCTCATAGCCTCGCTCGGTGACAAAACAGAATTCTAGGGAAAATGTGGGCTCTGTTGTGGTAACATTGCGCGGATACTGTCAGATATGCCTGGTACTTGTTGCCGCCCTGGGCGTTGACGCCGAAGGTAAA
>Ga0123353_10001624_pt1 | contig 27665 bp, 17 predicted proteins | sample TergutLab28metaG_3_FD_92763 | JGI IMG/M metagenome (GOLD analysis project Ga0123353, IMG submission 92763) | Labiotermes labralis P3 segment gut microbial communities from Petit-Saut dam, French Guiana - Lab288 P3 | ecosystem: Host-associated > Arthropoda: Insects > Digestive system > Gut ...
ATCGTGCTCAACGGCGTGGAGCTCAGCTCCGGCGCGGTGCGCAACCACGTGCCGGAGATCATGGTGAAGGCCTTCGAGATCGCGGGCTATTCGGAGGAGGACCTGAAGGCCCGCTTCGGCGCGATGTACACGGCCTTCCAGCACGGCGCGCCGCCCCACGCGGGCATGGCCCCGGGCGTGGAGCGCATGGTGATGCTGCTGCTGGGCGAGGCGAACATCCGCGAGGTGACGGCCTTCCCGCTCAACGGCAGCGCGCAGGACGTGCTCATGGGCGCGCCCAGCGAGGTGTCGGAGGCGCAGCTGCGCGAGGTGCACATCAAGGTGAGAAATTAAGAATTATTGAACCCCCCCTGCCACTGCGTGACAGGGGGGGTAAATTACGCCTCCGCCGGGGGCGGCGCGAGCTCCGCCTCGTGCAGCTTTTCCAGGCGCTTGACGGCCTCCAGGGTCTCCGCAATCATCTTCTCATAGGCCTGCTCCTTGTCGAGCAGGGCCTTTTCGCCTTCGCTGGCCGGGCGGATGCACTCCCTGCGCTCGCAGCAGTCCCCCCTGTCGCAGCAGGAATCCCTCCTGTCGTAGCAGCAGTCCCTTCTCTCCAGCACCCGCTCGCGGTATTCCCGCCTTCCGTTCACATAGACGATCTCGGCCGTGCCGTTGCCGTGGCAGCCGTCGCTGCACCTGCAGCCGCAGGGGACCCAGAGGTTGCCGTCGCAGTCGATATAGTATATAAATGGGAACATATTGTAAAAAATCACCTCTCCTTTTCGTGCCATGGTTTAGTACATCTTATGCCCCCGCATGGTATGAAGTTCGTTCATATCATGCGGTAGGGTCAGTTGACGGTGAGCCTGTGACCCAGCGCGCCGTCCGAGATGAAGTAGGTCTCGATCGTACGCTTCTCCCCCGCGGGGACGAGCACGTTGGCCACCAGGGCCTCCGGGACGGGATGGCTGCGCGACGAGCAGTAGTGGATGATCCGATCCCCGCCGGCATGGCGGACGCAGGCCCGCCTGTCCGGGCCATCGGCGCCGGTGACGTAGTACTGCACATGGCGCTCGCGCCGGCCCCTGTTTTCCACGGTGAAGATCTGGTGGTATACCACGCCCCGGTTGGCAAGCGCGGGGCAATTTTCGGTGTCGCGGGCCTCCGTGGCCACGGGGCCGGGCGGCGGCCCGAAGAGCGCGCGCTCCAGGTCGGCGGGGTCGGCGGGCGGCGCCACCGGCACGCGCAGGGGCACGATGTCGCCGCGCACGGCGAAGCAGTCGCCGCGGTCGATGCTGCCGGGATGGGCGCGCTCGGCGGCGTGGGACAGGTTCGTGACCCAGCCCCGGTAGGGCTTCCCCTCGTCGTAGGCGGGGCAGGCGTCGAGGGAGGCGGGCGCGCCCCAGGTGGCGTCGTCGATGGCCCACGAGAAGCTGCCGTCGAGCTGCCGGATGCCGCCCACCCCCGTGGCCGCGTCCGGGAGGCCCTCCGGGAGGGGCCAGAAGGTTTGCTCGAAGCACCCGTGCGGCGCGCCGAGCAGGCCTTTGTCCGTGTAGGCGCAGCAGATCAGCGTCACGCGGCCGCTGATCTCCAGGTCCACCTGGGCCTCGATCCAGTCCCCCGGGGCGATCCGTTCCTGTTCGCCCTCGTCCCGCAGGAACGCGCTGGCCCCCAGGTACAGCCACACCCGCGACATGGGGGGGATCTCGACGGGCTCCCCCGCGCGGGAGCGGAAATACGCCGCCTGCGCCGCGTTGGATTGGCGGCCTATGCACGCGCCCTGCTTTTGGATGGTCACGGCGGCGGTGGCGGGCTCGTAGTTCTCGAGAATAATCGCGTAGCGCAGGGGCACACCCCGGAAGATGGGCTCCTGCGTCAGGCCCGGGGCGGCGGCAGGGACGTCCCGGACGGCCATGCGGTCCGTGGCGTTGCGCTGGGCGATGTGCAGGCGCAGCTTGCCGCTGTGCGCACCCTTGTAGAACCAGCGGCTGCCCTTGTCGGCGTCAGCCAGCATGCCCATCGGGCGGCCCGACGGCAGCGCCCGCAGCGGGTAGTAGAGGATGTCCCGCGGATAGTTGACCAGCACAAAGCTGCCGCTGCGGTCCGGTTTGTATTCGATCACGCAGGCTTTGCCCTCACCGCCGGAGGCCGCATTCCGCGCGAGGGGCGGGCCCGCCACGCGCCCCTCGGCCTCGCCCTCCTCCTCCCCGCACAGGCATGGCACCCAGAGGTCGCCGTTGTCGTCCACGTAGAAGTCCTCCGCCGGATTGTCCTGCTCCACCCATGTGCCCGAGCCCGGCAGCGCCCAGCCGTTGAGGCTGCTGAAATTGCTGAATGTGTTCATAAAGAGAATCCCTCCCGGGCAAATATATGCCGGGGGAGGGCGGGGTATTCTGTTTGTCTCCCCCTCTGGCCTGCGGCCATCTCCCCCAAGGGGGCGACTTTGGTGCGCTATCCAAGGTTGCGGTTGCAGAAAAAGTCACCCCCTTGGGGGAGATGTCGCGCAGCGACAGAGGGGGTGTGCGTCAGAACAGCTCCCTGTCCGCCGCGCGCCAGCGCAGGCGCACCCTGTCCACGCTGCTCAGGGTGATCACATAGGCCGCGTTGCCCGCGGGGAAGATGTGCTGCGTGCCGGGTGGGATGTCGCCGCTCTGGCGGAAGCCGGTGGCCTTCTGCCAGCGCAGGAGCGCGCCGTCAAAGCGCAGGTAGACGCTCCCGCCGCGGCAGACGAGCTCCAGGGGGTGCTGGGCGAAGCTCTGCTTCAGCTCCAGGGTGCCGCGCCGGTTGTAGACGCGCAGCAGGGCGCGGTTGTCCCAGTCCTCCAGCAGCACCGCGCAGTAGCCGCTTTCCTCCAGCCCGAAGGCCCGCAGCGCCCGCCCCTCGTAGGAGAAGGCCTCCGGCTGCTGCGCGCCGCGCTTGATGCGGTAGACGGCCTGGTCGCCCACGGCCAGCCAGCAGCCGCTGCGCTGCGCCGCGCCGTAGAGCCACGCGTCCTGCACGCGCACGTCGGTGACGGGCTGCTCCCGGTTGTAGGCGAACTCCACGAAGCGGGCGTAAACCCCCGCCTGCTCCGCGCCGATGAGGCACAGCCCCAGGCCGCGCCCATCCCTAGCGGGCTGCAGGGCGCTGGGGTACTCCCTCGCGCAGCGCCAGTTGAAGACCTGCTGCTCCTTGGTGTCCCACGCGGTGATCTCCGAGGAGGCGCCCTCGGCCACGCAGGCGGCGGCGAGGTCGCCCCGGCGGTTGAGGCCCACGCAGAACAGCGCGCGCGGGAGCTCCTTGCTGTAGAGCTCACGGGTTTTGCTCAGCAGGGCCAGCTTGCCGGAGGCGCGGTCGAACTGCACCAGGCGGCCGCCCGCGGCGCTGATCGCCGGGTCCGTATAGGTGTCCACCCGGGCGCTGCGGTGGGCGGTGGAGGTGTAGACGTCCAGCGAGGTGGGCCACAGCAGGGCCAGGGCGCCGCCGGCCTGCGCGGCCTGCAGCACGCTGCCGCCGCCCTCCAGGGGGAATCCCCCGCCCCGGCGCCCGGCGGTCTGCGCGAAGTCCGTGAGCCCGGAGAGCCGCACGGGCCCCAGGCCCGCCCAGCCCGCCACCACCACGGCCGCGAGGGCCGCCAGCGCCACGGCCCCCCGGGCCAGCCGCCGCAGCGAGGCCTGCCGCCGCTTTTCCCGGGAATCGGCCCGGGCGGCGGCCTGCCGCTGCTTATCCTTCTGGAGGGAACGGGTCACACGGTATGGCATGGGGCACCTCGTTTCGTGATTGATTTCAATACTCCACCTCCCACAGCATCAGGCCCTCCGCCGGGGCGGTCGCGCCCGCGCGGGCCCGGTCGCAGGCGGCGAGGATTTCCGGGATACTCCCCTGCCCCAGGCGGCCCTTGGCGATCTCCAGCAGCGTGCCGACCATGATGCGCACCATGTGGTAGAGGAAGCCGTCCGCGCGGACGTAAAAGTAGACCTCGCTGTCCTCGCGCAGCACATCAAACCGCGAGACCGTGCGCACCGTGGTCTTCGCCGAGCCGCCCGCCGCGCAGAAGCTCGAAAAATCGTGCGCGCCGAGGAAGGCCGCGGCCTCGCGGGCCAGCATGGCCTCATCCAGAGGGCGGCGCTCCAGCAGGGCGCGCCGCAGCAGGAAGGGGTCGCGCTCCGGGGCGTTGTGGATGTGATAGCGATACGTCTTCGCCTTGCAGTCGAAGCGGGCGTTGAACGCGGGCGCGGCCTCGCGGCAGTCCAGCACGGCGATCTGCTCGGGCAGGTAGGCGTTCAGCGCCGCGGGCAGGCGCTCGCGCGGGATTCTGGTATCGCTGCGGAAATTGCAGACAAACTCGCGGGCGTGCACCCCGGCGTCCGTGCGGGAGCAGCCCGTGACATGCACAGATTCCCCTGCCGCGCGCAAAATGGCCCGCTCGAGGGCGGTCTGCACCGTGGGGCCGTTGGGCTGGGTCTGCCAGCCGCAGAAGGGCGCGCCGTCGAAGCGCAGAGTGAGGGCGAAGTTGGTCAAAAAGGGCCTCCGTTATACAGATTCATAAAAGCGGCTTTTTCGCAATTGCTGCTCCATTCAAATAGTAGAGCTGGTTGCCAATAATATAGAACCCAAAGGAACTATCTATGTCGCCTGCTGCAAACGCTTCATTTGCGGAAGTTTTTTTATTGAAAGCGTATATTTTTGTGTCTCCGCCAGATTTGCCCCAGCCGTCTCTATAATAGACCCATTCGGAATCCATTGAAAAATAGGTGTCGCCCCGGTCAACGCTGATTTTCTCATTGCCTGTTCCATCATACTTGGAGCGATACATGAATGCATCGTAAAAGCGGAAGAAATATATATAGTCGTCGTCCAGAAGCATGCTGTCAGCGCGCAAGTTTTCAATTACAGTTTCTCTCTCCATTGTCGAGCCAGACCTGATTCTCACAATAGAGCCATCATTGAAATCGTCATTCACTATAAAATACAGGGAGCCATTATATACGGTTATGAACTTTATCCGCTCATCGGCGTTGCTTATCAGTTGCTTTTTGCCTGTGTCCTTATTTACGGCATATAGTCTGTTAAACGTTTTGCTGCCTCCGTTCGCAGCATTATAATAGCTCAAATCAAACCTAACAAAAAGCGTGTCTTCAACAAGGATCATCTGTGAGGCGGGAATGCTGGTGGTGACACTGCTCCAAGCATCCATTACATCCGCAAAGCTTTCAAGCAACTGAAAGGCGGTTCCGTCTGTTTTGATTTTGCATATGCCTTTGCCTGCCTCATAAAAATACAATGTACTGCCATCCATATTGATGCAGGTGATATGCGCTCCATTCTCCGAACGATAAATTGCAGTTCTATTGCTTGCGACCTTTTCAACCTCAGTTTTGTACAGAACACCATCCCATTTGGAATAGTAGACATCTATACCGTTTTGCAGCATGCGCCCGCCGTTGGATACATTGGCCATACAAAGACCATCGTTGCTCTTCATACGTGCAATATCAGATGGCTTAGGCGAGCACGTTTGTGAATCAGACGGTTCTCGAATCGTTTCAGTAACCGAGCCCATTTTTTCCACGCTTTTACCGCCAAATATGTTTTTCAGCCTGAACGCTTTTTTCTCGCCGGTCTCTATCCCCAGCACGCCCCTCATAGCATGTCCATCGTCATTTTCGCGCATAGCGTTTTTGATGAAGCTGTACAGCTTCTCCATGGCGTCCGCGTCCCCGGCATCGAACGCCTGCTGCTGCCGCAGGGCGCGGGGCAGCTCGCCGATTGTCATGCCCGCATACAGGACGAACACCTCGGCGTTGGGCTTGATATTGCTGCGGATGTCGTTGAGGAAGCCGCTCCACTCATACCGCACCCACTGCGAGGAGAGGTTGTCCCGGCTGCACCCGACGGCGATCAGGAACCGGGACGAATCCAGCGCGTCGTCGATCACCTCGGTGTACTGCGCCTTGCCCAGGAATTCGAGCTCCACGTTGCTGAAGAACACGCGCAGCCCCTTGCCGGACAGGTAGTCGTAAAGCCTTTGGGCGATCGCGCTGTCCTTTGTCGCGCGGCCGTTTTCGTCGCTGTTCTTGAACGAGATAAACACATCGTACGCCATGTGCATGCCCTCCCCAAAATTTGCATGGCTATATCTTAGCACAATTTTTTGCCGAATGCAAGGCCCCCTTGCGCTTGTGCCCCGTTTGGTGTAAAATAAAGTATCGCCCCGGCGCAACACTTCGCGGTTCAAAACGCTCTTCCCAATTGAGGAGGGAGATTTATGGCGTACGACATAACCATCCTGATCCGACAGGCCAAGGCCGGCGACGCCGAAGCCTTCGGCGCGCTGTACGAATCCATGGCGCGCGACCTCTACCGCTTCGCGCTGTACTCCCTGGGCTCGGAGGCGGCGGCGCAGGACGCGGTGCAGGAGGCCGTCTTATCGGCTTTCCGCAACATCGCCGCCCTGCGCAGCGACGACGCCTTCCGCCCGTGGATGTTCCGCATCCTGCGCAACGCCTGCCGGCGGTCCCTGCGGCAAACATACGCGCTGCGCGCGACGGAATCCCTGGAGGAGCGCTTCGTCGAGGTCGCGGCGAGTGACCCGCCCTTAGGCCGCGCCATGGAGCTGCGCCAAGCCATCGCCGCCCTGCCCGACAATGCCCGGGAGGTCGTGCTCATGCACGTGCTGGAGGGCTACGACAGCCGGGAGATCGGGCGGATGCTCGGTTGCCCGCCGGGCACGGTGCGCGCGCGGCTCTCCCGCGCCATGGGCAAACTACGAAAGGAGCTTGACGATGAAGAAATCATATGAAAAAAACAGGGGGGAGGCTGCCTCCTTGAGGGAGGCCATGGCCCCCCTGGACGAGCGCTGCCCCCTGCCCCGCGCCCTCGGGGCCGAGCACGTTCTGCGCAATGCCGCGCCGCCGCGCAGGGGCTACGCGGCCCCGCTGCGCCGGGGGCTGGCCCTGGCGGCGGCCCTGGCCGTCGTGGTCTCGGCGTCGGTGCTTTCCGACCGGCTGAATGTGTTCTCCGGCGGCAAAAACGCCCTCGCGCCGCTGCCTGAGGCGCCCGTCACGGAGCGCGGCATGGACTTCGGCACGAGCTACTACGAGCTGGAGCAGGCCTTCCTACGCCTGCAAAAGGAGCAGCAGAAAAACAACCAGTACAACTGGAGATTCCCCTGGGGCACGAGGGACATGATGGTCGAGGAAGAGATGACAATGCCGGCGGCGATGGATGCGCCCGGCGAGACAGCTCGGTATGCGGACGCGATCAAACAGCCGGCCGGCGAGACCAACACCCAGGTGCGCGGCGTGGACGAGGCGGACATCCTGAAGAACGACGGGAAATACCTCTACTATATCCAGGGCGGCAGGCTGCTGATCATACAGGCGCTGCCGGAGCTGAAGGTGCTCTCCAGCATCTCCATCCCCCACTACCGGCTGAACACGGAGCTCTACGTGCGCGGCGACCGCATGGCGCTGGTGTATTCGGAGTACCCCCCCGGGGGCGACCCCGCCGCCAGCGTGCAGGTCTACGACATCGCCGACCGGGGGCGCCCCCTGCTGGTGAAGACCTTCTCGCAGCCGGGCTCCCTGCTCAGCTCCCGCATGATAGCCAGCCGGGTGTACCTGCTGTCCACCCAGTGGGCGAACCTGGACTTCCGCGTGGAGGACGGGGTGATCCCTCCGGAGGACATCCTGCCGGTGGTGTATGAGGACAGCCAGCCGCGCATCCTGCCCGCCGGGTGCATCGCCATCATGCCCGACGCCGAGGAGCCCGGCTACCTGCTGGTGAGCAGCCTCGATATCGGGAGCAGCCGCTCGGAGTCGGAGAGCGCGGCCATCTTGGGCGCGGGCAGCCAGGTGTACTGCAGTGGAGAGGCGCTGTTCGTGGCCTGCCAGCAGTGGCAGAACGCCGGGCTGGCGCGGAGCATGCCCTGGGGCTGGAACGTCGGGGCCAAGACGCTGATCTATAAGTTCGACCTGCTGCCGGAGGGCAAAATAAAGGCGTCCGGTTCCGGCGAGGCCCCAGGCGCGCCGCTCAACCAGTTCTCCATGGACGAATACGGGGGGTATTTTAGAATCGCCACCACGGGCAACCGGGAGAAGGACGGCGAGACCGTGAACTTCATCACCGTGCTGGACGGCAGCCTGAAGCAGGTGGGGGGCATCGAGAACATCGCCCCGGGCGAGCGCATCCAGTCGGCCCGCTTCCTCGGTGGCAAAGGGTATCTCGTCACCTTCCGCCAGACGGACCCGCTGTTCGTCGTCGACCTGGAGGACCCGCGCGACCCCAAAATCCTCGGCGAGCTGAAGCTGCCCGGCTTCTCCGCCTACCTGCACCCCTGGGACGCCACGCACCTGATCGGCATCGGGCCCGGCGGGAACGACAGGGGCACGGACAACAGCATGAAGGTCTCCCTGTTCGACATCAGCGACCCCGCGCGCCCCAGGGAGGTGGACAAGGTCGTCGTCCCCAACACGTATAGCGACATCCAGCAGAACCACAGGATTCTCACCGTGTGCGCCGAAAAGGGGGTCTTCGGGCTGCCGCTGGGCGGCTACGAGTTCAACTACGGCTATGGCTACGGCAGCAGCTTCTACACCTTCCAGGTGCAGGGGGACCGCGTGAGCCGCGGCTGGACCCTCGAGCCCGTCAAGCCGGACCCGGGCCGCGACACCACCCCCTACTATGCCTTTTACGGCAACGACGGCATGCGGGGCACGTATATAGCCGACACCTGGTATGTGCTGGGCATGGAGGGCGTGGCCGCCTACGCCATGGAGAGCGGCACGGCAATGGGGGAAGTGAGGTTCTAGGCATAAATGTAGAGACGCACAGCTGTGCGTCTCTGAAAAAGCAATATTTCTGTATGAGACGCACAGCAGTGCGTCTCTACATTTTTTCACCCGGCCTGCCAGTCGAAAGAGAACACCAGCCCATTGGCGCTGCCGGTGATCTTGTCGTTCTTGTTTTGCTTGAACGACTCCATGAACGCGGCCAGCATATCCGGGTCCTCAAAGGCGATGGTTCCGCTCAGGCCCACCTGCGCGGCGCGCACCAGGGGGGTGCCGAAAATATTGCCGTATCGGAAGCCGCCGGTCCACCAGGTGCGCTGGGTGCCGTAATCGAAGAACAGCGCGTCGCCCTGGTACACCTTCATGGACATGTCCAGCATGGTGTCCGAGGCGTCCCAGAAGAAGCTCTGCCCGGGGTCCTTCTCATAGAGCCCGATCTCCGCCCCGTTGGAGGCCAGGTAGTAGCCCTTCCAGATCTGGACCATCCAGTCGCGCCCGCCATAGGAGAAGGGGAAGCGCAGGGTATCCATATAGATCATCAGCAGCGGCGCCAAAAGGTCGTAAAGCCGGTTGTAGCCGAAGGAGCGCTGCCAGGTGTTGGGCGCCGTGCGCGTCATGAAATCGTTGATGTTGTAGTCGAAGCCAATGCCGATGATGCCGTCGTTGACGTCCGAGCTGTAGATCCAGCCGGTTTCGCAGTCGTATTCCATGCCCTGCGGCACATAGCGCACCTCGCCATTGCGGGTGGTGTAAAGCGTCATGATCTGCCAGACGCCGGGGCGGTCCGTCGCGCGCAGCGCGATATAGATGTTGCGCATGCCGTTTTCCAGGACATACTGCATCATGTCGTCCCACTCCCCCCGGGGCGGGAGCTCCTCGTCCGTGATGATTGGGGCGTAGGCCATGATGCGCCGCATGGCGTTCTGGTCGGCCTTCCCGGTGCGCAGCTGCTCAAAGGCGTTGCTCGCCATCAGGCGCGCGGCCTGCCGGGTCCCGGGATGGAACAGCCGCAGGCTCGTCTCGGGCGCGGGCACGGTGAACACGCCGTCCGGGTTGTTGAACGAGCGCTGGGCGGTGGCGAGCACGGCCTCCTGCTCGGGCGTGGTGGCATAGGCCATGGGCGCGGCCGCCGCCGCCCCAAAGCAGAGAACCAATACGGCGCACAAGATTTGCAACATCCGGTGGTATTGCTTTTTCATAGGAATCCCCCTTTTTATTTTTATGTGGTGAACCGGTATCCCGCGCCCCAGACCGTCTGGATGTGCTTCGGGGCGGCGGGGTCGTCCTCTATTTTCTCGCGCAGGCGGTTGATATGCACGGCGACGGTCGCGTTGTCCCCCAGCGCGTTGTAGCCCCAGATCCGCTCGTACAGGGTCTCCTTGCTGAACACCATGTCCACGTTCGTCACCAGGAACAGCAGCAGCTCGTACTCCTTGTTCTTCAGCTCCAGCTCCCGGCCCTTCATGAAGACGCGGCGCGGGCCGGTCTGGATGCGCACGGGCCCGGCGCTGATCTCGCCCCCCCTTGTCACCGCCGAGGTCTTCAGCCGCTCGTACTGCGCGAGGTTCGCCTTCACGTGCGCGATGAGCACGTTGGGCGAGAAGGGCTTGGTGATGTAGTCGTCCGCCCCCTGGTTCAGGCCCCGGATCATGTCGATGTCCTCCTGCTTGGCCGTCACCAGGAGGATGGGGATGTCGAGGCTCTCCCGCAGCCTGCGGCACACGGCAAAGCCGTCGGTCCCCGGCAGCATCAGGTCCAGGAGGATCAGGTCGAAGCCGCCCGACAGGGCCATCTGTATGCCCTCGTCGCCCGTCCCGGCCAGCGCGGCCTCAAAGTCGTTGACCGCGAGGTAGTCCCGCTCGATCATGGCGATCTGCGGGTCGTCCTCTATGATCAGAATCTTTTTCATGAAGGCTCCCTCTCCAGCTCCGGGATCTCGACGGCGACCCGCAGGCCCCCCTGCGCGAGGTTTTCGGCGTAGGTCCTGCCGCCCATGCGCTCGACGGCCTTCCTCGCGATGGCGAGCCCCAGCCCGCTGCCCATGTACGGGCCGCTTCTGGATGGGTCGCTGCGGTAAAACGCGTCGAACAGCTTGGGCAGCGCCTCGCCGGGCACGCCCGGCCCGTCGTCCTCGAACAGGAGGCGGATGGCGGCGCCCTGCAATTCGCAGCGGACGACGGCGGTGGCGGCGGCCTTGTTCTTGTATTTCGCGCTGTTGCTGAGTATATTGGTGAAGACGCTGCGCAGCTGCACCGGGTCGGCATAGACGTACCTATCCGCCGGCACGGCCGCCATTTCGATGCGCAGGCCCTTTGCCCTGTACTCCTCCTGCGAGGCGGCGACGAAATCGACCAGCTCCTTCCCGATATCCAGGCGCTCGGGCGAGGTGGGGTAGTTGCCCATGTCCATCTTGGAGTACAGGAACAGCTGCGACACCATGCCGACGATGTCGTCCGTCTTTTGATGGATCACCGCCAGGTACTCCCGCTGCGCCTCCGGCGTGGCGGCCACGCCGTCCTGCAGGCCCTCCACGAAGGCCTTGATAGAGGTCAGGGGGGAGCGCAGGTCGTGCGAGATGCCGGTCAGCAGCTCCTTCCGGTTGCGCTCGTTCTTCTGGACCTCCTCGATGGAGGCCTGCAGGTGCTCCGCCATACCGTTGAAGTCGTCGCACACCTGCCGGAACTCGTCGTTTTCGGCGTAGACGATCCTGTAGCTGAGATTGCCCTCGCTGATCTGGTGCACGCCGTCCGACAGCATGGCCAGGGGCTGCTCAATCTTTTTAAAGACGAATTTGCTCAGGAAGCGGTCCGTCAAAATGATGAGGACGACAAAGGCGACGATGGCCATGACGGCCAGTATGCCCTCGTAGGCGGCAATGGTGAGCGCGTCCTTCATGTCTTTTTCGGCTTTGATCCACTCCAACAGCATGTCGTTGAACAACACATAAAAAATCACAAAGCACAGTCCCGTTACAATCACCGATACGACAGCGGGGATGACGATCATTAAAATATTTGAAATGAGAAGCCGTCTTTTGATGGTCACGCGCGGCGCACCGCCTTCCTCCATTGAATCATACCATGCAAGCCTTAACAAAAGTTAAACAAATTATAAATTTTTTATAAAATCGCGCCGGTTGCCCCCGCAACGAAAGGGCCCCCGCCAAGCAAACCGAAAGCGGGGGTCTTTTCGTTGCGGTCAGGCGCCGGCGGGTTGCCTTAGAGGACCTCCTCGATGACCTCGGCGGCGGTGCCGCACAGCCCGCTGATGAAATCGATGATCATCTGCAGGATGCCGCCCCTCAGGTCATTTGCGCCCAGGAAGAAGTTGGATATCCACTCCCACGCGCCCGCGAAATCAAAAAACTGGAACATGATGCCACTCCTTTCTTCTTTTTTGTCCGAGTGTGACCATTGTACAACAGGACCTTTAATTTTCAATAAAAAGTGCCTAAACTTCTCTTAAATTTTTCATAAAATCATGGACTATTGCCGCGCAGCGTGGTATAATTTTTATAATTGTGTAAGGGGGAATCAATATGCAGACCATCCTGTCATTTATCGTCGCCGCCTTCCTGGCCCTTCCCAGCGTCTTCGCCATCTGGATGGGCGGCTTCCCGGAGCAGCACATCGAGGACGGGGGGAAGCCGCCCAACGTCTTCGTCGGCGGGCTGCTCTCCTACGGCGAGCGCACGGGCATATGGCACCTGCTGCCCACCTTCGGCATCTGGGAGAACGTGCCGCGCATGCTGGAGGCCGAGGGCTACGAGTGCTACGTCTCCAGCCCGGGGACCTTCAACAGCAGCTGGGACCGCGCCTGCAACCTCTACGCCGAGCTGATGGGCACCCGGGTGGACTACGGCGAGGCCCACGCGCAGTTCCACGGGCACGCGCGCTACGGCTACGACTACAGGGAGCCGCTGGTGCCCGGCTGGGGGCCGGAGCGGCCCATCAACCTGCTGGGCCACAGTGTGGGCGGCCCGACGGCCTACCTGTTCGCCCACCTGATGGCAGAGGGCAGCGCGCAGGAGCGCGAAGCCACCACGGACGGCACTCTCTCGCCGCTGTTCGCGGGTGGGCACAGCAACCTGATCCACTCCGTCACGGGCCTGGCCGGCACCTTCAACGGCGTGAGCGCCGCCTCCCCCTTCTTCGGCGCGGGTTCCTTCTCCGGCGACTACAAGCTCGCCCTGATCAACCGCACGGGCCTGCTGGACCGCATCTGGGACCCCGACCCCCCAGCCAACCCCTCCCTCGTGTTCCAGTACAGCCGCTCCCGCGACATCCTGAACTACCTCACCACCGGGGACCAGCTCTTCTACGACCTCTCGCCGGGCGGCGCGGCGGAGATGAACCGGGACCTGCGCACCGCCGGCGACATCTACTACTTCTCCTATTCGCTGTGCGACTCCGCGCCGGACGAAAAGACCGGCCACTGGGTGATGGACGGCAAGAACTTCTGGGCGGGCCTGCCGATCATCACCGGCCCGACGGTGTATCTCCTGGGCAACGTCATGGGCGGCTGGCAGAGCGACGGCTACGTCTACGACGGTCCCGGCGGGCCCTTCACCCTGGACGAGGCCTGGTGGCCCAACGACGGCATGGCCAACACGGTCACGGAGCTCTACCCCTTCGGCGCGCCGCACAAGGACTTCGACCCGGAGCACCTCGAGCGCGGCACCTGGCAGGTGATGCCGACCATGCAGGGCTATACCCACGGCTTTTTCGGCGGCTTCGACTTCAAGTACACCCCCGAGGACCTGTTCGGCTTCTATCTGGAGCACATGAAACTGCTGGATCAGACCTACTGAAAAAAATATTTTTTCAAAAACCCCCGTTTTGGCGCAAAAAAGTGCGCCAAAACGGGGGTTTCCGCGGGTATAGTGGAGGGGTAAATTTTTTAGGCCCCGAAGGGTTTTCAACCCTGCGCACCTTGACAACTGAATAATGAAATGGCAGCTTTTTTGTGTAGAGACGCACTGCTGTGCGTCTCCGTGAGCTTTCACAGGAGACTGTGCGTCTCCGCAAAGACATCATGCTTTCACGGGAGACGCACAGCAGTGCGTCTCTACAGCAACGCTCAGTCCGGTTTCCATTCCGGGAAGAATTCGAAGTCCGCGAGCAGGAAGTTCGCCGGGTCGAAGGCCTCCTGCTCCAGCTGGCGGAAGTCGATCTTGCCCATGGGCGTGTAGGGCAGCTCCTTCACCGCGCGGTAGGCCAGGGGGCGGTAGTACGTCGGCAGCTTTTGCAGGCAGAGTTTGTCGATGTCCAGCAGGGCCTCGCGCTGTTTCTCCGGGGCGTCGTAGCCCTCGCGCAGCACGACGAAGGCGGTGGGGATCGTGCCGGCGGTGTTCTCCTTGCGGGCCAGCCCCGCCACGGCGCACTGCTCCACGGCCCCGTGGCCGGAGATCGTGTTCTCCATGGGGGCGGGGTGCACGGTGAAGCCGTCGGGGCGCATCAGGGAGCGCTTGTAGCGGTCCAGGAAGTAGAAGCAGCCCCGCTCGTCCAGGTGGCCCTTGTCGCCCATGCGGTAGTACTTCGTGCCGTCTGGGCCGGTGTAGGTGATCTCCTCGGTGGCCGCCGGGTTGCCCCAGTAGCACTCCATCTGGGACAGGGAGCTCACGCACAGCTCGCCGTCCACGCCGAAGGGCAGGATCTCGCCGGTATCGGGGTCGATCACGACGGCCTTGCACACGGGCAGCAGGTAGCCCACGCAGCCCTCCTCCCGCCAGGCGGGGAACTCGCCGTAATTCCCCTCCTTGGAGGGGTGGCCGCAGGCCGGGGTGGTTGGGTCGTAGGAGGGCATCACCGCGATGGAGCCGCCCATCTCCGTGGAGCCGTAGCCCACGCGCAGCCCGGTCTTGCTCCCGCTGCGGGCATAGGCCGCGTTGACCCGCTCGATGGAGGCCGGGGAGATCCTGTCGCCCCCGGCGACGGGGTTTTTGATGAACGCCAGGCGGTTGTTCTTTCTTCTGAGCTTGGGGTGGTCCGCCAGCTGCTCGTGGAAGCGGGGCACCCCCAGGAAGCTGTTGGGCTTGAGCTTGAGTATCATGTCGGCAGCCTTGTTATGATCGAAGATCGGCACCAGCAGGATCTCCAGGCCGCCGCACAGGCACGTGTGCATGCCGTTCATGATGCCGTAGGCGGCGAAGAAGGGGATGAACCCGCCGAAGGTGTCCTGGCGCACGCGGTCCTCCGGCCGCGCGGCGTAATAGGTGGCGGCGGCCACGGCGTTGATGGCCTCGTGGCTCATCGCCGCGCCCTTGATCACGCCGTCGGAGGCGGTGCCGCTGGTGTAGACCACGGCCGCGAGCATGCGCGGGACGAAGTCGGCGCGCACGTCCTCATGGTAGGTGTAGTCGCGCAGGAAATCGCGGTGCCAGATGTATTTGCCGCCCGCGTGGCTCTCCAGAAACTTCTTCAGCTTCGCGCCGTAGACGATGCCGCCCAGCAGGGGGACGGGCTTGAGGCTCCCCTTCAGGGAGTCCGAGGGGCTGACCAGGACGACGTGCTTCGCCGCCAGGCGGTCCAGGATGCCGTCGATGCTCTCCTCGCAGATGTTGAACACCGTGATGAACAGCTTCGAGCCCGTGCGGTTCGCCCGCTCCAGGATGCCCTCGGGGTTGGTGCGCGGGTCGACCATGTTGGCCACGGCCCCGATGCGCCAGCAGGCGTAGATGTACACCACCGTCTCCCTCAGGTTGGGCATGACGAAGGTGACGTAGTCCCCCTGGCGGATGCCGTAGGCGAACAGGGACCGGGCCGCCATCTCGATCTCCTCCTCCAGCTGCAGGTAGGTGGTGCGCACGCCCATGAAGTTCAGGGCGATATCGTTCCACTGCTTGCCGTGGTGCATGCCGAGCAGGTAGGAATCCGCGGTGCGGTGAATGCAGTCGAATGCCCGTTCCGCCAGCTCGTACTGTTCCATATGCGGGTTTGTGCCGGTGAGGGGTTCCTCTTTCGTCTCGTTTTCCACATGTTTCGCCGCCTTTCTCCATAATATGATACCACGCGGCGCTGAACAACAAATTAAGAGTTTATAAACTTTTTATAAAATTAATTCAGTGGTACACCGTGCCGAACCGGTTGGTCTCCACGCCGGTCTGATTTTTGCCCGGCGCGCCCCTGGGGGTGATGTACACCGTGACCCAGATCTCGCCCGTCTCGCTGTAGTCGAGCTTGATGAGCCCGTTCTTGGGGGAATCCCAAATCGTGGGGATGTCATGCCCGACTGCCGCCGTATCCCCGCCGTTCTGGAAATGGCCGAGGAACTCGTAGTACTGCGGCACGATGTCGGTGAGCAGATAGAGATCGTTGTCGCCGGCCTGCAGGATGTAGTCGGTGAACAGGTAGCCCGGGGTCGTGCTGTCGCTGGTGAGGGGCAGCGTCACGGCGCCGTTTTGCAGGAGATAGTAGCCCATCACCGGAAGCTGCAGATCGTCAAGCGGGCCGACGACGACCTGGCGGATATGCAGGACGTTCTGGTTGCGCAGGTTGTGCCAGGTGGTGTTGGTCGGGACCGGGTCCATGACCGTCACCTGCGCCGTGGCGCTGTTGGCGTACACGTCGTACGCGCCGGGCTCCTGCACGACGGCCTCGATCGTGAATACGCTCTGCCCCGCCGGCAGCTCGTCCAGGAACCATTTCACGCTCTGGCCGCTGACAATGGCCTGCGGGGTGGTGCCGATGATCTCAAGGCCCTCCGGGACCACGTCGACAACGGTCGCCGCCACCACGCCCGGGGGCGCGATCTCCGTAAACGTATCCATAAATCTCTCGACCGTCACGGCATAGGGGTCGTTGTAGGCCGCCTTGACGAAGCGCCAGCCGGCATCGTAGCGGGCCGTGCTGCCGTGGACGGCGGAGCCGCTCTTGTACGGGGCGACGTGCTCGGCCATCAGCTCGTCAAATACCGCAGAGCCAAATTGTTCCGGCTCAAACATGTTGCGGCGGGTGTCCATGCGCAGGGTCATCAGGATACCGTCGTCAAACGCATCGGCAAAGTCATCGGCCCGCGCGCCCAGGCAGTTGGCCCAGTAATCGGTCCCGCTGTTGTTCCAGCTGCCGGGGCCGATATTGATCTGGAAATCGGAGATGAGCACGATGACCGGGGTGCGCGACTGGTCGGCGCGGGGATACGCGATCGAGCTTGCCAACGTGCCCGTGCCGTTGCCGCCGAAGGAGGGCGTCAATCCCTGCATTTTGGCGGTGGCGGCCCCCAGGAATATCGCCACGTCGTCGCCGGCATATTCCGAATCGGCGTTGGCGCCAAAGATATCGGCGACGACCGAGGTGTCGGTCCCGAAATCGGTCTCGAACTGCACGTAGGCATAGGCCGGGTCGTAGTAGTTCGCCATGTCGTACAGCGGGTTGGTGTTCATGCCCAGCAGGGCAAACCGGCTGCCGGGGTAGTTCTCAAAGATATGGCCGCACATATCGCGGATGATGCCCGCGGCATATTCGATCGCCACGCCGTCATCTTCGTCATCCATATAGCCGATATCGCCGTATGTCTCCAGGAGCGCGCGCATGGAGCCCGACCAGTCCACCACGAACAGCACGTCGTACATGTCCGGCGCCAACTCCACCTTGTCGCCCGGGTTGTTCACGACGATGCTGTACTGGATGTGGTCCCCGGGCTTGACGGGCACGGCTTTCGCCTCGGTGAAGTTGTCGTCGGTGTCCCCCCAGGACGTGCCGCCGTCCGCGCTCACGCAGGAGGTCTTCACGGGAGGGGCCAGCTGCGCCGCGTGCCAGGTGGCGTTGGTCGTGGCGGCGGGCTGGCCGGGCACCTTCACCGCGGCGGTGTTCTTGATCACGCCGAGGGACGTCACCCTGGCGGTGAACGTGTAGGTGCTGAGCCCCTCGGGCAGGCTCGCCACGTTCCAGGTGACGGTGCGGGTCGTGGGATTGTACGTGCCGCCGTCCCCGGCGCTGACGAACGCGAGGCCGCGGGGGAGCACGTCGGTGACGACGGCCGGGGCGCTCCTGCCCCCGTTGCCGTTGTCCACCGTGACCGTATAGACGATCTGGCTGTTGACGGCGGCCGCCGCGGGCGTGTTCTCGTCGCCCGAAGGCGGCACGGAGGCCTTTGACGCCGTCACGGGGTCCAGGGCGACGCCTGAATGGTTCTTCACGGTGTTGGTGCGGAAGACCTTGCCGTTGTGGCCGGTGACGTCGGCGAAGTTGTAGAACCACGCCTCCTGCGCGCTCTCGTCCACCCTGACGGTGATCGCCAGCTGCGCGTAGCCATCGGAGAGGGTTGCCTGCGCGGTGACGCGCGTCCTGCCGCCCTCGTCCGCGGTGCTGGCCGCGGGCGCGCTGCCGACAAATACGATGCCCTCGGGCAGCAGGTCGCTGAAGCGCACGGTGCCGGTGGGGTAGGCGCCCGAGGCGGGCGGGTACTGCACCGAGATGGTGTACGTGAACTCCTCGCCCGGCAGGAGGCTGACCTCCTGGCTGACGCTTGACGCCTTCTTGACGGCGGGCAGGTCCGGGCGCAGCTCATAGACGAAGATGAAGTGCAGGTGGTCGTTGATGCCCGGCACCTGCGGCACGCCCGAATACAGCGCGGCGGCGTCGTCGCCGATCTTGTAGCCGACATAGCCCCAGACGTTGTCCTCCCCGTCGACGATGACGGTGGGCGGGGCGCCGGCATAGGGGGTCCCGGCGGGGACGTGGCCCTGGAACACATCGGGGCTGAGCTTGACCGGGTCCAGCCTGGGATGGTTGGCGTTGTTGCCGCAGCCGTCGGTGCACTCCTCAAAGCGCGGCTCGTCGATCGTGTGGAAGCGCTCGGTGATGGTGTAGTAGGTCGTGAAATAGAGCTCGATCTCGGTGTTCGAGGCGACGGCGAGGGTCCCCGGCTCGCCGTCCTGGAGCGCGCCGCCGTCGCGCGACCACTTCTCCACGTACTCGTAGTCGTTGCCCGCCGAAGTAATATTCTCAAAGAGCGCCTGGTCCGGGGTGAAGCTCCCGGCGTCGATGAAGTAGGTCTCGCTGTCCCGGAGCACGTTGCCCCGCTGCAGGTAGTCCAGGAAGTACACCGTCACGATGGGGTCCTGCGAGAAATACAGCGTGATGTGCTTGTCCCCTTGGATGTTCGGGAACTGGGGCGCCAGCTGCAGGATGGTCCTGTCGGGCTGGCTGCCGCGCACCGCGTGCGCATCCGTATCGGGGTCTTTCAGCTTGTAGCCGTAGTAGTTCCAGGTGACGGGGCCCGCCGTGATGCTGTCCAGGTAGCGCTCTGGCAGCTCGTAGTTGCCGCCCAGGTTCATCGGCCATTCGACGGTCTGTTGGATCTCGTTGCCGGCCTCGTCGACAAAGTGGATGTACACCGCGCAGGGGAAGGTGCGGTAGTAGTAGCGGAACAGCTTGTCCGCCCGGACGTCCCCGAAGATGGGGTCGGGCGGCAGCCCCTGGTGGATCCCGCCCGGGTCGGCCATATCGGGGTCGTCGTTCCCGTCGAGGTACTGGTAGCCGTAGTAGTACTGCCCGTACAGCGTTCCCGGGATATGCGCCGGGTTGCGCGCGAAGTCGTCGCCCTCGTCCACGCGCACCGGGCGGCCGCCGTTGAACTCGTTGTTGGGCGCCAGGCGCGTGTGGGCCCCGCCGCTATCGAAGACGTAATACTGCTCGGTGACAAGGTAGTACATCCCGTAGACATGGTAGGTGTCGTTGGTGTCGTCGATCTTGGTCAGATCGATAAAGAGGCTGGCGGAGTTGACATAGTCGGCCTCCTCCGCCGGGTCGACCGTCACCTCCACAAACAGGTCGAAGCAGAACGAATCGACGATCCACTCGATCTCCTGCCCGTTGACCGTGTACGACAGCCCGCCGGACACGCTGAGAATGGTCAGCCCCGGGGGGATGGTGTCCGTGACGCGCTTGACGGGGTTGGACGCGCAGGAGCGCACCACGGGCGCGGCGGGCGTCCCCGGCGGCGTGATGGGGCTGGGCGCCGCGGGCGTTGTGGGAGAGAGGGGGGGCAGGGGCGCGGCGTATGTGCAGGCCGAGAGCGGCTCCAGCGGCGAGAAGACGCGGGGCGCGGGGCCCGCGGGGCCGGGGTTCGCGCCGGGCGACCCCGCGAGCACCGGGTTGATGTTGACCGTGTAGTCGGTGGCGGGGGGGATGTTGATCTTCGGCCGCGCGTCATCGAACCACTCCACCATCTCCGTGGAGCCGAAGTACACGTCCATGCCCGCCCCCGCCGGCCCCAGCACATAGTTGAACATGTTGGTGATGACCGTGTTGCTGCCGGAATAGATGGGCGGGGTGAGCGGGTCGATGTGCGTCAGGTCCATGCTCTGCATGTAGACCCTGCGCAGCTGGTTGGACACACTGGCCGGGGTGAACATGGAGTACGCGTTGGTGACCAAGGGCGTTTTCCACCAGCGGATGTCGATTTCCGCCAGGTTGCGGCAGCCGTTGAACACCGAGTTCATGTTGGTGACCTTCTCCGTGTTGAAGTGGCTGATCCCAGTCAGTCCGGTCCCGGGCAGGCTGCCCAGACCGGAGCAGCTGTTGAACATGTAGGAGAGGTTGGTGGCGCTGGGCGTATCGAAGTTGCTCAGGTCCAGGCTGGTCAGCGCCGTGCAGTTGGCGAACATATAGTTAAAATTGGCGACGTTGGCCGTGACGAAGGTGCTCATATCGATGCTCGCCAGCTGCGGGCTGTTGTAGAACATGAAGGAGAAGTCGGTGGCGTTGGCGGTGTTGAAGCTCTTCAGGTCCAGGCTTGCCAGCTTGCCGCAGCTGGAGAACATGTTGGCGAAGCTCCTGCCGTTGACCGTGTTGAAGGTGCTCAGGTCCAGGCTGGTCAGCGCCCCGCAGCCGTTGAACATGGCGCTGAAATCGGTGCAGGCGGAGGTATCGAGGGTGCTCAGGTCCAGGGTGGGGCTGAGCAGCGCGGAGCAGCCGCTGAACAGGCCGGCGAAGGAGCCCACCTTCGAGGTATCGAAGCTGCTCAGGTTCACCTGCTCCAGCTTGGTGCAGCTGCTGAACATGTAGGCCATGGTGGTGAGGTTCGACGTGACGGGGGGGCCCGGGACCGTGGTATTGAAGGCGCGCAGGTCTATGCTCGTGATGCCGCTGCAGCTGGCGAACATGCCGCTCATATCTGTGACGGCCCTGGTGTCGAAGTGCGTCAGGAACGCGTCGAAGCTGTTGGTCTTGAAGCCGGAGCAGGACCCGAACATGTAGGACATATTGTCCACCTTCGACGTGTTAAACCGGCTGATGTCCAGCTTGGTCTCGTCGAACTGGTTGCAGTTATAGAACATGTAGGACATGTTCTCCACCTTGGAGGTATCAAAGGTGCGCAGGTCAAGGTTTGCCAGGCCGTAGCAGCCGTAGAACATGTAGCGCATGGTCCCGACCTTTGACGTGTCGAAACGGCTCAGGTCCAGGGCCGCCAGCTTGCTGCAGCCGTAGAACATGTATGACATGCCGGAAAAAACCCTCATTTCCGCTTCGGGCACTGTCTCGAGCGCGACCGGGGTCGCCGCAATCGCGCTTGAGAGCGAGGTCGACTTGCCGGTGACCTGCGAGGTGTCGAAGCGGCTGAGGTCCAGGGCGGTCAGGTTGGAGCAGCCGTAGAACAGGCCCTGCATGGTCTTGGCCTGCGCGGTGACGAAGCTGCTCAGGTCCAGGGCGGAAAGGCCGCTCATGCCCCGGAAGGTCTCGTTCATATTGATGACCTTGGAGGTGTCGAAGTTGCTCACGTCCAGGCTCGCCATGCCGGAGCAGCCGTAGAACATGCGGTACAGGGTGTTGGCGGATGAGGTGTCGAAGTGGCTCAGGTTCAGGCTTGGCAGCGAGGAGCAGCCGTAGAACATGCTGCTGAAGGCGGTGATGTGCTTTGTGTCAAAGGTGCTGATGTCCAGGCTGGCAAGCAGCGTGCAGCCGGAGAACATGCTGTCCAGCGAGGTGAGGCCCGTGTTGCTCACCGTATCGAAGCAGGTGGTGTCGAAGCTGCTCAGGTCCAGGCTGGTCAGCTTGGAGCAGCTGGCGAACATGCTGTTCATGCTGGTGACCTTGGAGGTGTTGAAGTGGCGCACGTCCAGGCTGGCCAGGGATTGGCAGTAGTTGAACATGTAGCTCATGCTGGTCACCTTCGCCGTATCGAAGGTGCTGACATCCAGGCTGGCCAGGGCGTAGCAGTAGCCGAACATGTAGCTCATATTGTTGACGTTCGAGGTGTCGAAGGAGCGCAGGTCCAGGCTGCCCAGCACATTGCAGAAGTAGAACATCTGGCTCATGCTGGTGACCTTCGCCGTGTCCCAGCCGCGCAGGTCCAGCGCCGCGAGCTTGGAGCAGCTGCTGAACATGCTGGACATATTCGTGACATTTTGGGTGTCGAAGTATTTGACGTCAAGGCTCGCCAGGTTGGAGCAATTGCTGAACATACTGGACATGTTGGCCACGTTGGCGGTGTAGAAGCCGCTGCAGTCCAGGGACGTCAGCGCGGCGCAGCTGCTGAACATGCCGGTCATGTTCGTGGCCCTGTCCGTGTGCAGGTACTTCAGGTTCGCGGTGGTCATGGCGCTGAAGCTGTAGAACTGGTACGCGGCGTTGGCGGACAGCTGGACGCCGCCCTTGCCGCCGATGTACAGGTTGTATTTCCGGTTGACGGGGGTGCTCTCGGGCCGCTCCGTGGCCCAGATGTAGGCGCTGATGGCATCGGATTCGCCGTATTCCAGCGTGAACGGCGCGGGGTTCGTGGTGGCGTTGTATATCCCGGAATAGGAGCCCGTCTTCACGGAAAAGAAGGCGATGTGCATGTTGGCGTCGGTGATCCCCTGCCTCTGCTGCGCGGTCAGCTTCCAGTTGTGGACGCTGTAATTGCCGCTGCCGCCCGAGGTCACGGCGCCGATCTGCTCCCAATGGCCGTCGGTATACAGCAGGACGATGTTGTCGGAGCTGTCCCTGCCGCCGTTCCACGTGATCATGTTGGGCGCGCCCTGCCCCCCCAGCGGGATGCGGTAGATCACGAGGTTGTCGTCCTGCACCGTGGAGCTGCCGGAATACGGGTTGCTTGAGATCGCGCCGTTGATCGTCATGCCGGGCACGTTCAGCCCATCGAGGTAGGGGATAATGGTGGCATTGGTATACGTCCCCGTGGCGATATTCGTCTTGTACTGCGTGACGCCCGTGGCGGGGGGCGCGGTGGGGACATAGACGGTGGCGTCCCAGGCCTTGACGACGGGCTCGCCCCGCCAATAGGGGACCGCAGCCCGGAAGTCCTCCACCGCCGGGTAGTTTGTGTCCAGGCTGACGGTGTTGAGGGTGATCACCTGCTGTTTGGTGATGGGCCTGCTGTCCAGCGGCTGCTTCATCCAACCGGAGGTGGCCGCGCCGTCGGTGTTCCCCGGCGTGAGCACGGGCAGGCCGGAATCCGGCGGCAGCGGCTTCGCGCCGGAGATGATGTTGTAGGTCAGGTTATAATTCGCGTCCACCGGCACGGGCATCTCCTGCGTGCCGGTGTCCCATTCTCCGCCCTCCACGCTGGCGGTCTTCCGCGGCCTGTTGCCGATGGTATCCGGCGGGTCCTTGGAGTAGTAGAGGATGGTGGTGTTGGCGTTTTTGTTCACCGCCGTGCTCACGTAGCGCAGCGTGATGTCGCGGTCGATGGAGAATTCCGGCTCCCGCGAGTTGTGGACGAGATAGTAGGTCTCCCCGAGGTATTCGATCTCGGGCGGCTGTTCGATCCTGTAATATTGCAGGTTGGTGTAGCCCTGCAGGGTCTCGTCGGGCCGCAGCACGGTCTCCACCCCGGAATCGAGCAGGAAGCGCACGGTGGCGGTGTCCTCCGGCGGCGTGAGCGAGGCGAACTCCAGGCTGATATTTTCGTAGCGTATGATGGTGATGATGTCGCAGCTGTGGAAGTAGTAGCCCGTGAAAAAGCCGAAGCCCACGCTGTCGGCGCCGTTTTGCAGCTCGCCGGCGGCGACGCGCGCCCGCAGCTCGCCGTCGACATACAGCCGGAACGCGCGGGTTGCGGGGTCGATATCCAGGCTCACGTGGAAGGGCTCCGTGCTGAAGTTCTCTATGCCCGACTTCAGCGTGGCGATCAGGGTGCGCGTGTGCAGGCCGCCGGGCCTGAACTCCTCAGTATCCCACAGCTCCCCGTATATATGCCTGTACTCATCGAGGGGGCACTCGGTGGCCTCCCCCTCGCAGTGCTCGCACAGCAGCGGGTTCGCGCACTTGAACTTGCCGTCCTCCCACTCCTCTTTTTCAATGTAATAGAGCTTCAGGTTGGCCTCGCCGGTGGTCAGCATGCCCTCGGAGTTGGAGCACTCCAGGATCAGGCCGTAGCCGGTGTAATAGGTCTTGCCGCCCTCCTCGGTCATCATCCCGTTGAACAGGAAGCCCGTCTGGTAGAAGGTGTGGAAGATCATCTGCATGGGCCGCATCATGAAGTTGAAGCCGATCAGCGCGGGGTACGCGTCGGTGAAGAAATAGTCCATGTAGGGGTCTTTCCAATACCCGAAAAAGGTGAGGGTGTCGCCGGTGATGTCGGCGTGCTCCTCCTGGATTTTCCCGTTGTTGTATTTCTGGGAGATCGCTTCGGTATAGGCGATGTCAAAGCCCTTGTGGTCATCGATGCCGTCCTCGCCGAAGGTCCAGTCCAGGTCGGAGATGGACCGGGGCGGTATATAGGTATAGGGGATATTGAAGAGGACTTCATTCGCCGGCTCGGCGCGCGTAGGGGAAATGAACGACACCAGGCCGGCGACCAACAGGATGGCCGCCAGCAGCGCCGCCGTGCCGCATACGCAGGCCCGGCCGATTTTTTGTTTCCACAGGTGGTACGCACGGGTTTTTAGCCGCTTGATTTTCAGCACCATTTCTTTGATTGCCTCCTGCGTTGTTTACATCCACGTGTTTTTAAATTTCTTCTTGCATTATCGCACAGAACTTTAGTGTTTGCAAGCAATAAAGTGCGTCTATAAACGGAATTTTGCCGCCTATGCCGGCCGGATGTGAATGGTTGGAAATTGCGATATCCAGAAACAGGATTCATTGGCAACAAGAAGGGTTTTTCTGGGAGCCCCGCAGTAACTTGTCGGAAAACGCGGTGAGCGGAGGGAAAGGGATGCAAACCAATTTCGAAGCGCGCAAGCAGGAGATGTTGGACTACGCCAGCCTTTTTGAACAGCTGCTGGAACAGTATGTAGCGCTTTTTTGGGCGATCAGACGGCGGAAAATCCACTGTGCAGCCTGTATGATTTCACCTAACTCGATATTGGCTGTAAAGCGGATTGTACGCTTAACTTGTCCAATTAATTTACGCGCTTCATCTCCGAAAGGACTCTTTATAAATACAATGAGGTCATCTGTTTCAACCCCATTGATTTTGCCCTGTAATTTGATTTTTTGTATAGGCCAAGCGGGTAGGCATGGAGCCTGGAAATCCATCGCAATATCCGGATGCGCAAACGTGCCGCCACCTTTCCCTTGCTTCGACATAAGTCCAATCGCCTTTGTTTTTACAATCCACTGTTTTGGTGTTACCGTAAACGATGGCGCCTTCATAGCTTCAAGCAACGCCTTGCACTCACGTTCATCGCACTTCGGATTATTCCTGCTCTCCCATATCTTCATGAACTCCAACGTGTTCCGGCTCCGCAGCCAACCTTGTATCACATAGCTTGGCGACTCCGAGTTTTCTTCGCGCGCTATATCGGTGAGAGAAACATATTGATTTCCAGTTATCCTTCCGCGCAGATACAGGTCAACAGTTTGTCTAAACCCTTTTGACGTGCTGAACTCAAGCACATCTTTTTCCTGGGTGTTGTCGTACAGCTTTTTCAGGAATCCGTCAGCACTCTCTTGGTCCAAGATTCCTTTTTCGAGCAAGCGCTTGACCGTTCTTTCATGGGATATAAAGTACACCCAATATAATTCAGCGCGCTGTTCTAATGTCATGCTCCACGCTCCTTGTAGTTCGCTCCTATAGAGTATAACATATCTCCGGCGTTACATCCCTGACAGCCGCTTCATCAAAAATTTCCAAGCCCAGCTGCTCGCAAATGATCTCCTGGATTTCTCCGTCCGATACCGCAACCGTGTTGGTACAGATAGCCTGCTTTCCGTTTTCGACTTTGTCAGCACAGCGCCAGACCACCTCGCCGGATGGTCGGGTAATTCTGCGATAATTCCTCCCGCAGTCACCGCAAGTCAAAAGACCGCTCAGTACATTCTGCGGGTTGTACCGAGCGGTCTTCCTTTTCATTGGATTCATTCCTTTCTAAACTTACGCATAGTTATGTTTCCTCTTGAAATCAAGCCTGCCATAACACGCGCATTTTTATGTTTTTGGGCGCCAAAGAAGTGCGCCCTTCTTCCTAAAGGGAAAATCGTTGAATTTCAATTCAGAATACGCCCATTTTCGATCAAAAAGAAGAAAACCTGCTTATTCTTGGCTTCGAAAGCCTTGAAAAACAGGTTTGTCTAAATTGGCCCCCCCTGTTGGACTCGAACCAACGACCCTGCGGTTAACAGCCGGCCAAAACGACTCCCGCCTGGTATTTTCTGTTCCCTTCCAGTCCCGCGCAATCCCTTGCGTATCAACGCTTTCAGAGCTTCGCACAGGCCAAAACCGCGAAAACGCTTGACAGCCAAAACATCCCGATAATGCGGGGAAATCAGCAAAGTGTTAGAAAAGTGTTAGACGGAACGCCCCGCCATTACAAAGTATTTGCGTTCACAGCAGACTGAATAGGAGATTGCCGTCGCGCCTTTCGCGCACACGGCAAAAACTCAAAGAAAACAAAAGTTTTTCCCGTGCAGGGGCAAAAAGTTTTTTCCGGATCGCTTTGCATCTCAAAACAACCACACATCCCCTGTGCTCTCTGCCACTTGCCTGAGCGCGTCCTCATAGCCGTTGCGGCTGAACAGAACGAAATATTCCCGGCGTTCACCCTTGCGCCAGGGCACCTGCGCCGCCTTTTGCTGCAGATCCCGTAGCACACGCAGGCCCACGGGCTGTTCGTGGTATTTGCATTCGCAGAACACGATTTCGCTGTTTTCCTCATGCAAGGCAATGATGTCGATCTCCTGCCTTGCGCTCCACCAGGCCCCCGCTCGGTTGAATTGGATGGGCAGGGTTCCGTCCGAGGAATACTGCCAAAGGCGCTCCCGGCAGACCTGTTCAAACACATAGGCGGCATGGCTCTGCACGAACTTTTCTTTGATGGCGTTCATGGCGGCCTGCGGGTTTCCTATTTCAATGTAAGAGCGGTAAGGATAAACGAAGCGGAACCAGAACGCAATGAAGTTGTCCTTGATGAAGTAAAGCCCCTTCTTGCTCTTTTCGGGGTTGTCCTCCGTCACGGGCACCCGCCGCTCCACCAGATCCAGTTGGCGCAGCACGGCCAGGTAGCGGGTCAGTTTGGTCTGATTGACCTCTAACCGGGCGGCGATGGCGCTGAGTTTGTGATTTCCCGCCGCAATCGCCTTTAGGATGGAGAAGTAGCTTCCCACCTCTGAGACCTCTTTTTCCAGCAGGAACATGGGTTCCTCATAGAGGAAGCTTTCGCTGCGCAGCAGGTTGCGCTCGATGGCCGCGTATAGGTCCCCGCTGCCCTGGAAGGCTTCAATATAGCGGGGGACGCCGCCTGTGACGGCATAGAACGGCACCAGCTCGTCCGGCTCCAATTGCGGGTAGAACGCGCTGTAGAACCGAAATGGGATTTGCCCGAGCCTGATTTGCCCCGTGCGCCGCCCGTATAGCGGGCTGGAGTAGGAGAGCGTCTGCGATTCCATCATTGACACCAGCGAGCCGCACAGCACCACCATGACGTTGTGCCGTTTGAGCAGGGTATCCCAGATTTTTTGAAACACGCTGGCAAAGGCGGCGTTGCTCATGCAGAGGTACTGGAATTCATCCATCACCAGAACCACGCGC
>Ga0123353_10001625_pt1 | contig 27660 bp, 27 predicted proteins | sample TergutLab28metaG_3_FD_92763 | JGI IMG/M metagenome (GOLD analysis project Ga0123353, IMG submission 92763) | Labiotermes labralis P3 segment gut microbial communities from Petit-Saut dam, French Guiana - Lab288 P3 | ecosystem: Host-associated > Arthropoda: Insects > Digestive system > Gut ...
ACTCCACATCAACGGGCAGATTGCCATCTGCCCCTACGAAAATCCATCGCCAATATGGTGCAGGGACTAATAAGTCACGGTTACACGACGATTGGGTTGTTTCAATGTAGCAGCGGTCATTTTGTAGGGGACGATGGTAATCGTCCCGCTGGAATGTGTGTACACTTACTAGACCCAGGGTCCTTGCGCACGTGTGCGTGGGGTGGGAGTCTAGGGTTTGGGGGCGGGTAGCCCCCATCTATCAGAGTGTGGTTTAACCCCTTTTCTCCGGGATATCTCTTGACAAGCTCTGGCTTTAGGTTATAATGTGGTCATAGCTAAAGTCGTTAATGGAATATACAAAAGGCTAAGAACGGATGAGTAGAGCCTAAAGCTTCCCCAGAGAGTCTGCGTATGCTGTAAGCAGATGAAGCTAACGGTTCGAACATGACCCGGGAGCCATCCAGGCGAGTAGCGCCTAGTGCTGCTATAAGGTTGGGTCGTAGGAGCTGCGTGAAAGCTCGCTTGAGGTCTTAAGCCCTGGGGGAGTCTTTCCGCTCCCAGGGGTGAGACAAACAAGGGTGGTACCGCGGTGAAAGCCGCCCCTTAGCAGGGGCGGCTTTTGGCTTGCCAAAGGAGGGAATAGACGTGCATGAACTGCGTTCACCCAGAAAATGATAGATGCGCGCGTCTATTCGCCACGGGAACCGGGGCGCAGGAGCGTAGCTTCTGTAAGTGCAAACAAGCTGTACCTACTGGACCCGGGGTCCCCGCGCACGTGTGCGTGGGGTGGGAGTCTGGGGTTTGGGGGCTTGGAGCCCCCATCTATCAGAATAATTATGCGAATGCAACCTAAAATTTTGCCAAGTCGATAAAAATACAATTAAACTCAGTCTGATGATTAAATTTAGAGGAGGACTAAGAATGTCCCAAGGTAAGTTTTACCTGACTACCCCCATCTATTACGCCAGCGGCAAACCTCATATCGGTCATGCTTATACCACCATCGTTGCCGATGCCCTGGCACGCTTTCACCGCCTGGTTGGCTATAAGGTTCACTTTCTCACTGGTGTAGATGAACACGGCTCCAAAGTGGTGGAAAAGGCTACCGAGGCCGGGGTATCTCCCCAGGAATATGTCGACTCCCTGGATCCACATTTTCGCTCCCTGTGGCAAACGTTGGATATTACCCACGACGACTATATTCGCACCACGGAGGAGCGGCATACCACCCAGGTTCAGGTTATCTTCCAAAGGCTCTACGACCAGGGAGATATTTACAAACGCAACTACGAAGGGCACTACTGTGTTCCTTGTGAAGCTTTCTGGACAGAACGGCAGCTGCAGGAGGGTAACCTTTGCCCTGATTGCGGACGTCCGGTGACCTGGGTCACGGAGGAAAGCTATTACTTCCGCGCTTCCAAATACGCGGAGAGGCTCCTGGCGCATATCCGGGAGAATCCGGAATTTATCCAGCCTGCCACCCGGGCTAACGAAATGGTTAATAACTTCCTGCTTCCCGGGTTGGAAGATCTTTGTGTCTCCCGCAGCGGGCTCAAGTGGGGAGTGCCGGTTCCCTTCGATCCGGAGCATGTTATCTACGTTTGGATTGATGCCCTCTCCAACTATATCACCGCCCTAAACTACGCCACGACAGATAACGCCCTCTATACCACCTTCTGGCCTGCCGATCTGCACCTGGTGGGGAAGGAAATTACCCGCTTCCACTGCCTTATCTGGCCGATTATCTTAATGGCTTTAGATGTACCCCTGCCTCGCACCGTTTTAGGCCACGGCTGGCTCCTCTTCGATGAAGAAAAAATGTCCAAGTCTAAGGGGAATGTCGTAGATCCTAACGACATTGTAGCCGAATATGGCAGCGACCCCCTGCGCTACTACCTGCTAGCGAAGGTGCAACTGGGGCATGATGCCAATTTCAGCAATGAACTTTTTAATTTGGTTTTTAATGTGGACTTAGCTAACGACTTCGGCAACCTGCTTTCACGCACCGTAGCTATGATCGAAAACTTTTGCGGTGGTACTGTAGGGCCATTAGGTGAGTTGGAGCCTTTGGATCTGGAGTTGAAGACCGTTTTAGAAGGGCTTCCTGCCCGGGTGCGAGAGGCCATTGAGAAGTTGGATCCGGCAACGGCTTTAGGGGAAATTTGGAAGGTGGTAGGGCATTGCAACAAGTATATTGATAGCAGCGCTCCCTGGGCTTTAAACCGCCAGGGTAAAAAAGAGCGTGTCGCCACAGTGCTCTACCTGGTAGGAGAGTCCTTGCGTTATATCGCGGTGCTGTTGCAGCCCTTTCTCCCCCAGACCGCTCCCCGCCTCTTTCAACAACTAGGTCTTGGCGATAAGCCAGAGCTGATGACTTGGCTCTCGGTGCAGAGCTTTGGGCAACTTCCGCCGGGAACTATCGTCCGTAAAGGAGAGGCGCTCTTTCCTCGCAAGGTTGTCAGAGCAGAAGATACGAAGCAGGAGGATAAGGTCGTGAACCAGAATCAAGCCTCAGATAGCAGTCCCATGCCGGAGTTTAAGCCCCAGATAACTATCGAAGATTTTGCCAAGCTGGATTTGCGTATTGCCAAAGTTATTGCCTGCGAGAAGGTGCCGAAAGCCGACCGCCTGTTGCAGATGACCCTGGAGGTTGGTAATACCACTCGTACCATTATCTCCGGTATTGCCGAACATTACAGCAGCGAGGAGTTAGTGGGTAAGCTCATTTGCATTGTCGCTAACCTAGAACCGGCTAAAATACGCGGTATTGCATCCCACGGGATGCTCTTGGCGGCTTCTGACGATGCTCACACTCAGGTTATCCTCCTGGAACCGGGGAAACCTCTCCCTACCGGTCTAAGAGTGAAGTAACCCCAGCGCCGTTACCTAACTAACTTGTGGCGCCGCGAAGGGGCGAGATGGAGTAAATTATGCGCCTGATTGATACTCATACCCATTTGAATGTGCGAGGGTTGCACAGCGAACTGGCTCAAGTGCTGCAAAGGGCTAAAGCGGCCGGGGTGGAAAAGCTGGTCAATATCGGCTTCGATATTGAAGCCTCCCGCTATTCGGCGGAGTTGGCCGCCAGCCATCCTCAGGTGTACGCCGCTGTGGGGCAGCACCCCCACGATACTTTGGGCTACAGTGAGGCAGTGGAGGAAGAGCTACTGCTTCTACTGCGGCAGCCGAAGGTAGTAGCTCTAGGGGAGATCGGCTTAGATTATTACCGGGACTACGCTCCCCGGGAACTACAGCGGGAACTTTTTATTCGCCAGTTGGCTTTAGCACGGGAAGTTAAGCTACCGGTGCTCATTCACTCACGAGATGCCGCTATGGAAACGGTGGAAATCCTAAGGCGCGAGGGTAATCGGGTAGGGGTGATGCACTGCTTTTCTGGCAGCTGGGAAATCGCCAAACTCTGCCTCAACCTAGGGTTTTACATATCTCTTGCGGGACCGGTGACCTTTCCCAACGCCCGTAAGCTCCAGGAAGTAGCCAGGAATGTCCCCTTAGACCGCCTGTTAATCGAAACCGATTGTCCCTGGTTGGCGCCCCAGCTCTATCGGGGACAGAGAAACGAGCCTGCCTATGTTGCCGAAGTAGCTAAAAAGATCGCTGAGCTGCGGGCTATGGACTCTGCCGAGCTCGCCGAGATAACCTCCCAAAACGCCGAGGAGGCGCTAGGTTTAACCATGGTGTGAAAAGCCTCCCGCCTTTAGGCGGCGCTATGTAGGAAGGTGATCAGCGGTAGTGTTCAACCTAACGGCGGTAGGCGAGGTGCGTGCTTTACTGCAGCGCCACGGCCTTAAGGCTCAAAAGAAATATGGGCAAAACTTTTTGGTGGATAAAAACACCCTGGATAAAATAGTTAATGCAGCCCAGCTGGAGCCAACTGCCCAGGTGCTGGAGATTGGCGCCGGGTTGGGCACCTTAACCGTAGCTTTAGCGGCGGTGGCACAGAGGGTGGTAGCTCTGGAGATAGATAAACGGTTAGCGGCGCCTCTAGCGGAAAACCTGGCAGGGTACTCCCATATCGAGCTTATTATAGACGATGCCTTAAAGGTAAACCTTAACAGCTTTTTTACTCCCGAGCTACCCCGTTATGTAGTTGCTAACCTCCCTTACTATATCGCCACCCCTCTTCTCGTGGCTCTCCTGGAGCTGGCGCCTCCTCCCCGGCGCTTGGTTTTGTTGTTGCAAAAGGAGGTGGGAGAGCGGCTGACCGCTGCTCCCGGGAGCAAAAGTTATGGCTCTCTGGGAGTCCTGGCGCAAGCCTACGCTAAGGTGGAGCTGGCAGGAGAAGTCCCCCCCACCGTCTTTTACCCATGTCCCGAGGTGGCTTCCTGCCTTGTCGTTCTTACCCCGGAGGAGGCTAGGGCTTGCCAGGTGGTCTCCCGCCGCACTCTGGAGCTGACGAACAGAGCCATTTTTGGGCAGCGACGCAAGCAGTTGTTGAAAGCCTTGCTCACCTCGCCTCACTGGCAGTTGGACAACCCAGAAGAGGTAGCCTTGGGGCTAACCGAGCTGGGCATCGACCCCCGTCAACGGGGCGAAGAGCTGGAGGTCAGGGAGATAGTAGCTTTAGCTAACCGCTTACATCCTTGTATTCGGATCCTACAATAAAATGGAGGCATGAATGTTTATGGAAGCAATTATTGCCATGTATCCCGGCACCTACGACCCGGTAACTTATGGGCATTTGGACATTATCGAGCGAGCTGCCCGCCTTTTTAAAGAGGTGCATGTGACTATTGTTACTAACCCAGCTAAAAAGACGCTCTTCACTACGGAAGAGCGCCTGGAGATGCTGGAAAAAGCCACCGTGCATATACCTAATATTCGTGTCTCGCATTTCGATGGGCTTTCGGTAGACTATTGTCGTATGGTGGGAGCTAAAGCTATTGTCCGGGGTTTGCGAGCGCAAATGGATTTTGAATTCGAATTCCAAATTGCTGCCGCCAACCAGTACCTGAACCCGGAAATTGAGATGTGTTTTCTCATGACCCGGCAAAACCTGGCTTTTGTCTCCTCCTCGGTGGTGAAAGAGATTGCCCTCTTCCAGGGTAAGCTGGAAGGGCTGGTTCCAGACTTTGTCCAGCATGCTCTCAGGAAAAAGTATAACTCTGACTAAAGCAAAGGGGTAAGACGAGGGTTGAGTTGCCAACGTCCTTGTGCCGCTAAGGCTTTAAGCAACAAGTGAGCCGTCAAGCCAATAGCTAACCCGGAGATAATGCCGGAAAAGAGGAGCACCGGTAAATAGAGAACAAAAGCAAAGCTCCCACTAAGGCCAGCTGCCACTAGCAGCTGGCCAAAATTGTGGGTTACGGCGCCGGCAACTGAAAGCCCGGGTAGGGAAAAATGCCGAGGCCAGGTATAAGCTAAAGAAGACATTAAGATAAAGGAGCTTAAGGCGCCACTCAAGGAAAAAAGAAAGCCGGAAAAGCTTCCCAAGGCGGAAGTTAGCAAAACTCGCAGCAGAACAAAGAGGAGCGCCTGACGATAGGTAAGCAGAAAGAGGGAAGCTAAGGTCACCAAGTTGCCCAGCCCTAACTTAACCCCGGGATAAGGTAAAATGGGTAGCGGTAGCAGCCGTTCCAGCTGATGCAGGGCTACGGCTAAAGCCAGGAGCAAGGCGGTAACCGCCATAGTGCGGGAGCTATGCATCAGAGTATTAAGGGTTCCAGACGATATTAGCAGAGCTCCAGAGGTCGTCCATGGTGTTGTTATAAATCTCCTGGGCTAAAAGGTCAGGAATTTGTTCCAGAGCATCTTCGAAGCTCCACACTGAGCCTATGGGATAAATGGTGTGCAGCTGAATAATATGAAAGCCGTAGTTGGTAGGTACAATACCGGAAATCTCTCCCGGTTCCGTGAGCGCAAAAGCCGCCTCCTCGAAAGGCTGCACCATTGTGTTGCGGTAAAAGACCCCTAACTTCCCCCCGGTGTAGCGGGTGCTGTCGGGGTTTAGTTCGGCAGCGATATTAGCAAAAGGCTCTCCTTCTTGTAGTCGCGCCAGAACCTCTTCTGCTTCCGCCTCCGTCTCCACTAAGATATGGCTGGCCGAGATGGCATCTTCCGGGTTGGTAAAGTAGTCTTGGTAACTTAGATATGCCTCGTAGAAATCCTCTTCGTCGAAGGTAGTGTAAATTTCATTTATGAGCTGAGCACGGTATTCCTGAGCCAGCATGGCATGGTGTAAGGCGGTGCGTACCGTTTCCTCGTTGAAGCCAAACTCGTCCATGATCGCTGCTTGGGAAGCCTCGTCCCCCCCAAAGAATTCGTACATTAACATGTCCAACTCCTGCTCCAGGTAATCATCGGCCACTGCTACTTCCAAGATAGCAAAGAGTTCCCGCTGTAGCATTTCGTTGATATATTGCTCCATGAAGTAGTCGCCAAAACCACTGTCGATATTTTCCGGATCCATAGCGTAGTAGAAAGCCCAGAACCCTAGGTAGGGGGCAAAATCTTCGTTGTTAAGCTCGACCCCGTTGACGGTAGCCAGAACGCCGGAGGCGGGAACAGTAACGGAAGGGGACGTAGCTATCGGAGCTGGGACAGTTGGCTCCACCGCCAGGGGCTTAGGGCCAAAGTTTTGCCAGATTAATATCGCTGCTAAAATAACGCAGGCGATAATGGGGATGAGGTTGATAAACCTATTCCTCTCACTCACGCAAACACTACCTTTCTTTACGCTGAACTACCCCATATTATACTACACTACCGCTCTTTTGGCTAGAGGCGGTGAAGGCATCAAATAATAAGATATAGTTAATTATTACCTTTTCATAAGAAGGATTGTCCCTTTGTGGAGGCGAAAACAATCGTACAACAAAGTGGAAGGAGCGAGAGCATGAGCAAGATTACCTCACCTCTGGAGTTCTTCGGTCATATCATGGGCGAAGATCGCAAAGTGGTACGCTGGGACAAAATTGTCGAGTACTTCTACAAGCTAGACTCCGAGTCCGACTGCATCCAGGTCACCGATATGGGTCCATCCACTGAAGGGCATCCTTTCCTGCTAGTTACCATTACTGCAGCTGAGAACCTGGCTAAGCTGGAGGAAATTCGTCAAATATCTAAAAAAATTGGCGATCCTCGTGGCTTAACCGAAGAAGCTATCGACAAACTGGTAGCAGAAGGCAAAGTGGTTGTCGTACAATCCATGAGCCTCCATGCCTCGGAAATCGGTGGCACCCAAATGTCTCCCGAACTGGCTTACGAACTCATTGCCTGCGATTGCCCGGCTAATAAGCAAATCCTTAAGGAAGTTATCTTCCTCATGGTTCCCTGCTTTAATCCGGATGGGCAGCATATGGTTACCGATTGGTATAACCGCTGGCTAGGCACCGAGTACGAAGGGGGCGGGCTGCCCTACCTTTACCACAAGTATGCCGGTCACGATAACAACCGGGACGGCTTTGCCTTTAACTTGGTGGAGTCCCAGTATATGGCGAAAATTCTCTTCCAGGATTGGCATCCCCAGGCTTTCCAGGATCATCACCACATGGGTTCCAACGGGGCACGTCTTTTTGTCGCTCCCTATGGCAACCCCACCCATCCCAACGTAGATCCCCTTATCTGGACTGAGCTGCAGCTGTATGGCTCCTATATGGTTATGCACCTGGATGAGCAGGGTAAGAAGGGTATCGTCAACAACGCTAACTACGGCGGCTGGGGTCATTTTGGCTTCCACTGGAACACTAACCACCACAATATTGCCGGTATGCTTACCGAGTCGGCTTCGGCTCGGGTAGGTTCGCCTCTCTATATCCCCCCTGAGCAGCTTACCGGTTCCGGCGACAGAGGCTTCCCGGAGTATGGACAGCAAACTAACTTTGTCAACCCCTGGGAAGGTGGCTGGTGGCGTCTCAGAGATATCGTAGAGCAGCAAAAAATTGCTGCCTGGGCTATTCTCGACTGCGCTGCTCGCAACCGGGACACCTTACTCCGCAACTCCATCTTTAAAGCTCAACGCCAGGTGGCTATGGGCAAGAGCGAAGCTCCTTACGCCTTCATTATCTCCAGCCGTCAGCACGATCCTCTAACGGTACGCAAGTTTATCCAATCCATGCTGCTGCAAGGTTTTGAAGTTCAGTATGCAGAGGAAGAGTTCAAAGTAGGGAATCATACTTATCCTAAGGGAAGTTATGTTCTCTCCTCGGCTCAACCCAAACGTCCCGCTATCTTCACCCAGCTGAAACGCACCTTCTTCCCGGATACTTACTGGTTCACCAGAGTCAACGGCGAACCCCTTATCTACGATGGCACTACCGACACCTATGTCGAGTATATGGGTGTGCGGGCTATTCCCGCCCAAGAGCCGATCAGCTGTGATGCCAAACTCAAGGTTATCACCCAGCTTCCCGAGCGCAAAGGGACTATTGGCGATTGCCACGAGCCTCAGGGTGGTTATATCTGGACAGCTAACGCCAACGACAGCTTCCGTCTGGCTAACCAACTGATGAGTGCCGGGCTCACCGTTTGGCGCTCCAAGGTAGCAGTACCTTGTGGCAGCTGTGGCGATTTCCCAGTCGGCAGCTTTGTAGTTATGGATGTGGGAGCCAAGCTGGCTATCTTAGGTAAAGCCGAGCCTTTGGGCATCCACGTAGCTCCTCTCTTTAAGGAGCTTCCGGAGTGCGATCGCACCCAGCTGCTGCCCGTTAAACTGGGCGTCTATCACCGCTATTATGGCGGCAACATGGAAGAGGGCTGGACGCGCCTGGTGCTGGAACAGTTCGACTTCCCCTATACCTCCGTTTTGAATCCGGAAATTAAAGCAGGCAACCTGCGGGAGAAATACGATGTCCTTCTCTTCCCGGCGGATCGCACCGCGCTCATGGTAGATGTCAACCGCGGTGGTGACGGTCGCATGGTGTCTCGTATGGGAGCTATGCCCCCTGAGTATAGCGGCGGCATGGGAGATGAAGGGGTTAAGGCAGTTAAAGAGTTCGTCGAAGCCGGCGGCACTTTGGTTACCTTCGGCTCCTCCTGCGACTTTGCTATCGAGACTTTGGGGTTAGGGCTGCGTAACGTCCTGGCTGGTCTTCCCAGCAAAGAGTTCCTCACCCGAGGCGCTATCCTCAACCTGAACCTCTGCCCCGACCAGGAGCTTGCCTGGGGTATGCCCAAGCAAATTTGGGCTATGCACGCGGATTGCCCCGCTTTTGTCATTAGCGACAACAGAACTGCCGAAAAATATAACATCGTAGCACGCTATCCGGAGAGAGATATTCTGCAAAGCGGACGCTTGGACGGCGCCGAGAAAATCGCCGGTAAAGCTGCCATCATTACCGTACCCCACGGGAAAGGTGAGGCGGTGCTTATCGGTATCAATGTCCAGCGGCGTGCTCAGATGCATGGCACTTTTAAACTTCTCTTCAACAGCCTCTATCACACTAAATAATTTCTCAACAAAACAGCTAACAGGAGTAGCAAGGCAGCTAACAGGAGTTGACAGCCATGAGCGAACAGTTTAAGTACCTAACCTTTATGCTGGGTGAAGAAACCTACGGTCTCCCTATCCTGCAGGTAAAGGGTATTAACCAGATGCAACCTATCACCCACGTTCCCCGCATGTCCCATTTTGTCAAAGGGGTTATCAACCTTAGGGGAAAAATTATCACCATTATCGATCTCCGGCTCAAGTTCGGTCTGGAGGAAATCGAGCATAACGAGCGCACTTGCATTATCAACGTGGAGTTGGAAGAAGGCGGTCGTCAGAGCGGTCTCATTGTCGATGAGGTCTCCGAGGTGCTGGATGTCCCCGCCGATAGTATTGAGCCACCCCCCAGTGACGCCGGAGGTTCCCTGGAGTTCCTCACCGGTATCGGCAAAGCCAAAGGCAAGGTGATTATGCTGCTGGATCCTTATAAGATCCTCTCCACCGGCGAGATGGCTATGCTTTAAAATCACTTGAACAATTAAACAAGGTTAACAGTAAAGGATGCGGGGTGCAAGCGCTAACGCTGCTTGGCATCCTCCGCATCCTTTCTCCTTACCTGGGTTTGTAACCGAGCTTAAGTGATGCCGTGGTGGCGAAATCTAAACAGGGGCTTAGCCCCATAATTAAAGGAGGCGCCTTTTATTCGTGACAAATTATACACCTGTACTAGACGGTTTATTTAGCGTCGTCCTTCTTGGCTCCATAATCCGGGCGTTGTTGGTTCTTGCCTTAGGCTGGATAGCCATTAACCTTCTGCTTCGTTCCCTGGAACGCATTCTCATCAAACGTTTTCCCGATGCCGTCTTACGAGCTTTTGTTCTCTCTCTTGCCGGTATTGGCGCCAAAGTATTGCTGTTTATCTCCTGCCTAGATATCCTGGGGATTTCGGTAGCCTCGCTGCTTACCGCTTTAGGTGCGGTGGGTTTAGCCTTAGGTTTGGCTATGCAGGACTCTTTGGGCAACTTAGCTCAAGGGGTAGTGTTGCTCTTTACCCGTCCTTTTACCTTAGGCGATTATATCGAAATTGACGGCTTCTTAGGAGTGGTGGAGGATATCTCTCTGCTTCATGTCACCATTTGCACCGCCGACCGCAAGCGAGTATTTATCACCAACGGGCAGGCGGTTAAAGCCAAAATCATTAACCACAGCGCTATGCCGGAGCGCCGCTTGGAGTTTATCAGCGAAATATCCGTAGAAGACAACCTGGCAGAGGTTATAGCCATCCTGGAAAAGCTGTTGCAAGAACATCCGCTCCGCAGCAAATCCCGGGAGCCGTCAGTCTTTTTAAGTGGTCAGAGCGATACATTGCTCCAGATAAATTGCCGGGTTTGGGTCAACAGCAGTAACTATTGGGAGTTATACTTTTCGCTCCTGACTTTAGTCCGTCAGGAGTATGCGGCAGCAGCCATTGCCTGCCCGGCAGGCAAACAGTTGCTCCGCCTGGAAACCAACCCTTTGCCCTAACGAATTTGTAAGCCACGGTATTGCCAAAAGCGGTTAAAATATGCTATACTCTGCAGCAGTGCAAAAAAACTCACGCTTCTGATCCTAAAGCCGGTGCTCCCGGATACCGGGGGTCGCTTTTTATGGGATATGAGGAAGCGGAGGAAAAAACCAAAGGAGGAAAAGATTCATGCCCGTTATTTCCATGAAACAGCTCCTGGAGGCCGGTGTTCATTTTGGACATCAAACTCGGCGCTGGAACCCCAAAATGGCGACCTATATCTTCACCGAACGCAACGGTATTTACATCATCGACCTGCAAAAAACCGTCAAGAAAATTGAGCAAGCTTATGCCTTTATCCGCCAGGTTTCTGAGGAAGGAGGCACCGTCCTCTTTGTAGGTACCAAGAAACAGGCTCAGGAAGCAGTCGCCGAAGAGGCAGAACGCTGCGGTATGTATTACGTGAACCAACGCTGGTTGGGAGGCACTCTCACGAACTTCCAAACCATTCAGAGGCGCATCAAACGCTTACAGGAGCTGCGACGGATGGATCAAGATGGCTCCTTCGACCTGCTGCCTAAAAAGGAAGTTATTGTGTTACGCCATGAAATGGAACGCCTGGATAAGTTTCTGGGTGGAATTAGCGAAATGGATACCTTACCTAACGCCCTCTTTATTATAGATCCCCGTAAGGAAAAGAATGCCATTGCCGAAGCCCGGCGCCTGCGCATTCCCATTGTAGCCATTGTAGACACCAACTGTGATCCCGATGAAGTAGATTATGTTATCCCCGGTAACGACGATGCCATCAGGGCTGTGAAGCTGCTTACGACCAAGATTGCCGATGCGATCATCGAAGGGCGTCAAGGCGAGGACGTGGCCAGCGAATATTAAGGAAAGGAAGAGCACATAGTATGATACCAGCTGCCACTGTTAAAGAGTTAAGAGAGCGTACCGGAGCGGGCATGATGGATTGCAAGCGTGCCCTGGAGCAGTGTGACGGGGATATGGAGAAAGCCATAGAGTTTTTGCGGGAGAAGGGGCTGGCGACGGCTGCGAAAAAGGCTGGTCGGGTAGCCAAACAAGGTATTATCTTTGGCAAGAGAAGCGGTAATCAAGGGTTGCTGCTGGAATTAAACTGCGAAACCGATTTTGTCGCCAAGAACGAGGAATTTCAAAAGCTGGGTAACGATTTAGCAGAGTTAGCCTTAGTCCACAAGCTCAACCAAGTTGAGCCGCTGTTGCAGCTGCCCTTTGAAGGTGTCACCGTGCAAGCTGCCTTAACTAACCGGATTGCTACCTTGGGTGAGAATATGGCTATTCGCCGGGTGGCTTATTTCGATGCTGCCACGAATGGTCTGCTCGATCTCTATCTCCACGGGGGCGGACGCATTGCCGTCATGGTGCTGTTAGAGGTTAGTGATCCTGGGGCTGTGGTTAAAGAGGAGCTTAACGAACTCGTTCACGACCTGGCACTGCAAATTGTTGCTTCTAAAGCTCAGTATATTGCTTCCGACGATATCCCCGAGGATATTATCGAAAAGGAAAAGCAAATTTATAAAGCTCAGGCAATTAACGAAGGGCGCCCGGAAAATATCGCCGTGCGTATAGTTGAAGGTCGTTTGCGCAAGTTCTTCGAAGAGGTCTGTTTACTCAACCAGGAGTTTATTAAAGAGGGCGACCTCTCGGTAGGAGCTCTCATGGCTAAGTTGGAGAAGGCAACCGGAGTTTCCCTGAAGGTTGGTCAGTTTGTGCGCTTCGAGATCGGCGAGGGTATTGCGGACAGTGAAAGCGAATAGGTAGAGAAGCCATGAAAGACCAGGCTATCTACAAAAGAGTTGTGCTTAAACTTTCCGGCGAAGCGATGGCGGGGGCTCCAGGCTTTGGCTTCGATCCTGATACCATCAACAGCTTAGCGTTGCAGGTTCAAAATGTAGTCAACTTGGGAGTTGAGGTAGCTTTAGTAGTAGGTGGCGGCAATATATGGCGTGGTGGTAGCGGTAGCAAAAGGCTGAACATCCCCCGAGCCGAAGCTGACTATATGGGCATGTTAGCCACGGTCATGAACGGTATAGCTTTGCAAGGCGCTTTAGAGGGGCTGGGTATACCGGTACGCCTGCAGAGTTCCATCGAAATGTTGCCTGTATGCGAGACCTTCACTAGACGCTCGGCCATACATCACTTGGAAAAAGGGCGAGTGGTTATCTTTGTGGCCGGAACCGGCAACCCCTACTTCTCCACCGATACCGTAGCAGCGCTGCGTGCGGCGGAGATTGGGGCTCAGCTGGTGGTTAAAGCCACCCAGGTAGATGGGGTCTATACGGCAGATCCCCGCAGCGACAGTAACGCCGTCCGCTTTTCCACCATCAGTTACGCCGAATATCTTGCCCGAGAACTGCAGGTTCTGGATACCTGTGCCATCGCCCTATGTATGGAAAATAAAATTCCGGTAATCGTCCTGAGCCTGGCTAACCCTAAAAATATAGCTTTGGCCATGCTGGGCAAAGATGTGGGAACAGTGATAGGAGGCGAATAACCATGCCAGATAGCGACGTGATTAAAACCGCGGAAGACCGTATGCAAAAAACTATTCAGGCTTTGCGCAAAGATCTCAGTACCATTAGGGCAGGTCGTGCGATGCCTAGCTTGCTGGATAGAATCACGGTAGATTATTATGGTCAGGCTACACCTATACACCAAATGGCGGGAGTAAGCTGTCCCGACCCACGCACTATTCTCATCCAACCCTGGGATAAAGGAACTTTAAAGAGTATCGAAAAAGCCATTCAAGCCTCAGACTTGGGGATTAACCCCAGTAACGATGGGGTTGTCATTCGCTTGGTTATCCCCGCACTAACGGGAGAGCGCCGGAAGGAGCTCAATAAGTTAGTGGAGAAAAAAGGGGAAGAAGGTAAGGTTGCTTTACGCAATATCCGTCGTGACGCCAACGAGGAGACCAAGAAAGAGGAAAAAGCCAGTCTGATCACCGAGGACGATGAAAAGCTGGCTCTCGAAGAGATCCAAAAGATGACCGAAAAGCACATCAAGGAAGTGGATAGTGTCATCGAGGCGAAGAAAAAGGAGATAATGGAAGTTTAACCCCTGGGGCAAGAAGCCCCCACCACTTAAGCTCCTAGCCACCACGGTCGAGGCGGGCGCAGGCGGTGGTTGTACGACACATTTAACAGATATAGCATTGTGCAAGGCTGTAGGTAGCAGTACGCTCCCCACAGCCTTTTTTTAGGAGAAAGTAGGTAAGTTATGAGTATAAGCAGCAAACCTTTACATCATCTGGCACTGATTATGGACGGTAACGGTCGCTGGGCGGAGCGCCGTTTGCTCCCACGCACTATGGGACACCAGGCAGGATTGGAAGCTATGCGCCGCCTTATTCGCGCCGCGCCCGCCCGGGGGATAAAAGTGCTTACCTTCTTTGCTTTTTCCACTGAGAACTGGCAGCGTCCTCCTCGAGAGGTGGAGTTTCTCATGTCCTTACCGGAACGCTTTGTTAAACAGGATTTGCCGGAACTCATCGAGAACAAAGTAAAGGTATTGCATTCGGGTGTTACCGAAAATATACCAACGGCTACCTTGGCGGCCATTCGGGAAGCCTGCCAGGCAACAGTCGCCAACGACCGTCTGTATGTTAACCTGGCTTTTAATTACGGAGGGCAGCAGGAGATTGTTGATGCGGTTAAAGCTATCGTGCAGGATGTTCAGGGGGGGATTCTGGCAGCCGAAGAGATTAGGGCTGAGTCTATCTCCGCCAGATTATATCATCCGGAGTTACCCCCCCCTGATCTCATCGTCCGCGCTTCGGGGGAACAGCGCCTGTCTAACTTTCTGCTTTGGCAGAGCGCTTATGCCGAGCTACTTTTTTCGCCTTTACTCTGGCCGGATTTCGACGATCAGGAGCTAGAGCGCATCTGTAGCGAATATACTAACCGTCAGCGCCGCTTTGGCGGGATATAAATATGCTAAGGGGGTGCGAAGTGCAAAGAACACTATCCGCTTTAGTCTTCGCACCGGTCACCCTCTTTTTATTGCTGTTTCATCCCCTGGTGGCTCATGTAACCCTTACCGTGCTGGCTTTGCTCACCCTGAGGGAGCTTAAAACTATCTTTGCCAGGCAAGGGGTTTTCATCTCTCCTTTAGCTTACTTGGCCTACGGTCTCTTGTCTTTACTAAATATACCTATCATTACCGGGGCTGAGCAGAGTAAATCTCTCTTCTTTTTTTCGCTCTCTCTGACGAAACCTCTTGACCTTGTTCTCTTTTACTGGGCACTCCTTGTCTTACAGATGATTCTGTCTATGGGCTATGCCGCCTGGCTCTATCCCCAGGTGAGCTTGGCTACTTTAGGCACTAACTCCTTCATTATGCTCTACCCCATGGCCGGGCTCTTTTGTGCTCAACTGTCTCTAAGTTATCCCTGGTGGCGGGATGCCATGCTGTTAGCGTTAGTTCTCACCTGGACTTACGATTCTGTCGCTTTCGCCGGAGGTAGTCGTTGGGGGCGGCACTTTATCCTACCTCAGCTCTCGCCGCGCAAAAGTCGGGAGGGGGTTATCTTAGGTTTACTAGGAGTAGTGTCCGTAGCTTTCCTGTATTATTTCATAAATCCTTCCCTCTTTTCCCTACCGTGGCTGTTACTAATTGCCCTTGTTGGTGGTATAATGGCACAGGTGGGGGATGTGGTCGCCTCTTTAATGAAGCGCTACTGTCAGGTTAAGGATTCCGGTACCTTTCTGCCGGGTCACGGGGGCTTTTTAGACCGTTTCGATGCCTTTTATATGGTAATTATCTGGGTCTTTGTTGTCTTTCTAATAGGAGTTTAAATTTATGAGTATAAGGCGCATGGCTATTTTAGGTTCTACCGGCTCTATCGGGACGCAGGCTTTGGAAGTGTTGCGTCATCGTAGGGATGTCGAAGTATATGCCCTTTCCTGTGTTTCCAGTATTGCTCTACTCCAAGAACAAATGGCTGAGTTTCACCCTAAGCGGGTAGTGGTGGGTGAAGTGGCAGCTGCCCAGGAGGTACAGCAGGCCTTTCCTGGTTGCCAGGTGGACTACGGCGCCGCCGGATTACGAGACTTAGCCGGAGACTCCCATATCGACCTTCTGCTCAGCGCGGTAGTAGGGGTAGCCGGGCTACCACCCTTAGTAGCAGCTTTGCAGCAGGGAACCACCGTGGCGCTGGCTAATAAGGAGCCTTTAGTTGCCGCCGGTGAGCTGGTCATGGCTCTGGCTAAGGAGCATAATGCCACTTTGCTGCCAGTAGATAGTGAGCATTCTGCCATCTTTCAATGCCTGCAGGGAACCGGGGCGGGGAGCTTTGAAGTTAGCCAAATTCAAGAAATAATTCTCACCGCCTCCGGAGGTCCTTTTCGGGAACGTTCCCTGGAGGAGCTGGCTTTAGTTACCCCCGAAGAGGCAAGCCGTCACCCTCGCTGGCAGATGGGGGCTAAAATATCTATCGATTCTGCCACTTTAGTTAATAAAGCGCTGGAAATGATTGAAGCCTCCTGGCTTTTTAGTCTAAAACCGGAACAGATTCGCGTGGTAATCCACCCTGAGAGTATTGTCCACTCTCTGGTAGCTTTGCGGGATGGATCGCTTCTTGCCCAAATGGGTCTGCCAGATATGCGCTTGCCCATTGCTTACGCCCTGAGCTGGCCTAAGCGTTTACCCAACGATTACCCCACCCTGGATTGGCATACGGCTTTCGCCCTTAACTTTTATCCCCCCGATCCTCTGCGCTTTACGGCTTTAGAGCTGGGCAGACAAAGTATGTTGAGGGGAGGCACCATGCCGGCAGTTTTCAACGCTGCTAACGAAACCGCCGTGGAGCTTTTTCGCCGAAGGCTGCTTCCTTTTAACCGTATCGTCTCCACCGTGGAAGCTGTGATGCTGCAGCATACCCCGCTACCGCTTAAAGATTTGGCTGTCGTCCGGGAGGTAACCGCCTGGGCAGATAGAGCCACCAGGCAGTTTTGCCACGAAAGGGGCTTTTAAACTTCATGTCTCTTTTTGCCAACTTACCGCTGATCATCGGTGCTGTTCTCTGCTTCTCCCTGATTGTCCTGGCACACGAGCTGGGTCATTTTTGGGCTGCTCTTTGGCATAAAATACCCGTCGAAGAGTTTGCCATGGGGATGGGTCCTCTCTTATTCTCCCGAGTTCGGGGAGGAATTCGCTACTCTTTGCGCCTCTTTCCAGTGGGTGCCTTTGTCCGCCTGGTAGGGGATGAAGACAGTAAAGACGAGGAAGCTAAAATGGTCTACCAGGAGATTCCGGTGGGGAGACGGATGGCTATGACCTTAGCCGGTCCCCTTTTTAACTTCGTGGTAGCGGTTATCCTTTTAACCGGGATCGGCATGGTCAGCGGCATCGCCAGCGATCAGCCTATTATTGGTGAGGTGCGCCCCGGGAGTATTGCCGAGGGTGCCGGGCTGGAGGATGGCGATAAGATTATTGCTATTGATGGTACCCCTTTGCAATCTTGGAATGATGCTGTCCACCATATCAATGCCGCTCCTGATAGGGAAATTATCTTGGAAGTGCAGCGTCAGAACGAGAAGTTGGAGATAAAAGCTACCCCGGAACGGAGCGCTTCCGATGGTTTGGGTCGCATTGGCATCAGTGCCATCATCCAGCGCTTCGATTTATTCAATAGTGTTCGTTTAGGAATTAGCAACACAGGCAATGCTATTACCCTTTTCTACCGCTCCATTGCGGGAGCTATTCGGGCTAAGCAGGCCCCGGATTTAATGGGACCGGTGGGGATTATCCAAATAACCGGTGAGGTTGCTAAAAACGGCGTCGCCGATCTCCTCTGGTTCATGGCTTTTATCAGCATCAATCTTGGGGTGGTGAACCTTCTGCCTGTTCCGCCTCTGGATGGCGCCAAGCTGCTCATCATGGCTTTAGAAAAGGTGCGCGGCAAACCCCTTAACCCGGAAAGGGAGGGGATGATTCACACCGTGGGCTTCGTCTGCCTGCTGGGACTTATCGCCCTGGTCACCTTTGGCGACCTCTGGCGTATCTTTTCACCGTGAAAGGGGTAAGCTTACCCCATGGGGCTTGGCGAAACCCCAAGCTAGAGTTTGGACAACGCCAAAACCAAATTTTCAAGGGTGGTGGTAGTGTACATGCGCCATTTTAGTGTCAATCAGGTGGCAAAGGCTGGCATTATTGCCGCTCTTTACGCTGTACTTGCTCTGGCGTTACCTGAGTTTAGCTATAATATTATGCAATTTCGTCTCTCGGAGGGGTTGGTACTGCTCCCCCTGTATCTGCCGGAGGCTATTCCAGGCTTGGCTTTGGGCTGTTTGCTCGCCAACCTGGGGAGCCCTTTCGGTATTTTGGATATTATCGGCGGTACCTTGTGTACCGCTTTAGCAGCTTGGCTTACTTGGCGTTGGCGCCAGAACATTGTCCTGGCTACTTTGGCACCTATTGTCGTTAATGCTTTGGGGGTAAGTGCTTACCTGGCTTTTTTAAGTAAGGAGCTGTATTTCACCATTGTCCCGGCTATTGCCCTTAGCGAAACTGTCATTTGTTTAGTGATAGCTTTGCCTTTATCCAGGTTAGTCGCTCGTCTGCTTAAAGTTTAGCTTTGCAGGAACAAGGAAAAGGCTTGCCGAAAATAGACGTCAAATGTACACGTACACAATGCGAAGTACCCGAGGTGATTAAGTTGGACAACGGCTACGGCGCCGTTCCTTTACTGGAGGAGTACCGAGGGGGCATTTTAGAGAATGTTAACTTCGGCTTTATTGCCATTGTTAATCGTCAGGGGGAGCTGGTGGCTCAGGCGGGGAATCCCGAACAGATAGTTTTTTACCGCTCTGCTTCCAAGCCTATTCAAGCGCTACCGGTACTGGCTCGGGGTTTGGCGGAGGAGTATGGCTTTAGCGACCCTGAACTGGCGGTTATGGCCGCTTCCCATAGGGGCGAGCCTTTTCATATTGCGGCAGTAGAAGGGGCTTTGGCCAAAATAAATTGTCGGGAAGAAGATTTATGTATGCTACCCACTTACCCTGCTTATCCCCCCAGCCGGTTAGCAGCCCAGCAAGGGGGGCTTCCGCGCAAGCTATATCACAACTGCTCCGGTAAGCATACGGCTATGCTGGCTCTGGCGCGTCATCTGGGGGTAGATATCCAGGGCTACTGGCAAATAGAGCATCCGGTGCAGCAACTGATCCTGCAGGTGATGGCAAGCTTCACCGATATTCCTCCCGGAGAGATCGGGTTGGGGATAGACGGCTGTGGGGTTCCGGTTTTTGCCGTTCCCTTAGCTGCCATGGCTTTGGGCGCTATGCGGCTGGCATCGCCCTCAGTTATTGCCGATGAGGCTTACAGCCGGGCTGCTGCTAGGTTGGGAGAGATTATCTCCCGGCACCCCTTATATATCGCCGGAACAGACTTTATCTGCTCTTTGCTGAATATGGACAGCAACCTTGTGGCTAAAGGGGGCGCTCAGGGGGTTTATACCATCGGTATGCGCCGGGAGGGACTGGGTATTGCTTTTAAAATACAAGATGGTTCGGAAAGAGCCTGGCCTCTCGTTATTAACGAAATCTTTTCCCAGTTGGGATACCACAACAAAATATTGGAGGAACGGATGCTGGGGGTTACCTCCCGGGAGATAACTAACAACAATGACTCACCGGTAGGAGAGAGGCGTACAGTTTTCAGGCTTAATACATAATTTATACAAAGGAAAGGGTTGGGGAGGATGGCGCGCTACCAGATGGGTGTCGATTTAGGTGGAACCAATACTCGGGTAGCTCTCGTGGATGAAGAGCTGAAAATAAGGCGGCGCCTCCAGGAGAGAACGCCTAAAAACGACGGTCAGCAGATTATCAACACCATCATCAGGCTCTGTAAGGAGCTGTTGCAACAGGAAGGGCTCTCTCTGGAGGAGATCTCGTCCCTGGGAGTGGCGGCTCCCGGCATTGTGGACAACGGTAGAGGGATCGTAGTTTATGCTAACAACTTAAACTGGGTTAATGCCCCTTTGCGGGAGACGATCACTCGGGAGCTGCCCCTGCCTTTTTACTTAGACAACGACGCCAATGCGGCAGCTTTGGCCGAGGCTTTGGTGGGAGTTAACCAGGGGTTGCAAGATTCCATAGTTATTACCTTAGGCACCGGTGTCGGTGGTGGAGTTATCTCTCAGGGCAAGCTCTTGCACGGCGGATATCAAGCCGGAGGCGAGCTGGGGCATATGGTGATCATCGCCGGAGGTCCTTTGTGTACCTGCGGACGTCGCGGTTGCTGGGAGACTTATTCGTCAGCGCCGGCTCTGCAGCGCATGGCTCGGGCGGCCGCCCAGGAGGACAGCTCCTCCGGTCTCTGGACTGCCTGCGGTAATAACCTGGAACAGTTGACCCCCAAGCAGGTTTTTCTTCTGGCGGAGCAAGGTGACAAAGCAGCATCTTCCGTTATCGAGCGCTATCTGGCGCTGCTGGCTACCGGCATTGTCAACTTGGTTGGTATTTTTAAGCCGGAGCAGATTGCCATCGGCGGCGGCATTGGCGGTCAGGGGGAGCGGATTACGCAACCGTTGCAGCAGGCAGTAAACTTGGAAAGCTATGGCGCTAAATATCTGCCCAACACAAAAGTGGTGAGTACCGCTTTAGGCGGCGATTCCGGGTTAATTGGCGCTGCTTTGCTGGGTAAATACTACGAAGGGGGGATTACCCTTGGATGATACTTCCAGACGATACTACCAGCTAAGAGAAACGGCACATTATTTGCAACAAACGGTGGGCTACATCCCCAAGGTAGCCATTATCCTTGGCTCCGGACTGGGGGCTCTGGCGGATATGCTGGAGTTTCCTATCTCTTTGTCTTACAGCGAAATCCCTGGCTTTGCGGCTGCTACTGTCCAGGGGCATAGCGGTCGCTTGGTTTGTGGCCTTCTGGATGGGGAAGAGATCTGTGCCATGCAGGGGCGCTTCCACTATTATGAAGGGCACGATATGGCGACAGTGGTCTTTCCGGTGCAAGCCTTTGCTACCTGGGGTATTCCCAACCTTATTGTCACCAATGCCTGTGGCGGGATTAATCTCACCTACAAGGTAGGGGACTTAATGCTCATCCGCGACCTCATCACCCTCTTTTGCCCTTCACCCATGCGGGGAGAGAATATGGCCGAGCTGGGAGAGCGCTTCTTCGATATGACTACGCCCTTGAGCGAGGAGTTTATGGAAATGGCACGTCACAGTGCCCTGGAGGCCGGTATAACCTTGAGGGAAGGGATTTACGCCTATGCCCAGGGTCCTCATTTTGAGACTCCGGTAGATATACGCCTGCTGCGCCTTTTAGGGGCCGATGTAGTAGGCATGTCTACCGTCCCTGAGATTATTGCTGCCCGTCATGCCGGTATGCAGATAATAGGTATCTCCAGCGTCACCAATATGGCTGCCGGAGTCATGAATAAGCCTTTAGATCATCAAGAAGTCCTGCAAGCCGGTATTGACGGTGCCGAACGCTTCGCGCAGCTTATTCGGGGCATTGTCGCTAGGATGTAGTGTTTAAAGGAGGTGAGAGGCTATGAGAACGGTTATTCGCCATGTCGACCTTATCAGCGTCAACCCCGAACCTATTTTTACCTCCCAGGTGCATCTGGGCATAGAGGGAGAGCGGATTGCCTTTGTGCTTCCCGCCGATAGCCCCGAAGCGGAGAGACGTTTAGCCGACTTCGCTGCCCAGCGAACCATCTCCGGAGCGGGAAAGCTGGCTATGCCGGGACTGGTGAACACCCATACCCATGTGGGGATGAGTATTTTACGTAATTATGGCAGTGACTTAAACCTGCAGGATTGGCTGCACACTAAGGTTTTTCCCAGTGAAGCCCAACTGGTAGCGGAAGATATCCACTGGGCAGGCTTACTGGAGATGGCCGAAATGATCCGCTCCGGTACTACCGGTTTTATCGATATGTATTTCTTTCCCGAAGAAGGGGCAGCTAATATAGTCAGTAGCGGCCTGCGGGCAAAACTAAGCCACAATATTATCGATCTCACCTTTGGTCCGGGAGGGGTCGACTACCAGACCATTTTCCCGCGCTTTCGCAATTTTCATAAGGAGTGGGATGGCTGGGAAGGTCGCCTGAAAATTATGGCCCTGGTTCACTCTACCTATCTTCCCCCTTTAGCAGCTTTACGGGATATGGGAGAATTTATCCAGGCAGAAAAGCTGGCAGTGCACACCCATATGCATGAGACCGCTATAGAGATAACCGATAGCCTGCAAAAATACGGCAAGCGCCCTATTGCTTTGGCGGAGGAGCTAGGTCTCTTTTCCCCGCGTACGGTGGTGGCGCACTGCGTTCATTTAGACGATGACGATCGGCGTATTTTAGCTGCCCGGGGGGTGCATGTGGCACATTGCCCCAGCAGCAACTTGAAGCTGGCTTCCGGCATCGCTAACCTGGAGGCGATGCTCCAGGCAGGGGTTAACCTTTCCCTGGGAACTGATGGCGCTTCCAGTAATAACAACTTGAATATGTTTGAAGAACTTCATCTGGCGGCAATTTTGCAAAAAGGTGCCTGGGGGGATCCCCGGTTGCAACCGGCTTCTCAGATGCTGCAGCTGGCTACCCGGCAAGCTGCCTTGGCGCTGGAGATGGATCCAGAGCTGGGCACCCTGAAAGAAGGGGCTCCCGCCGACTTAATTCTTCTGGATACCGATGCTGCCCATTGGGTTCCTCGCAACGACCCTATTGCGGCGGTGGTCTACACCGCTCAGGGGAGCGATGTGGATACGGTGATGGTAGCCGGACAGATACTCATGGAAGGGCGCGAGCTAAAGACCATCGACGAAGAGCAAGCCAAGTGGCAGACACGCCGTATAGCCAAGGGTATCTTGGGATAAAAACGCAATATGCGAAAAAACGAAAGGGTGGTTAACTGTGGATCGAGAGTTAGCTCTGGAGTTTGTTCGGGTCACGGAGGCTGCTGCTTTAGCCTCGGCTCGCTGGCTGGGACGAGGCGACAAAAATGCCGCTGATGCAGCGGCGGTAGAAGCTATGCGTACCCTTTTCGATTCTATCGATGTTCAGGGGGTAGTGGTTATCGGTGAAGGAGAGATGGATGAAGCTCCCATGCTCTACATCGGGGAAGAGGTTGGGGCTAAAGGGCGAAAAGAGCTAGGCCCCAGGGTGGACATTGCGGTGGATCCTTTGGAAGGAACTAATTTAGTGGCTAAAGGGTTGCCGGGAGCTATTTCGGTGATGGCAGTAGGTCCCAAAGATAGTCTGCTCCATGCTCCGGACATGTACATGGAGAAGATTGCTGTGGGTCCCAAAGCTGCCGGCAAGATCAACATCGAATGGTCGGTGCGTAGGAATCTGGAAGCAGTGGCGGCGGCTTTAGAGAAATCTTTACAAGATGTAACCCTTATCCTCCTGGACAGACCCCGCCACGAAGATATTGTGCGGGAAGCCAGAGAAGTCGGAGTGCGTATTCGTATGATTAGCGATGGCGATGTCTCAGCGGCAGTAGCGACCTGCATTGAAGATAGCGGTATCGATATTCTGTTGGGGACTGGCGGTGCTCCGGAAGGGGTCTTGGCGGCAGCCGCTCTCAAATGCTTGGGGGGAGAACTCCAAGGTCGCCTTGCTCCCGAAGATGACGAAGACCGGGAGCGGATGGCGAGCATGGATCAACCGGAAGGGAAAATTCTCTTGCTCTACGATATGGTACGAGACGAGGATATCTTCTTTGTGGCGACGGGTATCTCCGATGGCGACATTTTACGAGGGGTACGCTTTGGCAGTGGTAACACCGCTCGCACCCACTCTATGGTTATGCGGGGGCGCACCGGCACCGTGCGCTATATCGATGCTCTGCACCGCCTGGATAAAAAAACTTTTTGGCACTTTTAGTGGGGTGTATGGTGAAAAGGGTAACTAAAGACAAGTATGTTTATCAGTTTAACTCTGAGGCGACCCCGGTTCTGCAAGTGGAACCGGGGGAACTGGTTCTCTTGGAGACCCAGGATGCTCTGGGTGGACAAATCGTCGATGAAAACAGCAGCCTGGCGGCTATCGACTGGAATGCGGTTAACCCAGCTACAGGTCCGGTTTATATCAACGGAGCTGCCCCCGGTGATACCCTTAAGGTAATTATTCACGAGATAACGGTGGCGCCCCAGGGTGCAGTCATGGCCTTAAATGGCTCCGGTTTCTTCGGTACGCGGATTGAGGGGAGCCATTTTAAGCTGGCGCGTATTGGCAAAACTCACGCCCAGGTAGGGGATATCAGCTATCCCTTAAATATTATGATTGGGGTTATGGGGGTGGCACCGGCAGGTGCTCCCAGCAATACAGGAACTCCCGGCAGCCATGGAGGAAATATGGATAACCGTAAAATCCAGGCAGGGACTACCCTGTACCTTCCTGTCTACCATCCGGGAGCTCTTTTCGCCGTGGGTGACCTCCACGCGGTAATGGCAGATGGCGAAGTAAGCGTTACCGGCATCGAAGTAGCCGGGGAGATTACTCTCTCTTTTGAACTCCTAAAAGGGGTAACCCTCGCTAATCCTATCGGGGAAGATGCTACCCATCTCTATTTTATAGCCTCCGGGGCGACTTTAGACGAAGCGGCCGCTCTCGCCTTAAACGATGCTGCTGCTTTTCTGCAGGAGAGGTTGAACTTCACCCTTCAGGATGCCGCTATGCTGCTTTCTTTGTGTGGTAATTTGGAAGTTTGTCAAATTGTCGATCCCTTACTTACCATGCGGGTAGCCGTGGCGAAGGAGCAGTTACAACAAGCTGGGTTTAAGGGAGTATGAAAACTCGCTAGATACCAGCTGGAAAATATATTACCTAAAGGGGGTATAACATGGCCGAAATTTTAGACGGTAGGGAAGTTGTAGCAGCGCTTAACGAGAAGCTTCAGGAGGAAGTTGCTCAGTTGGTAGCCCAGGGGATTACCCCCACTTTAGCCATTGTACGTCTGGGCGAAAGAGGGGACGATATTGCTTATGAACGGGGAGCGCTCAGACGCTGTGCCACCGTGGGGGTGGAGGTTAAGAGCTATCTGCTGGCGGAAGATGCTACCCAGGAGGAGCTTCTCACCGTTATCCAAGAAATTAACCAAGATGCCGGAATTCATGGCTGCTTGCTCCTGCGTCCCCTGCCTAAGCATATGGACGATAACCTGGTGCGCAACAGCCTGGCTCCGGAGAAAGATATCGACGGCATCACCGACGCTTCCCTGGCAGGGGTTTTTACTGGCTTTGCCACCGGGTATCCCCCTTGTACTGCCCAGGCCTGTATGGAGATTCTCGATTATTACGATATAAATGTTACCGGGAAAAAAGCTGTGGTTATCGGGCGCAGCCTGGTGGTGGGCAAACCTGCCGCGATGATGCTGCTGCAGAAAAACGCTACGGTGACCATTTGCCATACTCGCACAGTGGATATGCCTGCCATCTGTCGGGAAGGTGAGTTGCTTATTGTTGCTGCTGGTCGTCCCCGTATTGTAGGTAAAGACTACTTAGCTCCGGGGCAGATTGTCATTGATGTGGGTATTAACTACGACGAGGAAGACGAGCTTTGCGGAGATGTCAACTTTGAGGAGGCAGAGCCTATTGTAGCCTCTATCACCCCAGTGCCGGGAGGCGTGGGAACAGTGACCACTTCGGTGCTGGTTAAGCATGTAGTCGAAGCTGCTAGGAGGTAGTTGGCATTGCACAGGCTTCTTTTAAAAAGCACTCCTCCGGAGCGCCGCCTGGTTGACAATATCTACGAAGGGGTTAAACGCCGCGTTCTCTCAGGGGAACGCGGTACCTGTCCGGTAGAGTTGCTGGTTAGCTTTTTACGTCTCAGCAGCGCTCAAAGCTGCGGCAAATGCACCCCCTGCCGCGTGGGGGTAAGCAAAATTATCGATATACTGGAGAATGTTCTCGACGGTCGCGGCTCTTTCGAAGATCTGGAACTCATTAAACGGACAGCATCTGTTATCGCCGATACCGCCGATTGCGCTATTGGCTACCAAAGCGCCCAGTTGGTGTTACAGGATCTGGATAGCTACCGCCAAGAGTTCGCGGCGCATCTTACCCAGGGCGCCTGTCTGGCAGTCAGCACGGCAGTGAGCTGCCGTCAGCACTGTCCTGCCGATGTAGATGTGCCAGGCTACATTGCTCTTTGCGCAGCCGGCCGCTACCAGGATGCTTTGCGCCTCATACGCAAAGATAACCCCCTTCCGGTATCCTGTGCTCTCATTTGCGAACATCCCTGCGAAGAGTTCTGCCGCCGAGGGATCGTGGACGACCCTATCAATATCCGCGCCTTAAAGCGCACCATTATTGAAAAAGCCGGGGAGACGCCACCCCCTCCCTCACTCCCTGCCACCGGCAAAAGGGTAGCTGTGGTGGGAGGAGGACCCGGAGGGCTTAGCGCCGCTTACTTCCTCTCCCTGATGGGGCACCAGGTTACCCTTTATGAGAAGCGAAAGCAGTTAGGTGGTATGCTGCGTTATGGTATACCTATCTATCGTCTACCTGCTCGCTACTTAGATGCCGACATTAAAGCGATTCTGGCCACCGGGGTTGAGGTAGTGTTGGAGACCGAAATTGGTAAAGATATAACCTTAGGGGAGCTGCGTGAACGCTTCGATAGCGTCTTTATTACCATTGGCGCTCACGGTGCCCGAGCCTTGGGGATTCCCGGCGAGGAGAGCCGAGGAGTGCTTTCCGCCGTAGAGCTGTTGTCCCAGGTGGGAGATGGTGTCCAGCCGGATTTTAGCAACAAGGATGTCATGGTTATTGGCGGAGGAAATGTGGCGATGGATGCCACCCGTACCGCTCTGCGACTGGGAGCCAAAACGGTGTGTTGTGCTTATCGTCGTCGGATTGACGACATGACTGCCATGCCTCACGAGGTAGCAGGGGCCATCGCCGAAGGAGCGGAGATTATCCCCTTAAGAGCCCCTTTGCGGGTAGAAGCTAACGCTGCCGGCGAGGTCGAGGCGGTTATTTTAGCACCGCAGATTAGCGGTGAATACCGTTCGGGTCGCCCTATGCCCCGTAACGCTGCTCTTCCTGAGGAGCGTTGGCAGTGCCAAGTAGTGATTGTGGCAGTTGGCCAGTCTATTGACTCGGAGCATTTTAAGGAGAGCGGCGTTCCCTTAAGGTGGGATCAATTACGCACTACGGCTACCGGTGCCGTTTTGGAGTTGCCTGGGGTCTTCGCCGGGGGCGACTGCTCCTATGGTCCGGCTTCGGCTATTCGCGCCATTGAAGCCGGCAAGGTAGCGGCTGCCAATATCGATACTTATCTGGGCTATAACCATCAACTGGAGTTAGATATAGCTATTCCCACAAGTTATCACGGTAACAAGCCCCAGTGGGGGCGTGCCACTTGTCTGGAGCGGGAAGCTGCCGAACGCAGGCAAGATTTTGACTTAATAGAATATCCTTTAAGCGAGGAAGAAGGAGAACAGGAGTGCTCGCGTTGCCTACGCTGCGATATCCGCGGCTTAGGGGCGCTCAAAGAGGGGAGGGTGGCTAAATGGTAAGTTTAACTATCGATAACCAGGTTGTTACCGTCCCTCCCGGGATGACCATTGTAGCAGCGGCGCAAACAGCCGGGATTACTATCCCCACCCTTTGCTATTTGCCCGGTATTTGTCAGGTGGCAGCTTGTCGGGTCTGTGCCGTGGAGATAGTCGGCGACTCTAACCTGGCGGCAGCTTGCAACACCCAGGTGGAGAGCGGCATGGTTATCCATACCAACAGTCGGCGTGCCCGGGAAGCCAGGCGCACCAATGTG
>Ga0123353_10001626_pt1 | contig 27644 bp, 15 predicted proteins | sample TergutLab28metaG_3_FD_92763 | JGI IMG/M metagenome (GOLD analysis project Ga0123353, IMG submission 92763) | Labiotermes labralis P3 segment gut microbial communities from Petit-Saut dam, French Guiana - Lab288 P3 | ecosystem: Host-associated > Arthropoda: Insects > Digestive system > Gut ...
AAGAGCGACTTATTCCTATTGGCGAATACGCTCGTGAAAAATTAACAACCTATATCGAAACAGCTCGGCCATCTTTATTAAAACAAAAAGCCAGCACATATCTTTTTATTGGTCGCACGCCTAATCCAATGACGCGACAAGGCTTCTGGAAGCTTCTTAAAAAATACGCCCTTCTTGCCGGTATTCAAAAAAAGATCTCTCCTCATACATTACGACACTGCTTTGCAACGCACCTATTGCAAGGGGGTGCCGATTTGCGCGCTGTTCAAATGATGTTGGGGCATTCTGACATCTCCACCACTCAAATTTATACACTTATCACACGCGAGCATCTTCAAAAAATTCATGAACAATATCATCCTCGCCATTTATAAATTATGACGCACCCTTTAAATTTTTTTTCTAAATATTTCAGTGTAATATCCAGTTTTCATGACGCATTATGACATAAATATCTGATTTGCTTGACTCTTTTTATATTCTACGGTACAGTAAATTTATTTCAAATCAAATTTGAATGGTGCTTTAATATATAAATATAACATGGAAATAAATTCATGACACAACAAGTCGTATGTGCTTCTCAAGGATACTGTAAACCATTACCAAATACTGATTTGACGCGCTTGTCTGACAATCTTAAAACTGCGTTATATGCATTATCTGTTCCTTTTTCTGTTATCCTTCAAAAAAATGAATTATTCCTTGTCCATGGTGGATCCAACACGTATACAAAAGAAAAAACAATTCCTCCCGAGGCCTTTCCCTTTATTGCATACTGCCCTTCACTACCTCTTTCAGCACTAGGTAGCAATGCGTTCAAAAAACGCTATAACCTTACATATCCCTACATTATAGGAGCTATGGCAAATGCCATTACGTCTGTAGAAATGGTTCGTCAGGCTGGTGAAAATGGATTGATTGGCTTTTTTGGTGCAGGAGGGTTAAATCTTGATGTTCTTTCAAAAGCAGCAGATGATCTTTTTAGGTATCTTCCTCAAGGCAATTTTGGGTTTAATTTATTGCACAATCCCAACGAACCTAATTTAGAAATGGCTACGGTCGACCTATATATACAAAAAGGAATTCGTCAAATTTGTGCATCCGCATATTTAGGCTTAAGCTTACCGCTTGTTCGCTATCGTGTTGCTGGTATTTACGAAGAAAACGGAAAAATCATCTGCCCAAATCGAGTTATTGCCAAAGTTTCCCGTTTAGAAGTGGCAACTCGCTTTCTTTCTCCACCGCCGCTTAAAATGCTAGATGATCTTGTCGCACAAGGTCATATTTCTGCATCTGAAGCTAAACTTGCTACTTTTATTCCTATGGCGGATGATATTACTGCGGAAGCTGATTCTGGCGGCCATACAGATAATCGACCTGCTCTTTCCTTGTTTCCGGCTATTTTAGATTTACGAGATCAACTTTCTTCGCAATTCAACTATCCTGATCCCCCTGCAATCGGCTTGGGCGGTGGTATTGCTACTCCTTGGGCAACAGCCGCCGCTTTTCAAATGGGCGCGGCATATGTGCTTACCGGTTCTGTAAATCAGGCTTGCATTGAAGCGGGCACTAGTGAAGTCGTTCGCACAATGCTTTCCGAAGCCAGCCAAGCTGATGTTATGATGGCACCTGCAGCAGACATGTTTGAAATGGGTGTAAAATTACAAGTATTAAAACGAGGTACTATGTTTGCTCAGCGAGCAGATCGCCTTTTTCAACTTTACAAAACTCATTCATCTATTGATGAGCTTGATTCCATCACGCGTAAAAAACTGGAAGAAGAAATTTTTCGAAATGATTTAGAGAATATATGGCAATCCACACGCAAATTCTTTGCAAAACGTGATCCGCGCCCAATTGAGCGAGCAGAAAAAGATCCTAAATATAAAATGGCGTTGATTTTCCGCTCCTACTTGGGTCAAGCATCTAGTTGGGCAATTCAAGGTGACGTCTCTCGAAAACTTGATTATCAAATTTGGACTGGCCCTTCTATTGGTGCTTTTAACCAATGGACACATGGCACATATCTTGAACATCCAGAAAATCGCAAGATAATTGACGTTGCCTTTAATCTTCTTGTAGGAGCAGCAGTTCAAGCTCGCTTTATGAGTTTGGCAAATCAAGGTATCGACATAAAGTCTGAATTTCTCAATGGCCTTAAGCCCCTTTCACTGGCTACTTTAAAAAAGATGCAAAGCATATAGCACATGAAATCTAAAACTGAACAAATACCCATCGATATTGCCATTATTGGAATGGATTGTTATTTCCCAATGGCACAACATTTGCGTGGCTATACAAGGCTTTTATTGAATGAAGAAGATGCCATTACCGATATTCCTTCTTCTCATTGGCAGATTGATGACTATTACGATCCAGACCCACATCGTCCAGATCATGTTTATGCGAAAAAAGGCGGATTCATCTCCCCTATTCTTTTCGACCCAACTGAATTTGGAATTCCTCCAAATTTATTAGAAGCAACTGATACAGCTCAAATTTTAGCTTTGTCTGCCGCACATCATGCGCTTACGAAAGCTGGATATGGAAAAGAAAACCAAACATTTAATCGTGATCGCACTAGCGTCATTTTAGGTGTTACTGGCACCCAAGAATTAGTTGTTTCCTTAAGCTCTCGCCTGGCTCACCCGAAATGGCGAAAGGCTATGAAAGCAGCTGGAATTTCGCAAGATCAAATTGAAATTGCTATTGAAAATATTTCAAACAGCTTTTTACCTTGGCAAGAAAATTCTTTCCCCGGACTTCTTGGCAACGTTGTTGCCGGTCGTATTTGTAATCGTCTGGATTTACGAGGAACTAATTGCACTATTGATGCTGCTTGTGCTAGCTCATTTAGCGCTATCTATACAGCTATTCTAGAACTTTTAAATGATAAAGCCGATATGGTTGTTACGGGTGGAGTTGATGCCCTGAACGATATATTTATGCATATGTGCTTTTCTAAAACACATGTTTTATCCTCGACGGGCGACTTGCGTCCATTTTCTAAAGATGCAGACGGAACTCTTTTGGGAGAAGGAATTGGCATTATTCTTTTAAAAAAACTCGATCTAGCAAAGCAAGATAATGATCCAATTTATGCTGTCATTAAAGGCATCGGAACATCCAGCGATGGTCGTTCTCAAAGCATTTACGCACCCAGCAAAGAAGGTCAAGCTAAAGCTCTTCAAAAGGCATATAAGCAAGCCAATATTTCTCCTTCTACAATTGGTATCATAGAGGCGCACGGCACAGGAACTCGAGTTGGTGATGCAGTCGAGTTTTCTGCATTGAGAACCACGTACGAAAAAACAAACACACCCTTACATCGTACTGCGATCGGTTCTGTCAAATCCATGATTGGCCATACAAAAGCAGCTGCCGGTGTAGCAGGACTTATTAAAATAGTCCTTTCGCTCCACCACAAAATACTTTTCCCAACACTAAAAGCTACCTCTCCAGCACCCGAATTAAACATTGATCAAAGCCCTTTCTATCTTAGTCTAAAATCCCGACCTTGGTTTCAAGAAAAAAATACGCCTCGTCGGGCAGCAGTTAGCGCATTTGGATTTGGAGGCTGCAATTATCATATAGTACTGGAAGAGTATCAATCGAAAAAAACAGAAACCGTCTGGTGTGGCATTTCTGAAATATTCTCTTTCTCTGGTTCTTCAAATAAAGATCTTCTCTCAAAGCTACAAACTATGACCCAAGATCTGGCGAATGCCGATCTAAATGCTATTCGTCGATTCGCTACTGAAACTCGAACTTACTTTTCTGCGACTGACCCGGTTCGTCTTTTACTCCATATCCCTTCCCAAGAAGGAAATATTTCTATATCCGCTGCTGTTTCTGAAGCGGAAACTCTTTTAAATGCCCCAGAAGCTTCTTTCCTTTCTGGAAGATATGCGTGCGTGGGTCGTGGAACAACTCCTAAAATAGCTTTTTTATTTCCAGGCCAAGGAAGTCAATATCTACAAATGGGGAAAGATCTTGCCAATACCTTTCCACAAATGTTTTCCAGTATTAAAGCGTTTACTAAAGATCAACCAGAACTCGCTATTGCGGAAAAAATTTACCCCTTTACTACCACAAATAAACAAACACTCACACATCAACTGGAAGAGCTAACTCAAACAAATATTGCCCAACCTGCAATTGGCGCTATTAGCCTAGGGATGATCCGCCTTTTAACTGAATTTGGCATTTCTCCAACTGCTTGTTGTGGCCATAGTTTCGGAGAATTAACAGCTCTCTTCGCAGCAGGATGGATTGATCTTTCAACATTTATAACTCTTACTTTCAGTCGTGCACAGAGCATGAATGAAGCTGCTCGTCAAAAAACACAGCAAGGAACGATGACTGCAGTTCGAACGCCTCTTGCCGATACGGAAGAAATGTTAAAAGAATTTCCTTCTCTCACTCTTGCCAATCGAAATAGTTTCACACAAGGTATTGTCTCTGGCGAAAAAGAAGAAATAGCGCGTTTTGAAAAACAGCTTCAAAGTCAAAATATTCCCTTTAAACGTCTTTCTGTAGCAACCGCATTTCATTCTTCTTTTGTTGAAAAGGCATCTCAAAATTTTGGCAAAGAAGTAAAAAAAGCTTCCATCGTTCCAACGAACACACCTGTTTATGCAAACACAACCGGCATTCTATATCCAACAGAACTTGCTGAAATCAAATCTATTCTCAGTCACCAACTCACAAATCCGGTTGATTTTGTAACTAATATCCAATCTATGGCAAACGATGGCATTTCTCTTTTTGTCGAAGTAGGCCCCAAATCCGTCTTAACTCAATTAGTAAAAGACATTTTGCCTGACTCAACGATTCATGCCATTTCAATCGATGCATCAAACGGAAAACAAAATGGTCTTCTCGATTTTGGCAGTATGCTTTGCCATCTTGCCGCTTTAGGGACACCCGTTCTTCTTACCAACTGGGAAGACAGTATAATTCCAAATACCCAATATCGAATGAAAATAAATGTGTCTGGCGCAAACCCTACACCTCAACCTGCATTTAAAACCTGCTCTCCTTCTTCTTTACCTTTAAAAGAGAATAATATGGATAAAAAAACACCCCCTGCCCTATTGTCTATACCCGAAGAAAAAACTCTTTCGCCAGAAGCCTATCAGGTTCTTGAAACAGGATTGAAAGCACTTCAGCAAATTCAAGAACAAACGGCTCAAGCTCATTTGAAATTTTTAGAAACTCAAACATTTGCAAGCCAAACAGTTGAAGAAATAATGGCACGATCTGGTTCTGCTTCAATATTTTCATCCGAATCTTTTTCGCAATTTCAACCAACTATACAACCTGAAAAATACCCAACGACTGTGCCATCGGAAAAGGAAGAAAAAGTCGTTGCTTCCACAACACCGATTATCACTGAAAAAACAACAACTCAACCTGCTGATGAAAAGAAACTAAAAGAAAAAATACTGCAGGTAACAGCGCAATTAACAGGTTATCCGGCCGAAATGCTTTCATTAGACATGCACATTGAAGCTGATTTAGGAATTGATTCTATTAAACGTGTCGAAATTTTATCTGCCCTACAAGAATCTATATCTGATCTTCCACCGGTTTCTCCAGATGATTTGGCTTCATTAAATACATTGGGTGAAATCGTTTCACATTTTACACAGCACTCAAAAGCACCTCAAAAAATTTCCGATGATAATTCGGAGATGACTTTTCCTGCTTCCTCAAATACGCCACTTACACAAGAACTTCTTCGTATTACCGCTACACTTACCGGATACCCAGAAGAAATGCTCTCTTTAGATATGAATATTGAAAGCGACCTTGGAATTGACTCAATCAAGCGTGTCGAAATTCTCTCTGCGCTACAAGAATCCATGCCTTCGCTTCCTTCGCTTTCTCCAGACGATTTGGCTTCGTTAAATACATTGGGTGAAATTATTCATCATTTTACAACACTTACTTCATCCGCTCCGTCTGCGAATTTTGAAAAAGTCAATTCTTCTAATATAGTTGACCTTGCAGAGGCTTCTACTCCTTCTACATCTTCTTCTTTTATTCAGGCGGATCTTATCAAGGCAACATTGCTCGATGGCATTAATGCTTTTTCTAATTACCCGGCAGATATGATTTCTCTTAATATGAACTTACAAAAAGATTTTGATCTTTCCTTGGAAAAACAAAAAGAACTTCTCTCTCTTTTAATTGAGGCAATGCCGGAATTACCGAAAATAGAAATATCCACCCTTCTTTCATTGCCCACTCTCGGCGATATAATTCAGGCCTTTTCCCCCCACCAAAAAGAAATCCAAACCAATACTGATATCGAACGATATTCAATTCATTTAATTGAGGATATTCCAACACCTGAGCGAACCCTTTTCCCTAACAATGAGAAAGTTTTTCATATTGTTTATCACGAAATAGAATTGGCCAACTTACTAAAAAGTGCACTAGAAAAGGAAGGTTTTCTTGTCGAAACTTTTTCCTCAACCGAATCTTTTACATTTAAAAATTCAGCTGGTTTGCTTTTGTTGGCTTCCAAAACAAAAACAACACTGGCAGAATTAAAACAAGGGGTTGAAATTGCAAAACAATTTTATAACTCGCTTCCAAGCAAAACAAAACATCCCCCTGTATTTGCTACTGTTTCGTTCTTAGATGGTACGTTTGGCTTTTCAAATGTTTCTCTTCAAAATCCACTTAGTGGTGGATATGCGGGACTTTCAAAAACGGCTAAACAAGAATGGCCAAATGTCATCTGTCGCGCAATTGATGTTGGATCTAATTTTTCAAACACAGAAGAACTTATCGCTTCTCTGGTAGCAGAGATTTTATCTTCTACTCAACAAAATTCTCCTGTTGAAATTGGTTTACAAAAAAATCGTCGGATAATTCCCATACTAGAAAAAACATCTTTTCCCCAGGCAGTATCTGTTTTATCCAACAAAGATGTTTTTCTTTTCACAGGTGGCGCTAGAGGAATTACAGCAACTTGCGCAATTCGTCTGGCAAAAGAAATTCCGGCTACATTTATTTTATTTGGTCGATCTCAGCGAATCAAAGAGCCTTCTTGGCTACATAATATTACGCAACCGGTCCAGATAAAATCTCTTATATCTGAACACTTGCAAAAAGAACTTTCTACACCCATAAAACTTGAAGAGTTTTATCAACAAATTTTAGCTTCCCGTGAAATTTCCAAAACACTTCAGGAAATCCAACAAACAGGAGCTACGGCTATATATTTATCAACTGACGTTTCCAATGCGGCCGAACTTCAAAACGCAATCAATGAAATTCGAAACAAATATGGCTCTATTACCGGCATTGTTCACGGGGCTGGTGTCTTACGAGATAAAAAGATTGCCCAAAAAACAACAGAAATGATAGATGCCGTTTTCTCGCCTAAAATTGATGGACTTCGTTCACTTTTAGAAGCAACCCAAAACGATCCATTACGCTATCTCCTTCTCTTTTCCTCTGTTTCTGCTCGTTTTGGAAATCAAGGGCAAGCTGACTATGCAATGGCGAACGAAGTTTTAAACAAGCTTGCACATCAAATATCTCTACGAATACCTTCTTGCCGAGTAGCCTCTCTCAACTGGGGACCTTGGGAAAGCGGTATGGTAACACCTTCACTAAAAAAGAAATTCGAACAAGCCGGGACTAAGCTAATTCCGCTACAGTCTGGTGCCAATGCTTTTTTACGCGAACTTCTGGCTTCTCCCGATTCTTCGGTTGAAGTCGTTTTAGGGGACTCATTACCTACGTCCTTACAATCCAAAATAGCACCAAAAAAAGAAACATCTTTTAATTCAATGGGGCATCCTGTTTTATGCCGAACAATTTCCGTTAAAGACGTTCCTATTTTAAATCATCATCGATTGGCAGGCACTCCAGTTGTTCCGTTTGCACTACTAATGGATTGGTCAGCACACATTGCACTTACAGCCCATCCAGGTCTTCGGATTTATAAACTTTCTGATGTTCGTCTTTTCAAAGGCATCCGCCTTCAATCTGAAGCCATACAAATCAAAGCTTACGCAAGTTCTCTAAAAACTGATAATTCCCTTTATTGGGCAACAACTACATTTACTTCTGACGATACAAAACAACTTTATATTACAGCTCAAGCTGGCCTAGGAGACCCTCTTTTTATCTCTGCTGAAAAAATTCATACTCCCATTACATCTCTTGTACCATACCCACTAAGTATAGCGGATGCATACGATCAAATTTTATTTCATACTGCAGATCTTCAATCTATTTGTAAAATTCGTGGGATTTCTGAAACTTCCATCAGTGCTTGCGTCAAAACTACTCCCCTGCCAACCAAATGGGTTCTGGAACCATTTACACAACATTGGGCGACAGATCCCTTATCGTTAGATAGCGCTTTCCAGCTCGCTATTCTTTGGGCAGTTGAAAAAACAGGGAAGGCTTGTCTGCCATCCTACATAAAAGAATATTCTCAATACGTTTCTTCTTTTGATATCGAAGAAATTATGATTGATATGAAAATTTCCTCTGTATCCGAACATAAATTAATTTCTGATTTTTATTTCTATCATCCAACTCAAAACACTCTCTTAGCTGAAATCAAAGGCTATGAAGCCATTTTGGATGATACATTATGTGGAATATTTAAATCAAAATAGAAATGAAATCCTCATTTTCTCCTATTGCTATTGTCGGTTTTTCAGGTGTCTTCCCCGATGCACCTGATATGGATATTTTTTGGCAAAATATCCTTCATAAAAAATCAAGTGCACGAGCAATTCCAAAAAGCCGAATAGGTTTTGACCCAGCACGCATGTTTTCAAGCTCTAATACCCCAGATACGATTCGTTCCCTTAATGCCTGCCTAATTGATCATTTCAATTTTGATCCGTTTGGATTCAATCTCCCCTCCTCTCTTCTGGCCAAGATTGATCCCATGTTTCAACTTCTTCTGCATAGCGCTCGATCTGCATTAGAAGCTATCCCTCATAAAAAAGAAAAAACGGGTGCCATTTTATCTGCTATTGCTCTTCCAACCGAAGGCGCTTCTAGGTTTAGCACACAAATTCTACATTCTTTGATGGAAGCTTCTATTTTTGATGAATCAATTTCTCCGCCTGATTTTTCTGTTGCACAATTATTATCCGCCAAAGTTACAGGTCTGCCTAGCGCGCTTGTTTGCAAAGCTCTGGGGTTAGAATCCACTTCATATACCATTGATGCGGCTTGCGCTTCCTCCATCTACACGTTATACTTAGCTTGCCTAGAGCTTCAATCGCATCGAGCAGACATGATGCTTTCTGGCGGTGTTTCGCGACCGGATTGTTTATACACACAGGTCGGATTTTCTCAATTACAAGCTCTTTCTCCCACAGGTACTTGTTCCCCCTTTGATGAAAAGGCAGATGGTCTTGTGGTTGGAGAAGGCTCTGGCGTTTTTGTTTTAAAACGTCTTGAAGATGCCATTTCTGATCAAAATATAATTTATGGTATTATTCGTGGCATTGGGCTTTCAAATGACACCCGAGGGAACTTGCTAGCTCCTGAAGTCGCTGGACAAGTCCGAGCTATGAAAAAGGCTTATCAGCAAGCTGCATGGAAACCATCTGAAGTAGATCTTATTGAATGCCATGGCACTGGAACTCCCATTGGTGATCAAATCGAACTTTCAAGCCTTCGAAAACTATGGGAAGAAGACAATTGGCAAATCGGTCAATGCGCTATTGGTTCTGTAAAATCAATGATTGGCCATCTACTCACCGCCGCAGGCGCTGCAGGTCTTTGTAAAATTTTATTGGCAATGCAACATGAAACTCTTCCGCCTTCACTAAATTTTTCGAAACCGCCACCCAAAAGTGCACTTGTTGCAAGTCCCTTTCGGGTACAAACCAAAAATACTCCATGGGAAAAACGTTCTCCCAATACCCCTCGTCGTGCAGCTCTTTCTTCTTTTGGATTTGGTGGTATCAATGGACATGTATTAATTGAAGAATATCTTCCGTCCAAAAGTTCAGACATCAAAGATCTTTATGAATTTTCTCCAATAGCCATTATTGGTATGGATGCGTATGTGGGTAACGCAACAACCTTAGCCGATTTTGAACAAGTCGTGTTTGACGGCATTCCTTTGTTTAATACGCTTCCTAAAGGTCGTTGGAAAAATATAGAAAAATTAGTTGAAAATATTTTTTTTCAATCCGAAGCTCCTCATGGAGCCTATATCGATCGGCTCTCATTTCACAAAGGCCAATTTCAAATTCCTCCAACGGAACTTCCTGATATCCTCCCGCAACATATTTTAATGTTACAAGTTGCTGAACGAGCTATGAAGGATGCAAATCTTTCTTCTCAGGAAAATCGTGAGAACATGGGTGCTTTCATCGGAATAGACTTTGATATGGATGCCTGTAATTTCCATTTCCGATGGCATTTGACTGAAATCATTAAAGAAATCATTAAACGACATTCATTGCAATTTTCTTCTCAGGAAATTGACACATATGTTAACACCTTACAATCTCACTTGTTTAAACCTCTTACACACACTCGTACACAAGGTGCTTTAGGAGGCCTCATTGCAAGTCGTGTTGCACGAGCATGTAAATTTGGAGGCGCCAGTTTTACTTTGTCTGATGATGCGGCTGGAGGATTAAAAGCATTAGAAGCAGCGATTCATCTTTTGCAAGCAAAAGATTTAGACATCGCCTTGGCAGGTGCTGTTTCTCTCACAGGCGAATTTCGAACAATGATTCTTCAACATCAAACACGACCTTATCATCAAAAAGAAGTTTCCTCATTTGACATTGCTTCTGATGCTTCTTTGCCGATAGAAGGAGCTGTTGCTCTTGTTTTAAAACCACTTAAAGTAGCTCAACGAGATCAAAATAAAATCTATGCAATCATTCAAGGGCTCTCTAGTGCTTCCGGCGGAGCTATCGATTTGATCGAAAACACTCTTCCTCCTGTTGTATTACAAAATACTATTCGAAATGTTCTTACAGAACCCAAAATAACACCTCATTATACTTCATCACTTAAAATCGGAGCAGACATAAACCTTCAGGCTGGTGCCCAACAAACACATAAAATTTCTCAAAAGACCGTTCCTGACGAACTCTTAAATATCGCATCAACAACAACTTCTACAATTGCTGGAAATACAGGAGCTATTTTAGGCCTTCTAGGGCTTGTGAAAGCAAGCTTATTGTTTGGTCGAAAAAAAATTGCACTAACAAATTCTCATAAACCTATGTTACATCAGCAGGAAAACAACCCTTTTCACATGCCTATTAAATCACTTTGTTGGGTTTCTAACCAAAAATTAGATTTTCGACATGTAGCCGTCTTTCAAGAAACACAACATGGTACCGCTACAAGTGTTCTTCTCTCTGCAAATAATGATTCTCCTGTTGTTTCTTTTGAAAAAAATGTTTCTGTTTCGACTAAACTGTCAGACATCACAACCATCAAAACCTCTGTATATCCTTTTTCACAAATTCCGAAACCAACAAGTTCCTATTTAAAAAAAGAAGTACTCTCCCAAAATCTTTCTAAGGCAACTCAACTAAATATAAAAAATCCATTTTCTTTCCTCCTTCAACATGTGGATCAAATACGTTGTGCGCATGAAATCTTCTTAACATTCACTGCTCAAAATACAGAACGAATTAAACGAATTCTTACAGATACGATTGAAACCGCCATTCCTCCTTTTTCTCCATCTTCTACTATATTTGATCGTGATATGTGCATGGAATTTGCAATTGGATCAATCGAAAAAGTTTTCGGTTCTAGATTTAAAATTATCGATACCTACCCTGTTCGGGTTCGTTTGCCAGATGAACCTCTCATGCTGGTCGACCGAATCACACATATTTCTGGCCAAAAAGGCACTCCAGGTCCAGGAAAAATCATAACAGAACATGACGTTCATAAGAATGCATGGTATTTAGATGCAAATCGAGCTCCTGTTTGTATTACAGTAGAAGCTGGTCAAGCAGACTTGTTTTTATCCTCATATCTGGGTATTGACTTTAAGGTACAAGGCAAACGAGCGTATCGTTTGTTGGATGCCACAATTACATTTTATCGACATCTCCCTATTGTCGGAGAAACTATCCGATATGAAATCGAAATTGAAAAATTTGTTTGCCAGGGAGACACGTGGCTTTTCTTCTTTCACTTCAATGGATATATTGGAAATAAACTTATTTTGGAAATGCGGAATGGATGCGCTGGTTTTTTTACTGCTGAAGAAGTAGAACAATCCGGTGGAATTTTATCTCCTACTTTCAATTCTTTCAAAAATAACACCACAACCTCATCTTGGCCTACTCCAAGACCTATTGCAGATGAAAAATATAATGAAGATGCGATAAATGCAATTCGAGAAGGTAATTTAGGAAAAGCCTTTGGCCCGGAGTTCGCCGATATTATACTTCCTGAATCACTCCGACTTCCTAAAGGACGCATGCATTTGATTGATCGAATTCTTTCTTTATCTGCTATCGGTGGTTCGTATGGATTGGGGAAAATTTGCGGAGAAGCAGATATTCATCCCGATGATTGGTTTTTAACCTGTCATTTTGTCGACGACAAAGTCATGCCGGGCACACTCATGTATGAATGTTGTTCTCATACACTTCGAATTTTTCTATTGCGAATGGGTTGGATTATCGCAAATCCTGAAACTGGTTTTGAGCCACTATTAAACACTCCCGCCACTTTAAAATGTCGTGGACCCGTAACTGTCAACACACGAAAAGTACGCTATGAAATCACCATTCGGGAAATCGGCTCTTCTCCGGAACCATACGTCATTGCAGATGCACACATGTTTGCAGACAATCATTGCATTGTAGAATTTACCAACATGTCGCTTCGCTTAACCCATGTTTCTGCAAAAGAAATTGATTCTTTTTGGGAAAATCGAAAAGAACAAACCTCTCTTCAATTATTACCTCAATCAGCTATTTTTTCGCCTGCAGGGATCTGCCTTGACCAAATACATTTCCATGAATTTTCTGAAGGCTCTCCCTCCAAAGCATTTGGAGCAGCCTATAAAGTTTTTGATCATGGACGATTTCTTGCTCGCCTTCCCCGTTCACCCTACGCTTTCGTTCATCGAGTTACTCAGCTAGATCCGCCTCCTGGTGTCATTTCTCCTGATGGCTGGGTTACAGCCCAGGTGGATGTTTCTAAAAATGACTGGTTTTTCACGGCAGATCGAACTTCTGCCATGCCTTTTTGTATTCTGCTCGAAATTGCTCTCCAGCCTTGCGGATGGTTAGCTGCGTACATGGGTAGTGCATTTGCTAGCAACAAACCTCTTCATTTCCGAAATTTAGATGGCAAAGCTATTCTCTATCGTGAAATTCCGCTTGATGATATTTGCCTTACCATGCGATGTCGTCTTACAAAAGCGTCTAATGCAGGTGAAATGTTAATTCAAACATATGATATGGAAGTTTTAGATAAACAAGGTATGATTTATGAAGGATCTACTACTTTTGGTTTCTTTACTCCAGAAGTACTTTCCACACAGATTGGCATCCAAAATGCTCCTTTAATACCTGTTTATACGACTACTCAAAAATCTTTTGAACAACTTGAAAAAACAGCCCCCCTATCACCTTTTGACTCAACCACGTCCCATCATCAAGCGTTATGCATGCCCGCCGCAGCTATTGAAATGATTAATGAAATTGTTCATTGTGAATTTTCATTTCATACCGGCACAATCCACGCCAGAAAATGGATTAACCCCGATGAATGGTTTTTTCGAGCTCATTTTTTTGACGATCCTGTTTGCCCAGGCTCTCTTGGCATTGAGTCGTTTTTACAAGCGTTACGCTATGCCGCACTTCAAAAATGGCCTAAAAAAATAGATACACATAAGTTCTCTATCCTAACCGGCACATTCCATGAATGGTCATATCGAGGTCAAATTCTTCAAAAAAATGAGCGAGTAGATATTATTTCTACATTTGAATGGAATGAATCAGATAATACTTGTGAAATTATTGGAAATGGGTATCTTTATGTGGACGATTTATGCATTTATCAATTAAAAAATTTCGGCCTTCGTTTAATGCCAATTAAAGATAAATTAAATACATGAAATATCAACATGTTTATCTTGATACCATTGAATATGCATTACCTCCTCATGTTCTTACTTCGGCTCATATAGAAGATCAGCTCAAAGAGGTTTATGCAAAGCTTCACATTCAGCCGGGGCAATTAGCTGCTTGGACAGGTATTTATGAGCGTCGTTTATGGGCTCCTAATACTTTGGTAAGTGACGGAGCCATTCTAGCAGGCAAAAAAGCTCTTGATGCATCTGGATTTTCTCCCAATAGCGTTGACATGTTAATCTATGCTGGTGTTTGCCGAGATCAACAAGAGCCCGCCACGGCATGTCGCATTGCACATGCATTGAAAATAGGTACATCCTGTCAAATATTTGATATTTCTAACGCTTGTCTCGGTGTACTAAATGCAATCGTTCAAGGAGCAAATGCAATCAGTGCCGATCAAGCAAAAATCGTTTTAATTGTTTCTGCCGAATCTTCCAGAGAAATTATAGATTCCACTATCAGTCGTATTCAGCAAAATCCGACTATGGATTTTTTTAAACAAAATATTGCCACTTTAACTGGTGGAAGTGGCGCCGTCGCTGTTCTTCTTACACATGAAAAAATATCCGTGCAAGGTCATAAGCTTTTAGGTGGCATTGCCCGACAAGCCTCTCAACACTATGAGCTTTGTCGTTGGGGACACGATCAAAAAAATTTACAAGAGACTGGTCTTATTATGGAAACAGATGCTGTTGGAGTTTTAAAATACGGGGTGGAATTGGGTGTTCAAACCTTTCACGATTTTCAGAACTATATGAATTGGGGACGTAATGCACCAGATAAAATCATTACCCATCAGGTAGGTGCAACTCATCAAGCCACTTTTTTAAAGGCGATTTCGTTTTCTAGTGAAAAAGACTTTACAACTTTTCCAGTTCTTGGCAACATTGGAAGTGTGTCTTTGCCTATTACGGCTGCCATTGCAAATCAACGTAGAATTTTACAAAAAGGACAGCGAGTTGGGTTCTTAGGTATTGGTAGTGGATTAAACTGCCTTGTTCTGGGATTTCAATGGTAAGATTATAACTAAATTAACTCTCGTAATATGGGATTCTTTCATGATCCTTTTTCCTCCTTCTAAAAAAATTAACCGTTCTTTATTTGAAGCAGAATATCCATTTCGGTCTCGATATTTTGTAACCTCAGATGGACATAAACTGCATTATTTGGATGAAGGAAAAGGTGAGCCCATCCTTATGCTACATGGCAATCCCACATGGTCTTTTTACTTTCGTCATTTAATTAAAGAATTGCGTAAAAATTTTCGCTGCATTGTGCCCGATCATATTGGTTGTGGTTTATCAGACAAGCCTAATAGTAAAGATTATCCTTATCGACTTTGGCGACGCGTTCATGATTTAGATCAGCTCATGACCTCTTTAGTCCCTCATGGTAAAATAAATTTAATCTTTCATGACTGGGGTGGCATGATTGCTATGGCGTGGGCAAGTCAATTTCCTCGTCGTGTTCGTCGAATTGTAGTTACTAATACAAGTGCTTTCCCGCCACCGAAAGGAAAAAAATTGCCCTTTACCATCGCTTTTGCTCGCAACTTTCCAATTTTTGCAATTCCAGCGATTCAAGGCATTAACACTTTTGCTCGTTGCGCAACGAAAATGGCTTCCGCAAAGGGGCTATCAAAATCAACTACTCGTGGCCTATTGGCACCTTATAATAGTTGGCAAAATCGGATTGCTATCTTAAAATTCATACAAGATATTCCTTTAAGACCATTCGATCCCGGCTTTTACATTGTTTATCGAACTGCAAAAGAATTATGTCATTTTTCTAATGTTTCCATGCGTATTTTATGGGGAAAACAAGATTTCGTATTCAATGACGACTATCTTTTTGAGTGGCAACAATACTTTCCTCGAGCAATCACTCATGAATTTGACGATTGTGGGCATTATCTCTTGGAGGATGCTCCCGAAGAAACAACTCAAATTGTTTCAGATTTTATGAATCCAAAGCCATTTGTACGATCATGACAACGATCCAAAAATCATTTTCAATGAACGTTGCTTATCATCTAGCTCAAATGGCACAGACACAACCAAATGCGCCTGCAATTATACTTCCAAACAAACAAAATAAACATAAAATTGACCAAATACTTACTTTTAAAGAACTTAATACTCTGTCCGACCGAGTAGCTCAAGGCTTATCAAATCAAGGGGTTTCCGCTGGACAAAAAATCATATTACTTATCTCTTTCGACATTGATTTTTTTATTATTATCTTTTCTCTATTCAAAATGGGTGCCATTCCAGTTGTTGTCGATCCTGGCATGGGAATTTCGCGAATGCTTCATTGTTTTTCTCAAACCTACCCAAGTGTATTTATTGGAATTCCAAAAGCACATGGATTACGCTATCTTTTCCCACGGTTTTTTCAGTCCATTTCCCATTTTATCTCTACAGGCTCTTTTCGGCTACCAAACACAATTTCCTATAAAAATCTTAAAACAACGCCACTTCAAAATCCTTTTCCCACATATCAGCCGATGCCAGATGAAACATGCGCTATTTTATTCACTAGTGGTAGTACAGGCCCTGCAAAAGGTGTTTGTTATACCCATGAGCTCTTAAATGCACAAATTTGTCATATTAAAGAACATTTTCATATTTTCCCTAACGAAATTGATTTCCCTACATTTCCATTATTTGCTCTTTTTAATCCGGCACTAGGCATGACCGCTATTTTGCCTGATATAAATACTTCCCAGCCAATAAAATCCAATCCTAAAAAATTAGTAAATGCTATTTTAGCTCAACATGTATCAAGTATATTTGCATCTCCCATCCTCATTAAAAAAATTGCTACTTATGCACGGGAAAAAGGAATTGTGCTTTCGGAAATAAATCGAATTATATCGGCAGGAGCTCCTATCCTACCCGAAATTATAGAACAAGTGGCAACTATTTTACCTACTAGCGCTACAGTATATTCTGGATACGGTGCCACTGAAGCTATGCCAGTTTGCGCAATCGACCATCATGAAATTCTTTCTGAAACTGCTGTCAAGAGTCGTATGGGATATGGCACTTGTATAGGAAAACCACTGAATGGTCTTGATGTCCAGATTATAAAAATCACGGAAGATCCTATTGAACATGTTTCAAGTGCACAATTCTTACCTCTTTATAAAATTGGTGAAATCATTGTTCGAGGAGATATTGTTACAAAAAGCTATTATAAAAACGAAAAGGAAACTCGACAAAAAAATATCACCGATGGAAATACATTTTGGCATCGGATGGGAGATGTCGGATGGAAAGATGAAAAAGAACGTATTTGGTTTTGCGGTCGAAAAAGTCATCGCGTTGAAACTAATATCAAAACTTATTTTTCTATTCCTTGCGAAGCTATTTTTAATAACCATCCTCTCGTTTGTCGAAGTGCACTTGTTGGCATATTAAAAAACTCTCAAGTAGTCCCAGCTATTTGCATTGAATTAACACATAAACTTATAAAAAAAGAAATTCAAAAACTTATCTTTCAACTTCAGCAGCTGGCAAATGAACACACGATTACACAAGGAATTACTACCTTCTTTTGTAAATCTCAATTTCCAATGGATATCCGCCATAACGCCAAAATCTTTCGAGAAAAATTAGCAGTATGGGCTCAACAACGAACGCCATTAAAAGGTTCTTTGCTATGACTTCTCTTTTCCCATACAAAACAGCATTTGTTAGTGGTGGAACAGGTTTTCTGGGTGCTGCGATTATCCGCCAGCTAGTAAAATTAAACATAACCGTAACTAGCTTTGCTCGATCGATATCGCCTGAACTAGAATTTCTTGGCGTAATCCAAAAACAAGGCGATCTTCGGGATATTAAACAGGTACAGAATGCTATCGGAAATCAAGAACTAATCCTTCATGTGGCTGCCAAAGCTGGTGTATGGGGGAAATACAATGATTATTACGACATCAATGTTATCGGAACCAAAAATATCCTATCTTCCGCAATCCAAAATAACGCAAAAGCCTTCATCTATACCAGTTCTCCCAGCGTTATCTTTACGGGAGAAGACATGCACAATGTTAATGAAAGCGTTCCCTATCCCTCTCGCTATTTGGCTGCATACCCTAAAACCAAAGCTATTGCTGAACAACTTGTACGAAATGCTACTATTCCAACAATTTCACTTCGTCCTCACCTTATCTGGGGCCCGGGTGATCCGCATCTTATTCCTCGCATTTTTAGAAAAGCAAAATATTTGCGAAAAATAGGTACCAATATGCCATATGTCGATACTGTATATATCGATAACGCTGCAAACGCACATATTTTAGCAGCAATTGCTTTACACAAAAACCACTCTCTTTCTGGTAATGTTTATTTTATTTCTCAGGACAATCCTGTTCGTTTATGGGAATTTATTAACACTATTTTATCGCTAAGAGACTTCCCTCCCATCCGTAAAAAAATTTCTGCAAAACTTGCCTATCGAATTGCAGGATTTCTTGAAGGGCTATATGCCACTTTTTCTTGCACAACAGAGCCACCATTAACTCGTTTCGTTGTTAAAGAAATGACTTCATCCCATTGGTTTAATATTGATCGAGCAAAGAATGATCTTGCATATCAGCCCAAAATTGATACTAAAGAAGGGCTGCGGCAAGTAGAAAAATGGTTACGGGAATCAAATTTATTTTATTAATTAAATTAAAATCTACTTAAAGAAAGGAATTGGTATGGATATCAAGGATCTGCTTTCACTGGACACTTTGCGCGATCTCGAAGTTCGCCTATCTAAACAATTTAACGTCAACACTAGTATTTTAGATGTAGAAGGAGAACGTATTTTTAAAGATGCCAATTGGACAAATCAATTATGTCCTGCCATTAAAGAAACAAAAGGACAAACATTTATCTGCGCTGTGGCGCATCTAAACTTAGAACAAATGGTTGGGCAAACAAAAAAAGCCCACATCGAGGAATGTGATGCCGGTCTTTTAAAAATGCTATGTCCTCTTTTAATAAATGGAGAATGGGCGGGTTTGCTTAGTGCATGTGGCGTTTTAGTAGACGACGGCGAAATCGATCCATTTTTAATTAATAAAACGTCAGAATTATCCGAAGAAATTATTCAAGAATTATCTAACAATATTCCTCGTATTTCTAAAAATACGATATATGCCTTCGTCGAAGCTGTAAATAAAGAATTCAAAGAATTAACTAGCAATAAAATTGATCCGATCGAAATTCATGAATAACTAATCGTACTATAAAATTTATTATGTATTTCCTTTTCTTTTCAATCTATAAGCCCCCTTGCCTTGACAAGTGCCTGGCAACTCGATAAAAGAAAACAAATGCGTTAACCCTGTTTACTTGCCTATGTCTATGGAATTATTCATGAAAAAACTTGCTATTTGCATCGTTGGGCCCGACCAGCCTGGAATTATTGCTAAAATCTCTAAATTCTTTGTAGAAGAACGTGCGAATATTGAACAAGTGGCTCAAACCAGTCTCGATGATCTTTTTTCTTGCACCTATATTGTTTCTGTACCTGAAGATATAACCCCTCTTCGTTTACAAGAAAAAATGAATCAAACCGTGTCTTCCCTTTCTTTGTCTGTTGTTGTACAGCCATATCATCCTTCTTTATCCCCTGTCACAACGCCTTCTCAACCTTTTGTAGTCACAGCGTGGGGTCCAGACAAAAAAGGCTTAGTTGCTGGTGTCACAGAAGTTTTTGCTCAATGGCAGGTAAATGTTACAAATCTTCGTGCCGTTTTTAAAGGTGGCAATAATCCAGATGAAAATATCATGCTATATGAAGTAGAAATTCCAGCAAGCATAGAATTTTCTTTAGTTCAAAAAGCGCTGAAAGATCGGGCTTACGAATTAGGTATCGATATTCGGCTTCAACATCAGGATATTTTTTATCATATCAATCGAATCTAATATTTTAACTTAATAAAGAGTAATTATGTTAAGCGAAAAAGAAATCATCTCTACGCTCGAAATGTTGCGAAATGAAAAACTAGATATTCGTACGGTAACTTTAGGAATTAGTCTTGTTGACTGCGTATCTGATAATATAGATACATTTTGTAACAACATCTATGCTCGCATTTCTTCATTAGCAAAGAATCTTGTTCCTATTTGTGATCAGATTGGTGGCAAATATGGATTTCCAGTCGTTAATAAACGTATTTCCATTAGCCCTATCGGTGTTGTTGCGGCAGCTTTTTCTGCTAATGAAATGATTATCATCGCCAATACTCTGGATCGTGTCGCTAAAGATGTAGGAATTGATTTTATCGGCGGTTTTTCTGCCTTGGTTGAAAAAGGAATGGCCAAAGGCGATCTTGCTCTTATTAATGCTTTACCGCAAATTTTGTCTGAAACAGAACGCGTTTGCGCTTCTGTAAATGTAGCTTCTACCAAAGCCGGTATTAATATGGACGCTATCTTAAAAATGGCTACTACTATTAAGCAAATGGCTATTTTCTCCCAAAAGCAAGATGGCTTAGCGTGTGCAAAACTATGTGTTTTTGCTAATATTCCTTCAGATATGCCTTTTATGGCGGGAGCTTATTTAGGTGTAGGAGAGGGTAATGCTACCATTAACGTCGGTGTAAGCGGTCCCGGTGTTGTAAAAAAAGCGATTGATCGTGCAGTAGATGAAAATCCTGACATCGATTTAGGCAAAATTGCAGATGTTATTAAACGTACTGCTTACAAAGTTACTCGTGTGGGTGAGCTTGTTGGACGCGAAGTTGCAAATGCTCTTTCTATTCCATTCGGTATTGTCGATCTTTCCTTAGCCCCTACTCCTAACGTGGGAGATAGCGTTGGAGAAATTTTTCAATCTCTCGGGCTTAAATGTATCGGTGTTCCAGGTAGCACCGCCGCACTTGCCTTATTAAATGACGCTGTTAAAAAAGGTGGCGCTTTTGCTAGCTCTTATGTGGGAGGGCTTAGCGGTGCGTTTATTCCCGTTAGTGAAGATCTTCATATCGCCGAAGCAGCTGCCAAAGGCGATCTAACTATTGAAAAACTAGAAGCAATGACTGCTGTTTGTTCCGTAGGTTTAGACATGATTGCTATTCCAGGCGATATTTCTGAAGATACACTTGCTAGTATTATTGCAGACGAAATGGCCATTGGTGTTATCAACCGAAAAACCACTGCTACACGTCTTATTCCAGTGCCTGGGAAAAAAGAAGGAGAAAAAATCTTCTTTGGTGGTCTTTTGGGTGAAGCCACCATTATTCCGATTCGTAATCTAACTGGCTCTAGCCGTTTCATTCGAATGGGAGGTCGTATCCCAGCCCCTATTCATAGTTTAAATAATTAAACAATTGCTGTATCTCTAACAAACCCGTAGTTATTAAAATTTTTATTTCTCGAATAATCGAATTTGAACAAGTGTCCGTTTAGCATTTTCAATAGGTAATTGATATTCAATTTTTTTAAACTTTTGTACCAAACCATTTTTTCGAATGTTTTTTTCTTCCTCTTGTGTTACATATCCTCGCATAGCCAAAATACTACCTGTTGAAGAAAGCAGAAACTTTGCCAAATGAACAATTTCATCCAGACTGGCAAACGCCCGGCATGTAATTACATCAAATCGTTCATTTTGCCCCATCTTTTCTATACGAGCATGAATCGCTATAGTATTTATAAGTCCTAGTTTTCGAATTACATGTTGTAAAAAAGCTACTTTTTTTCTGGAAGCATCCACTAAAGTTATTTTCACATCCGGTCGTTGCACACCTATTACCAAGCCCGGAAAGCCACCACCTGACCCCATATCTAACATTCGTTGGTTTTTTTCAATATAGGAAGCTAAAATACTTGAATCCACAAAATGCTTTATAGCAATTTCCATAGGATCTGTGATCGCAGTTAAATTCATTTTTTCATTCCAAACTAACAGTTCCTTAACATGGATCTTAAACTGATCACATATTTTCCTTGTAATTGTTACTCCCAGTTCATATGCTGCTTTTTCAACTACTTCGCACCAATTAGATACTGTTTCATCCATTTTTTATCTCCTTATATTTTCATACGAGCACAGATATGTTATTCAAAAATAATAGTGTATTTCTACTTTTAGGAATTTGAAATCTGATTATCTTCACAATCCCTATCTCATCAAAGATATATCACTTTTATTCAGTAATTTTACAATTATTCGAACACATCTACTAAAAAAATATTTTCAAACAATTAATTCCCTTATTGACATATTTTTTTTCCTATATTATTGAAGATGGGCTTAATTTCGTACAATGCTATAAAATTTCATTTATTTTGCAATGTAATTTTCCTCATGTATCCCAATATGGACATAAAAGGATTAAAATATGAAAACAGACATTCAGTGCGTTCGAAATATTGGAATTAGCGCACATATTGATTCTGGAAAAACAACTCTTTCTGAACGAATTTTATTTTACACAAACCGAATTCATGCCATTCATGATGTAAAGGGAAAAGATGGTATAGGCGCAACAATGGACTCCATGGAACTTGAAAGAGAGCGTGGTATCACCATTGCTTCTGCGGCCACTTATTGTGAATGGAAGGGAAATGAAATCAACATCATCGATACTCCTGGCCATGTGGACTTCACTATTGAAGTTGAACGTTCACTGCGTGTTTTAGATGGAGCGATTCTGGTTCTTTGTTCTGTGGGAGGAGTTCAATCTCAATCTATTACGGTAGATCAGCAAATGCGTCGTTACAAAGTGCCGGCAATCGCATTTATTAATAAATGTGACCGCAGTGGTGCCGACCCATCTCGGGTAGCCTCTCAATTACAAGAAAAATTAGGGCACAATTCTGTTATGATGCAACTTCCTATCGGTTTGGAAAATAATTTTGAAGGCATTATTGATCTTGTCAAAATGAAAGCTTTTTATTTTGATGGGGATAATGGTGAAAATATCCGTGAAGAGGAAATTCCAGCCAATTTACTTGATGTAGCCAAAGCAAAACGAGAGGAGCTTATTGACACTGCCACCATGTTTTCTGATAACCTTACTGAAGCTGTGTTAGAAGAAAAAGAAATCTCTCCAGAGATTTTATTAAACGCTGTGCGCGCTGGTACTCTTACTCGTGAAATCACACCAGTATATTTGGGCTCTGCATACAAAAACAAAGGAATTCAATTATTATTAGATGCGGTCAATTCCCTTTTGCCCTGTCCAGCCGATATTGTTAATGAAGCATTAAATCCAGATAAAAATGAAGAAACGGTTGTACTATCCTCTAGCATTGATGATTCAATGGTAGCTCTCGCTTTCAAACTAGAAGATGGCCAATACGGCCAACTTACCTATATTCGTGTGTATCAAGGAATTATGAAAAAAGGCGATACAATAGTTAATGTTCGTACCGGTAAAAAAATTAAAGTTGGTCGCCTCGTGCGAATGCATGCAGATCAAATGGAAGATATTGAAATGATTCCAGCGGGTTATATTGGAGCTATTTTTGGGGTAGATTGTTCTTCCGGCGATACTTTTACCGCTCCAGGTATCAACCTAACAATGACTTCAATGTATGTACCCGAACCAGTTATTTCTTTGGCAATTGTTCCGAAAGACAATAAAGCTGAAATTAATATGTCCAAAGCTCTTAACCGCTTTACCAAGGAAGACCCTACCTTTAAAACCTATATAGATAAAGAAACTAGTGAAACCATTATTTCTGGCATGGGAGAATTGCACTTGGAAGTATACGTTGAACGTATGCGTCGGGAATACAATGCAATTGTTACCACTGGTGCTCCACAGGTTGCCTATCGCGAAGCCATTACTCAACGAACTGACTTTAACTATACACATAAAAAACAAACAGGTGGTTCTGGACAATATGGTCGTGTTTCTGGCCATATAGAGCCTTTGGAAGAAGGTGATTTTGAATTTATAAACGAAATCGTTGGTGGAGTAATTCCTACTAACTTTATTCCGGCCTGTGAAAAAGGTTTTGCTTCTTGTATGGAAAAAGGCCCTAAAATGGGATATCCTGTTACCGGTGTTCGAATTGTACTAAATGACGGTGCCTACCATGCGGTTGACTCTTCTGAAATGGCTTTCCAAGCGGCAGCTCGTGGTGCTTTCGTAGAAGCTTATCCAAAAGCAAAACCAGTCATTCTAGAACCTATTATGAAAGTCGTTGTAGAAACACCTGTGGAATTTCAAGGTGCTGTTATGGGAACGCTTAACCAACGTCGGGGCCTTATTTTGGGAACTCAAGACGAAGGCGTCATGTGCAATATTGAAGCTCACGTTCCGTTGGCTGAAATGTTCGGCTATTCCACGGTATTGCGCTCCTCCACACAAGGAAAAGCGCAATTTACGATGGAATTTGCAAATTACAAACGCGCGCCTCAATCTGTATCTGATGAGCTGGAAAAAGCTCGTCGTGACAAAAAAGCTAACGAGTAAATTTATGCTATCGGAAAAATTTTCTTCTGATAATATAAATTTAGATAGATGAAAGGACTCAAATATGGTGATACAAAATTTTCGTCGTCGCAGTCCGCTTCGCATGATTGATAACGAAAAAAATGCTCCTGCTTTACCTGATGGCGCTTTTGGTGCGGTTTATTCCCGTCCAGGTGTTGGAAAAACTGCTTTTTTAGTACAAATTGCCATTGATGCTATGCTCAGTGGTCGAAATGTATTACACATTGGTTTAAACGATCCAGTTACTAAGGTTGATTTATGGTATCAGGAAATGATTCATTTAATGGCACGAGAAGAAGCCCCTGATACATCGGAAAAACTATGGGACATGATTATGCCACATCGTTTTATTACCACATTTCGTTCTGAAAACTTTAATCTAACCACTTTAAAAGATCGTCTGGCAGACATGATACACCAACAAGTCTTTATTCCCAGACTATTGGTAATTGATAATATTGATGTAGGGAATTTATCAAAAAATTTCTTAATTGAGTTTAAAAACTTCTTGAAAGAAAATGGTCTTCGTGCATGGTTTAGCCTAAGTACGCCAGACGCAACCACCTCAACAACTTCTTCTTTTCCGGAAAATTTACAAGACAAAATAGAATTATTCGATTTACTCTTTCGCTTAGTTATGGGTTCAGATGGCAACATTCAGCTTACTCCCGAAGGCCCTTTAGCGAAAGAAACCACATCAAACCATCTTTATTTAGATCCACAGACGATGTTGATATTAAGAGAACAACCCTACTAATGAAAATATGTTTTTCATATTAAAATAAAAGGCCGAAAATTTCTTTTCGGCCTTTTATTTTCTCAAATTTATATCTACTCTTTAATATCATGCGAAATAAATCACATCATAATTGCATAAGATTTGACCATTTTTTCGAAAACTTCCTAACAATCGAGTTTCCTGTAAAAATAATGATATTTCAAGAGATTCTGCAAACAAAGAAATGCCCTCCCCAAATATAACTGGACAAATTGTTAATGAAACTTTATCAATCAATTTTTTTTTTGCAAATAGTGTATTGATTTGGCTTCCACCTGCCAAAACAACTTTTGTAAAACCTTCTGCTTCTAATGTTTGTAAAATATCTTCTGGAGATGCATTCGTAAACACCACATTCGGGTCTTTAGAAACTTTTGGGCTCTGAGTCATCACAATATTTTTTCGACCAGGCAAGGCACTTCCTATTGTAGAAAATGTTTTCATTCCCATAATTACAACCCCAGCGGTCAAACTTATTTCTTTAAAAAACCTTTTATCTTCCTTTCCGGTCCAATCTGGAAACTGATATTCATCTCGTGCAATTTTCCCATCTGCCGTTATTGCCTGGACTAATATTGTAACAATTTTTCGATCCATCTCGTTGTATTCCCAAATAACTCTCTTTATTTAAACAACTGAAGCAAAGCTTCTTCCGAAAGAACTTCAAAACCATTTTTTATTAAAAGCGTTTCTGCTTTTTCAACTTCCACAGGATATAAAATATTCACCGCCTTACCTGTTTTTGTATGACCAATTGCATACGTATAACTAAAATCAATTTTTTCTTCCGCAAGCACTTCTAATAACTGATGAAATCCTCCCGGCACATCCGGCACTAAAACAGCAACCACTTTAGTTAATCTAACAGAAAATCCTCTTGTTTTAAGCATTTTCTCTACTTTTTGTGGAGTGGGAACAATCATTCGAAACACTCCGTAGCCTTTTTCGTCCTCTAAGGAATGAGTCATAATTGAAATTCCTGCATCTGCTAAAACTTGCGTAATTTCTCGCAATCGACCCAGTTTGTTTTCTACGTACACAGAAACCTGCAAAACTGCCATGTTGCCTCCTTATCTTTACAAAAAACACGATACAGATTGATTTTGGCAGACCCTTAAATCTTCGTCAATATTTAAAATTTTCAATTTTCTTAGATTTGAATTCGATTCAGGTAATTTTATAATAAATAGGGGCTACTCAAAAAGCGAAGTAGCCCCTATCATGGAATTTGTTTAGCTTGTTAGTTTGAATATTTATTCAAATCTGTATTTCTAATTTCAACTCGTCGAATTTTACCGTTAATTGTTTTTGGTAATTCCTTTACATATTCGACAATTCGTGGGTATTTATAGGGTGCGGTTACCTTCTTCACATGATTTTGAAGTTCCAATGTCAACATATCGCTTGGCTCATAGCCAGGTGCTAATGTTAGTGTTGCTTTTACGGCTTGTCCGCGCACAGGATCCGGAACTCCAGTAACCGCTGCTTCCATTACTGCTGGATGTAAAATCAATGCACTTTCCACTTCAAATGGTCCAATTCGATAGCCTGAACTTTTAATTAAATCATCTGCCCTGCCCAAAAACCAAATATAGCCATCTTCATCCATCCATGCTTTATCTCCAGTATGATAATAGCCATCTCTCACTACAAAAGCATTTAATTCGTCATCGCCTAAATATGCTGTAAATAGAGCATGCGGTTTTTCATCGTCCAAAGGCAAACAGATCTCTCCCTCTTCTCCAGGTTTACAAAAATCTCCTTCAGCATTTAAAAGAACAATCGGCCATTCTGGCATGGGTCTACCCACCGATCCGGGTTTCGGTTCCATAAAAGGTAGAGTTGCTGCTATTAAAGCTGTTTCCGTCTGCCCAAATCCTTCATAGATTGAAATGCCTGTCTTTTCTTTCCAATTTAAAAAAACCGAATCATTTAATAGTTCTCCTGCTGTTGTGCAGTGTCGCAAAAAGGATAAATCATATTTTGCTAAATCTTCATGCAATAACATCCGATAAATTGTCGGTGGCGCACAAAAAACATTTATTTTATGTTTTGAAATCATTTCTAATAATTTTGACGGTTCAAATTTCCCTCGATAGTCATATACAAAAATGATCGATCGAGTCATCCATTGTCCATAAAGCTTCCCCCATACTGACTTTGCCCAACCACTATCTGCAACGGTCAAAATTCGATCTCCAGGATTTAAATCATGCCAGTAGGCGGCTGTTGCATAATGTCCCAATGGATAATAATGTTTATGATGCACCATTTTGGGCATCCCTGA
>Ga0123353_10001627_pt1 | contig 27634 bp, 17 predicted proteins | sample TergutLab28metaG_3_FD_92763 | JGI IMG/M metagenome (GOLD analysis project Ga0123353, IMG submission 92763) | Labiotermes labralis P3 segment gut microbial communities from Petit-Saut dam, French Guiana - Lab288 P3 | ecosystem: Host-associated > Arthropoda: Insects > Digestive system > Gut ...
CTCGGGTCTGCGGCTCTCAGGGTTTCCAGATATGCCTGATATGCGGCTTCGTTTGTCGGGGTTGCGCTGTTAAGGTCATACCAGCCTGCTTCGGTTACTTCAAATATGAATACTACGCCGTCTTTTGTAAAGTAGTATGTGCCTGCCGTAAGCTCTATTGAACTTGGATCAGCCGATCTTAAACTTTCAATATAACCAATATAGTCCTCTTCGTCTACCTGTACCGCACCGCCAAGGTTAAACCAGCCTGCTTCGGTCACTACGAACATGAACACTTCACCGTCTTCTTTTTCAAAGTAGTAAATGCCTGCCGCTAGGTTGATCCCTCCGTCCGCTACCGCAAGGCCAGCGATATATGTGTCGTATGCGGCTTTGTCTGTTTGCGTAGCGCCGTCAAGGTCATACCAGCCGTCCTTGTCTACTACGAACATGAACACTTCTTTGACGCCTTCTTCATTCTCTTTCTCAAAGTAATAAGTGGTGTCCGCCTTTAGCTCGATCCCACCGGCCGTTACGGCCAGCGCTTCTATGTATGCCTGGTACGCTGCCGCTCCGTCTACCTCTATCAGCGTCGCGCCGCCTAGGTTAAACCAGCCTGCTTCGGTAACTTCGAACATGAACACTACGCCGTCTTTCTCGAAGTAGTATGTGCCAGCTGCAAGCTCTATCCCGCCGCCTGTGATCGCCAGGCTTTTAATATATTCAATGTACTTGGCCTCGTTTGATACTACCGCTCCACTAGGGAGGTTGTATAGGCCCGCTTTTTCAACTATAACTTTGTATACTACACCACCTTTCTCGTAGTAGTACACATCACCCACATTCGCCGCGAAACCGCCGGCTGCTATTCTAAGGCTTTCAAGATATTCTTTATAAGCATCTTCATCTACTAGAGTCGCACCTTCGAGGTTGTACCAGCCCGCTTCTCCTTCTTTCAATTCGAATACGAACACTTTCCCATCTTTTTCCAAGTAATGTAATCCCACACCCAGTTCGATTCCGTCTGCGTCTTTTGCAAGCCCCTCAATATAGGCATTGTATGTGTCTTCGTCTACAAGAGTTGCACCGTCGGGAAGAGTAAATTCATCCTCGACTTCCTTTTTATATACTTTGCCATCCAATTCATAGTAAATGGTCGTCTTGCCATCATTGACTATAGCAATTCCTTCAAAATCTCCTGCTGTTGTTGTAAACCCCTCATAGTTGTCATTACTGCCTGAACCGGCATCGGTTCCTTCGCCGCCATTGTCTTCGGTTTCGCTGTCATCGCCATCGTCAGTTTGGCCATCAGTTGTGCCTTCAGGTTCATCGCTATCGCCGGTTTCTCCGCCAGTTGTGTCTCCTGTTTCGCCATCGTCGCCATCCCCGGCAACTCCAAAATTTGAACCTTCGCTATCGTAGCTATCGGAAACCGTTGCTCTGCTTTCCGTGCCATAAGCATGTAGTGGCTGAAGAAGTATAGGATTACTAGCCGTTACACATACTGCCGTAGCAATTGCCAATATTCGATTTATACGCTGTTTCTTTCTCCTTTGAATGCCTTCGTTAAGGTATCTGGCATAATAAGGATCATACCTTTTCATTTTCTTGCCTCCAATCCTTTCTTTAATAATTTTTGTTTTCATAGTTTAGTTGACACTACTAATATTATAAGTATTGTTTATGTAGTCTTTTTCACATTATATCAGATGTCAGTTACATTTTGGTTACAATTCAGAAAATTTAACGAATTTACAATTGATTTTTGTACCAATTTTAACAGCGCCCAAAGATACGAAAAAGTAAAAAACATTATTCACTTTTACAATTTCAAGAAAGCTCCGGTGGGCTGTATTTTTTAAGCCTTCGGAGCTTTTTTCTTTTTTTAACTGTCAAAGATAGGATTGTAGCAAGTAATATCTCGTACTTTTACTTGATGAAGATATCCGCCTTCTCAAGCGAATATCATTGATATTTTCCTTCTCATATCGTATACTATAATCAAGTAAGGAAAACAATGAATGTGTATGAGGAGTATGAATATGGAACTTGCGAAAATAACATCTAAGGGGCAGATAACTTTGCCTATACAAATTCGAAAAAAACTAAATCTGAAAGATGGAGATAAGGTTCTATTCATTGAAAAGGACGGAAATATTATCATTGACAATCCCACAAGATTAGTGATACACGAGGCGCAGGAAGCTTTTGCTGGATTGGCTGATGAACTCGGGTTAAAAATCGAGGAAGATTAGATTGGCAACAAAAACAAAATATTATTAAGGCGGCTAATAATACATCACTTTGGAGCAGGAGAATTAAATGAGAAAAATCAAATTACCAACAGTGGCAGTCATCTTACTTGCCATATTTATTTCTATGGCGCCTGTCACGGGCGCTTCGGAATCATTTGCTGAAACGTACCCAGCGCCAAGCAACAATACATTCCAGTTTTCACACTATCCACAGGAGAATATCACTTTTACGCTGGAGAATTCGACGCTGACAGTTGAAAATCTGCCTGATACCGCTGCCTTTCGTTCAATATTTATACGCATAGTTAATTCAATTGGGTCCGCGCAAATTGAAGATCTTTTTACTCGCAAAACGGACGGAAGCGCGTCAATATCCCTGCGAAATCTATCAAGCGGCAACTACTATATCGAATTGTATTCTCACGCAGGCGGCGACATTTACACCTCTTATGTGCTCGGCAAGGATGTACTTTTCCGTTGGCAAAACGGCGCCGGCGTGTTTGTTGAACCACCTTCGCTTGCCCGTAATCGACTGGCTTTCGAGGCCGGACGGAAGGACAACGCGGCGCTTGCTTATTACCTCAACCCATCATATTTGATACAAAGTGCAGATCCAGCTATCGTGAAGCTTGCCTTTGAAATCACAAACGGCCTTGTTTATGATTATGAAAAGACTCTGGCAATCCACGATTGGATATGCAGCAATTTATGGTACGACTACGATTCACTGGAATACGGAAAACGTTTGCCCGCAGATGCTTTAAGCACCTTAAACAACCGGCGCGCCGTATGCGAGGGATATGCCAATCTGACCGCCGCACTTCTTCGCGCCGTAAGCATTCCGGCAAAAACCGTCGGTGGTTATGCCAAGGAAAACCATTTGTGGAATGAGGTGTATGTAAACGGGCGCTGGATGATCATTGACACGACTTGGAACTGCGGCAACAAGTACCGGGGAGGCCGCTACACAGAGAATCTCGGCATATACTCGTATCGTTATTTCAATGCGACAATAGAAGCTTTTTCTGTAGATCATCGCATAGACCTTTACGAGGATTTTATAATTCCCCTGCCGGATAATCCTTCACCTTGGGCAATCCAGCAAGTAAATGCCGCCATATCAGCCGGGATTGTACCGCAAATTCTCAGGGTGAAATATACACAAGCCACTACTCGGGCCGAGTTTTGCGCGTTAGCCGTCGCATTGTACGAAACCACAACCGGTAAGGTTATTTTAGATCGCCGGAGTTTTCTCGATACAAGCGATATCAACGTAGAAAAAGCGGCCGCAATTGGCGCGGTAAACGGCGTTGGCAATAATCGGTTTGCACCTGACGACCCATTGACACGCGAACAAGCGGCAGTCATGCTCTCTCGCCTTTCTGACGCCATCAAAAAGCCGCTCGCGAAGCAAGCGGCAACTTTTTCCGATAATGATAACATTTCGTCATGGGCTATTGAGAACGCCGGACAGATACAGGCGGCAGGAATTATGAGCGGCATTGGAAATAACACATTCGCGCCGAAAAGCCCTTACACAAGAGAGCAAAGCATTATTACAATCATGCGCCTTTACGATCGCTTCACCCAAGTATCTTTTTCAAGTCAGTTTCCGGCGTTGAAATCGGCGTAAGATTAAACTTTTCTACAAGCACGTTTAAGAGATTTGGAGATATAAACGCAGGCAGGCTCGGTCCAATATAAATATTCTTTATACCGAGAGAAAGCAGTGTCAGCAAAATGCAGACAGCTTTTTGCTCATACCATGAAAGCACCAGCGTAAGCGGTAGTTCGTTTATTGAACAGTCAAAGGCTTCGGACAAGGCGGCCGCAACTTTGATTGCGCTGTACGCGTCGTTGCATTGCCCCATATCCATGATTCTGGGCAAACCACCTATCTGACCTATGTTAAGGTCATTGAAACGGTACTTACCGCAGGCGAGCGTGAGGATAACGGTATCTTCAGGCGTTTGCTTTACAAATTCCGTGTAGTAATTTCTTCCAGCCTTTGCGCCGTCGCAGCCTCCCACAAGGAAGAAATGCTTGATCGTCCCGGCTTTTACTGCTTCGATCACCTTATCGGCCACAGATAACACCGCGTCTTTCGCAAAGCCTGTGGTCAGGACGTCACCGCCATTGACGCCGGTCATTTTACGCTGCTCTTTATAGCCGCCAAGTTCCAGCGCCTTGTTGATAACTGGTGTATAGTCGTTGTCACCGATATGGATTATGCCCGGATAAGACACTACAGAAGTCGTAAATACCCGGTCTTCGTAAGAAGGCTTTACGGGCATAAGGCAATTTGTCGTAAACAAAATGGGCGCGGGGATGTTCTCAAATTCACTCTGTTGATTCTGCCATGCCATGCCGAAATTCCCTTTGAGGTGCGGATACTTTTTCAGCTCTGGATAGCCGTGCGCCGGGAGCATTTCGCTGTGTGTATATACGTTGATACCCTTGCCCTCTGTCTGCTCTAAAAGTAATCTAAGGCCATGCAAATCATGGCCGGAAATAACAATAAACGGGCCAGATTCAATGCTGCAACTTACCTTTGTTGGACAGGGATTCCCGTAAGCGCCGGTATTTGCAGCGTCAAGCAGCTCCATACATTTCAGATTGACGCTGCCAAGTTCCATAATGAGCGCAAGCAGTTCATCGGCGGTTTTATCCTCACCGAGCGCAAACAGTCCTTTGTAGAAAAAAGCGTTGACGGTTTCGTCGGTTTTACCGAGAACATAAGCATGATGCGCATAGGCTGCCATGCCGCGAAGCCCAAACAGCACAAGAGATTTTAAGGAGCGTATATCCTCGCTATCCTCCCAAAACCGCGCCATATCATAGCTGTCGTTTCTAAGGCAGTTCGAAGCACAATCGCTGCATTGCGGTATGAGCTTCGCTTTTTCAGCTCTGATTGTCTCGATTTGGCTGAGTATGGTTTCATCGTTAAAGTTCACATTGGTCACAGTGGTAAACAGACCGTCGATTACGGCCTTATGGGTGCTTTCTGCAGGCGCGCTTTCGTTAGCGGCTCTCGCAAGCCCGATAAGCTCTCCGGTGAGAGCATCTTGAAAATTGGCCGTCTCGGCTTTTTTGCCACATACGCCGCCGGCTGTGCAGCCTGTTCCTTTAGAGGTCTGTTCACATTGAAAACAAAACATTGACATTACGTATACCTCCTTATCGCATCTTGACTTGTTTTATTTAGTATACTATAGTAAAAACATTGAGTCCGTTGTAAAAGCAACGAATCGGCGAGATTTTAAAAAAGATTTTTGAAAGAGCGAAAATCTACCGGAGAGTCCCAGAGAATACCAGAAAGCATATTGACTTTAGCAATGATTTTGAGTATACTTTAGATATATTTTATGATAAATGAACCAAACCACACTCGCTTTCCTATACTTGAACAGGAAAGTTTTTTTTAGTAAATGTGGGGGGCTTTTCAAATGACACAGACTTTGAAAAAGAAACGGCAATCCATACACTCGCTGTTGTTCGCACAGATCCTGTTCACGGTCTTCGCTTTTGTGCTGGTGAGTGTCCTCGGATATATTTTTATGAGAAGCATCGTGCATGAGCATCTGACCGTATCGACGGAGAGCATGCTTGACTATGAGCAATCGCGGATCGAGGTTGATCTGGCAGCGCCGAAAACCGCGTCAGGCATCTTTTCCGAAACCGTACGCAGTATGATACTGCATGGTGAAGACGTCGACAAAATACAAACATACATAGATGAAATCTCTGACTTTATGCATTTAAACGAAGTACATAGTTCAAGCTTTGGCGGCATCATCTGTTATTTTGAGAAACTCCCCGGAGGCCCGGTCTTTCTGAGTGACCTCGACAGAGGTATCCCTACCGGCTTGCATCCGACGGAACGTGCCTGGTATAGGAACGCGGTTGCGGCAGGCGGCGCCATTGCGGAAACCGTGATAGAGAAGGATGCGATTTTTGGGGAGACCGTCCTTGCGTACTCGCACTGTCTTCTTGACGAGAAGGGACGCCGGCTGGGTGTCGTCTGTTTTATCGTGCGAATTGACGTGATCGGGACATCCATCGTAGAAATGGCGATGGACAGGAGCGGCTACGGCATACTACTGAGTCAGGAGCTGGCTGTGCTCGCCCACCCCAACGAGGCGTTTGTAGGCAAGGGCATGAGGAATCCGGCCCTTCCGTTTTCCTCCTTCGCCGATGAGTTGGTGGAAATGAAAAGAATTACCGAGCGTGAAACAACCAGTTGGCTGGGCGAACCTGCAATCGCTTTCTTCCGGGAACTCGATAACGGCTGGTATTTGGGCGTTATGATACGAAAGGACGACTACTATAGTAGCATAACCTATATGGCGTGGGGGCTCGGTATCCTTAGCGCGGCGCTCGCGGCGGCATTAATTCTAATACTGGTACGCATCGACGCGGCGAAGAACAAAGCGGACTTTGAGAGCAAGCAGAAGAGCGCTTTTCTGGCCAATATGAGCCACGAAATCCGAACGCCAATGAATGCGATCATCGGCATGACCAACATCGGGAAATCCTCTGTCAGCAACGAGCGTAAGGATTATTGCTTTTTGAAAATTGAGGATGCGTCGCATCATCTGCTCGGCGTGATCAACGACATTTTGGATATGTCCAAAATTGAGGCGAATATGTTCATACTCTCCGAGGTAGAATATCGCTTCGAGAAAATGCTCCAGCGTGTCGTCAATGTCGTCAACTTTCGCGTGGACGAAAAGAAACAGAAGTTTACGGTGCATATCGACAAGAACGTCCCAGGGACGCTTATCGGAGATGATCAGCGGCTGGCGCAGGTCATCGCGAATTTGCTCGGGAACGCGATAAAATTCACACCGGAGGGCGGCGCGATCAGCCTCAACGCATCCTTGCTTGAAGAAAAAGACGGCGTCTGTGAAATAAAGATCGCAATAACAGACACAGGGATCGGCATAAGCCCAGAGCAGCAGGAAAAACTGTTCCAATCCTTCCAGCAGGCTGAGACCAGCACAACGCGCAAGTTCGGGGGTACGGGTTTGGGCCTCGCAATTTCCAAGAACATTGTGGAGATGATGGGCGGCAGGATATGGGTCAAGTCCGAGCTTGGAAACGGCGCGACTTTTACCTTTACGACTCTGGCAAAACGAGGTGAGGAGTGTGAAGAAAGTCTCAATGATAATTATGTAAACTGGGGCAATGCCCGCATCCTGACGGTGGACGATGATCCAGATATACTGCTTTATTTTCAGGAACTCATGAAAGCGTTCGGTACGTCCTGTGACATTGCGAAAAGCGGAAATGAAGCGCTGGAGCTTGTTGGACAAAAAGGCCCCTATAACATCTACTTTGTGGATTGGAAAATGCCAGGTATGGACGGGATTGAGCTGGCGTATGAGCTGAAATCGAAAACCTCGCTTGTCGGCCACCCCGTTGTAATCATGATTTCAGCCGCCGAGTGGAATGTCATTGAGGAGGATGCGAAAAAAGCGGGTGTTGATAAATTCTTGTCAAAACCTCTATTCCCGTCCGCTATCTCGGACGCCATCAGCGAAGTCCTTGGCACGGATCTGCAAAAGGAGGCAGAAGAAAATACGGATATCAGCGGGAATTTCACAGGGCGGCACATTCTCCTTGCGGAAGATGTGGAGATCAACCGCGAGATCGTGATGACATTGCTTGCTCCGACATGCATTGAGATCGACTGTGCAAAAAACGGTTTGGAAGCGGTTCATCTGTTCAGCGAGTCACCGGATAAGTACGATGTAATCCTCATGGATGTCCAGATGCCTGAAATGGACGGGTACGACGCGACGCGGCGGATCAGGGAGCTTAATGCCCAAAGAGCAGCGGACATCCCGATTATTGCCCTCACCGCGAACGTGTTCCGCGAAGATATCGAACAATGTATCAAAGCCGGCATGAACGACCATATTGGGAAACCGATTGATTTTGATGAGCTTATCAAAAAACTGCGTGAGTATCTATGACATATATGTAATAAGCAATGCAGAGAGACTGACGCCCCTCTGCACATACGGGTACAATAACTGGGAAGTATGCTGTACCTTATTTATAAAGATCGTCAATCTGCCCGGACGTCAGAATCGTGTAGTTCCAGAAGCTGTCCGGAAGATCCATTCTAACATAGTCGTCCAATGTGTCGCTCGTTATGACTGGAAGCGAAATAATAGTGTTGAGGTGTACGATCTTGCCATCAAGCGCCTTAATAGCCGTATCAAGGGCGGCGGCGCTCATCGAGGTCGGAGAACAGGGGGCGATTGAATCAAAGCCGCTTTTTATATTCTCTTTCCATGCTTTCAGCAATCCATTGTTGGCTTCGCCGGACATCGGAATGAGCGGGCGGCCTGCGGCGATGAATGCGTCAAGCGCAGCCTGCGTCATGGCGCCTCCCTGTGACCATACGCCGTCAATTTGCGTATGCTCGGAAATGAAACTTTCCACTAAGGGCCTTGCCTGGTCATAATCCCAACCCGCATGCACTTCGCCGAGAATTTTAATATCGGGGTAATTCACGAAGACGCTCATAGCGCCTTCGTTACGCATCGCGTCAACGCCAGCGCCAGCGATACCGTTGAGTACGATGATGTTGCCTTTACCTCCGAGTTGATCGACCAGCCACTGCGCACCGTATCTGCCAAATTCGACCTCGTCTATGCCTACCTTAGCGGTGACATTGTCGGTCGTTACATAATTGTCAAACGATATGACTACAATTCCGGCTGCCATCGCTTCTTCACAGACGGACGAAAGCGCGTCCGGGGAAACGGCGGTAATAATGATGGCGTCGCACTCTTTTGCGATAAGGTCCTTCATATCGCCAATCTGTTTAGAAACGTCGCCATTGGAGTCGGTCATGTAATACTCTTTGATAATGTCCTCGGATACCAATTGGTCAGCTCTGGCTTTAAATTCGGCTTCCATTTGGACGCGCCACGAGTTGCCGACGCCGAAATTGCTGAAACCAATGACGTAGCCGTCGTCCAGTCCGCCGTCATTCGGATTTCCACCGCCATTGCAGCCGACAAGGCCGGTCATGAACGCAAATGTCAGCAACATAGCTATTAAAAGTGTGGTAATTCTCTTTATTTTTTTCAAAAAAACCATCTCCTTTCCTCCCTTATTTTGATATTTCGACTATTGAATTTATAAACACAATTATATAGCATGCATCCATGTTTGTCTAATTCTTCTCCTACTCGGGGTTATTGGTCAAAACTTCTATTGAAAATTATCAGGTCTTCATCCAGCTTTTTTGGCAAATCTTCATACCGGCTCAGGTAATCGAAAATTTGGTCGTACGTTCCATGATAATAATCACAATTCGGATGAGAATGGCGCCAGTCTCCGAAAGCTTCATAAGACGCAAGCGAGCAATTGCCTTCGCAAAACCTTCGATAAACACATTTTTTGCACTTTTCAATATTAGCTACTTTTCGGGAACGCAAAGCTGTAATCAACGCATTATCCTGATACAGATTTTGCATCCGTATGTCCGGATCATCAATGTGGCCAATGCAGTACTCCTCTTTATCCTGATATCGGGCGCAAAGATAAATATTTCCGTTGGGTGCGAAAGTAAACATATTTTCCCCGGCGCCGCAACACGATAGCATGCAGCGGTAATTTCTCATACATGTGGAAACGTTTTCAAACATCTGCAGTACATTTCCTTCCATAACCGGTTCGCTCTCCGCGACAAAGTAATCCAAATACTGTTGTTGCACCGCCAAAATTTCGCTGTCACTAATGGCAAGCTCGTTCCAATTTTCCTCAGCCCTGCCGCCGGGAAAAATGGGATTAAGCTTGATAGAAAGCAGTCCGAGTTCTTTATATGAATTAAGGCTTTGTATATGATTTTTGCAGTTATTTTTGGTCAGCACAGATATTATCCCAATGCCTCTCCCTTTGCTGTGGGTCAGCTTTATAGCTTTTGCAATATCATTATATGTACCCTTGCCATTAGGATATTTCCTTGTGAAGTTATTCTCATTTTCCCCGCCGTCTAAACTAAAACCGAAAGAAATATCATTTTCCAGAAGGAAATCCAGTTTGTTCTCATCCAACAAAGTTGCGTTTGTTTGCATTGTTAAGAGCACTTCCCTATCGGGCCTATCGGAAGACGCAAGCTTTTTTTTCAATTCATTAACAAAATATTGGATGAAATCGAATTCCAGCAGCGCTTCGCCACCGGAGAACTCTATGGTGATGTTGTTGAAATCTGAGTCGAGGATCAACTCGATAATCCTGAGAGCAGATTTTTCGTTCATCACCGGCTGCGATTCGCTGTTACATTTGGCAAAACAATAAGTGCAGCGCAGATTGCAGCGTTTGGTGGGTTCAACTATAAATAACGGATCCAGTTTTTTTAGCGGCGTATCGTTAAAAAGGGTTTCATCAATGAAAGTTTGATTATTAATAGTGATGATATTTCTTATATATAAATAAAAGAGAAATTCTTCCAAGGTTTTAATATCAATCATTGGGAAGTATTCCTGCAACGTTTTGCTGGTTATACCGTTAATTCTTTGCAGAATACTGTTCTCCTGCGGAGACAAGAAACACCAGGCGCCTGTATTGGAGTTTAAAACAAGAAATTTCTCGCCTATGCGCTTTTCATAGTAGTTTGTTTTATTCAGCAGGCAAAAGGGTTCAAAATAATGGAGCCCGGGCTGAGGATTGGCGGAACCAAATTCCAACGTTAATAAGGTTTGTGTAAAGCTATCAAAGTTTTTGGTTAGAAAATACATTTTCGTTTTCTCCCGTAATTTCACAAAACATCCAGTAACTTGCCAGCAAAAGAACTAATAAGTTACTGGATGATATTTTTTAGAAGAAGCTATTTCTTTACAATGGTTTCGGCTGCAACATTTGCTTGTATAACACTTTCACCACGACCGGCTACGGGGGTGACATAAGTATTGACAATTTCTACGGCTACTTGCTCTACTCTCTTCATGCGTGCCTCATCCAAGATTACATTCGCCTTACGCAATAAATCACCGGGAGGTATATTAATGTGCTTGGGGCCATTCCAATGATTCAAATGCCTAATGCCACAGCCGTAATTAACAAGACTTGCTGCGCTGCCTCCCAGCCCTTTTGATACTTGAGTTAGCACTGTGTCGCTTATGTTGACGGACCCGATCTTATTTCTTAGCTCTTGAGGATTGTTTTGCATTAGATCCGTTTCTTCGGGTTCCATAAATATGCAAAACAACTAAGATCGGGCTTAGGGTCGGCGTCGCCGAATTCTAAGCCCAATAGTGTCCGAACAAAACTGTCGTCATTTTGTGTAAAATAATATATTTATTATTATGTTATTTTTTGCCTATGACCGTTGTTTTGGCAATATCTGATATTTTTACTGCTTCTACTATTTGGGTGACCATGTCAATCTTAATTTTTTGACTGATTTTGGCATCAATAGTCCTCCCGGTAGTGTTGGTGTGTATGCCTCTATCGCTATGGTTAGCATGGTCAGGGTGAGGTTTATTTAATAAATTCTCTTTTATTACGGTTATCACTTGCCTTACTGTCCCGTCGCTCATACCGCTGATTTTGAGCTTAGCCAAAATCCCTTGGGAGTTATTCTGAAATGATTCAAAATCGTTTGGGTTTTCCAATAAATGCATTACTAGTGTTTGTACATCTGCTTTAGAATCTGACATGACAATCCTCCTTATAATTTTATTCGCTAACGTTAAATCAAATTCAGTATAACACTTAAAAAGTAGAATTTCAACATTTTCATGTATAAGGAAGGTTTTTTTTAGATTAAAGCTTACGAAACTTATTTTGGATAACTTCCCGAAGATAAGAGCTTAAAAGCTCTGTCAGAGCCACCCTTGACAAATTCGGCAAGAGCAATGGCCCCGTGCCTAAATATATTCGTATATTCTGTGAAGAAAATGGGATCGGAATAAGCAGTGGAAGAACTTTGGTATAAAGATTTCACGCCAAACTGTAAAAATTAATATATTCCTGCTGTGCTTCTTGTTGTGCTTTAATACGCGCATCATTAATTCGGGTAAAATTTTCTTTTACGATATCCACAATCCCTTTATCAATCGCTCCGCTTTCAACCATGCCGGCTAGTATTTTTATGGTTTTCTCGCTGTCCATTCCTAAACGGTATGGCCGATCCTCCGTTATGGCCGTAAATATATCCGCAACGGCCATGATACGAGCCATTTTAGAAAAGTCTTTACCTTTTATGTGAAATGGATATCCGTTCCCGTTCAGTCTTTCATGGTGATATGCCGCCCATGTTGAAATTTGTTCAAGCCCTCCAATTTTGCGTAAAACAACATAAGTGTAATAAGTATGTTTTCTCATTTCATTCATTTCTTCATCGTTCAAAGCACCGTTCTTCTCCAAAATTTCGTTTGATATTGCCAATTTCCCCAAATCATGCAAAAAACCCGCTATCTCCATGAGCTTGCATTCACGATCAGAAAAATCGGAAATAATTGTTAATTCCAAAGCAACCGCCGCGACTCCGCTTGAATGTGTTGAAGTGAATCTGCTTCTGAAGTCTATAATATGAGCGATAACTTTCGCAAAACTTCGGAGCGTATCCAAATCCATTATTTTTTTTGAAAACCGCATCCTTTCCGGCAGGATATAATTGATTGAAAACGAACAGGCCTCAATCCAAAAGTATTCCAATTTTACAAGCCGGCGAAGCGCCACAAGCGTGTCGGGATGGAACGTAGATTGTTTTTCTTCAATTTGCCCCATTATCCTTGGGATTTGTTCTAAGATTTCCCTATGCTCGTCAAGTAAAACAGATAATCTGTCTGCCAAATGAACAATGTAGCTGCCTATAGGTATTTCACATACCGACTCGTTAAAATGAGTATGATGATATTTGATAATTTCGGCGGCATTTTTAAGAGGCTCGAATTTTTGCAGGAGCCTGTATCCCAGTATACAATGTTGATCTAAATCGCTGTCACTAAATGACGCCGCATTAATTTGCTTACGTTCTTCGATTGTAAAACTGCCGATATCATGTAAAATAGCCGCCAAAACAATGTCCCTCATCTCATCATCCGGCAGGTTCATCTCTTTGGCTATATTATAGGAAATATACGCCACCTTTTTGTGATGGTTGTTTAACCTGGGGGATGCTAAATCAATCGCTTCCGATATACCGGAAACCATGTCAAAAACTGAAAATTCATTCTCTGCAAACATATCAATAACTCCCTGAAATTAATTTAATGAAAACGGTTAATGCTGTTGCCGCCCCCTGTTCAACGGTTTTGAAAACCGGTTTTCGATTCTGCTTATGTTGGGATTATAGTTATTATACAGGCTATATTTCAATCTCTTTCCCCTGTGTTTTATCTGGCTGTTGCTTCAAAATGCTATCTACGGAAGAATCATATTTCCCGCGTCAAAACTGGCAACAAGTACCCTCTCAAACCGGTTCATTAAAAAAGTAAAAAGCATTACTCATTTTTACAATTTCAAGAAAGCTCCGGTGGGCTGTATTTTTCAAGCCTTCGGAGCTTTTTTCTTTTTTCAACTGTTAAGATAGAATTATATATGGTTTTCATCGTTTTGTAAATAGCCTTGTGGAAAAAGGAAGGAAAAAAGAGGCTGTGTCTAAACTAAGAATTTAGGCACAGCGTATTTAGCGCAATAGGCAGATGTTTTCGCCGTAGATTTTTTTCATCTGTGACACTTTTTTACAAAACGGGCGTCGTCCACGGATATGCCCAGCTCGCATAGCGCGACATGAACCGCATGAGTATTGTCGCAGCCTCCGAACGGGTTGCTGTGCCCGCCGGTACGAGCGTCGTTGCCGTGCGCCCGGTGATAAGCCTCTCTGCATTTGCCCACTTCATGGCGTCTAGCGCCCAATCAGAGATCTGTCCCGCGTCCGTATACCCTGAGAGGTTTGCTGTTTCGGACGTATCTAAGCCTGTCCACGCCGCGTAACGGCAAAGTATCGTGGCCAGCTGTTCGCGGGTTATGTCGTCGTTGGGGCCGAACTTGCTATTGCCGTAGCCCTCGACAATACCGTTGGTGCTGGCCCACACTATGGCGTCGGTATACCACTGGCCCGCGGCAACATCATTAAATGGCTCGCTGCTTGTGACTGTTGGTTCGCCTTCCAGTCGGTACAGGATCGTGACGATCATTGCCCGAGAGAGGTTCGTATTCGGCGAGAACATATTCGCCGCCGTACCGTTCATCAGCCCATTTTCAAAGGCGTATTTAACTTCCTCATAGAACCAGTCGGCCTCTTCCACATCGTCAAACGGATCTGTCCACTCGCCGAATTGACCTAGCGGTGTCTTATCGTCGACTATTTCTATTATCTCTTTATTTTCGGTTCCATTACCGCCTGTGTCACCTGTACTGTCGCCAACGTCTCCGCCGAGATCGCGGGTGTTGTACATCCACTCGACAATATCGCCGTCTTGCAGAAAATAGAGAGAGGCTGAAACATTCGGAAACACAGTTGTGCCGCCTCGCGTGACCCTGAACCTCCATCCAGATGTTGGGCCGTCACTAAACTCACCGAAGCCGTTGATCGATGCAACATATACGCCGACATATTGCGATTGCGTTGACGTCCGGATATCAAGCCCGGTGCGAAGCAACAATGTATACGCCGTTTCGTTGTTGTTCATTTCAAACTGCGTATTCGTGAAGTACACCTTTATTTGGCTTCCTCTCGCGTTGGGATTCGTAACGCTTATCCGTACATAGCTCGCGGTCACACCGGAACCCGCCCGCGTCAGCGTATTTATAGCCGATGTAAGTCGTATCGTCGTTGCGTCGACCTCTCCCTGCGACGCATTCTCATCATCTCTGACCGTTCGAGCATTGGTCAACGCCGCACTCAGCACGCTCCAGCTTGCCGTTGTATAGGAACTTTGAGTGTAATCTTCCGCTTCCGCTATCTTGGCAATTAAGGCGGATTTATCGACCTTTGTAGGGGTCACATCGTCCGAAACCAGTTTTGTGGCGTCGCTCATGTCGTAAAGCGTGTTTTGTTCGTTTAAGAACCTGCTATACGCCACCAGGGCGTATGCCGCCTGCTCTGTCGCCATGAGGTTGACGCTGGGACTGTGTTTAAACCCGCCGCTTACCACATCGTAGTAAGTCAGGAGCGCATTGACATAGTCTTCCGCGTCAAGCCCAAGCGCGGACAGTGCGACAATTACCTGCGCGTTGTTTTCTGCATCGCTGATGGTTTTAGTGTCCAACCAATCCAAAGCATCCTCAACCGCCGCCTTGACGGCGGGCTGCGAACTGTATGGAGCAAGCGCCTGCAAAGCCATAGCGGTCATATCTACTGTTGCGCTTCCGGCCATGCCCCAGCCGCCGCTGATTTGTCCGTCCAAGATGTAATCCACCAGCGCCTGCTTCACTGAGTCGTCAGCGCCGTATGGAGCGGAATCGATGGCCAGCAGTGCGTAAATCGCGCCGTTTATGCCTTGCCCCGTCACCCAGCCTTTATCGGACAGCAGAGGCGCTACGAGGTCTTTACCGCCTGCCGACGACGCGTCAATGCCGAGCGCGGTAAGTGCGAGGATTAGGCGCGAATTGTCGGTTGACATGTTCGCGTCAAGTTTCACCCCTCTGCTGGCGATCGCCGCAAGCACGCGGCTGTAATAGCCGTCATAGTATTCCGTATCCAAATACCCGCTGCGGGCCAGTGCAAGGATGGCCCATTCGTTGCCATAGCCGGGGGTGGTCACCTTGCTTTGGATATATTTGAACGCTGTGTTCATCACTTCTTCCCAGTCGGGAAGCTCGCCGACCTTGACCACCAACGCATTCATTGCCAAATTGAGCGCGTTGATTGCAGAATTGACCTCCGCCAACGTGGCATTGTCGTCTTCCGCGACTGAGATCGCCGCGTCAAGCGCCGCGATGAATTCACTCCATCCGCTCTCGTAGTCGTCTTCATCCTTTGCTTGCGCCTGCACGATTAACGAGTTTAGCGCGGTCTTATCAACATCCGGCAGTGCGCCCTCTTCTATCACTGTTACGACAAGCCAAGGTGATATAAGCGGTGTTCCTGAGCTTCTTATTGCCGACATTATATATATGCCTGGACCAGCATAGTTCAGCGTCACTGTACCGCCACTAACTGTGATCCCGATTACATCTTCAAAGTAGCCCAGAGATTCACCGTTGAAAAGAGCGTTGTCTACAATGCCAACTTCAACGATAGACGCGCCGCTGATATTGGTGATAGCGAGATCGCTGGGATCTTGCCATGTAATGGCTTCGGCGCCCTTAAGGGTGAGAACAAAATCCTGCCCCGCTTCAACGGTAATCGCATTTGCTCTTCCGCCTTCGTACTCGAACCACGTCAGCGTGTCACGCCACATGATCGTATCTTGCATTGATTGCAGTTGTATGTAGTCGCCCGCCGAAAGCTCCATCTCCCCCGGGATGTCGACCGCGAAGTTGCCATTTATGATGTAAACATAACTTCCGGTTCCATCGTTCATGAAGTTTGCAATCCATCCAGTGCCGCCGACAGAAAGGACGCTGTTGATTATGCTGACATCATCGCCGAATATGGTGATGTGCGCCGCGACGATCGCGTCAAGCGCGCTAACTTTTTGCGTGTTGAAGCTGTCGGTGTAGCCATACTTCTCGGCGAGATCCGCCGTGACGGTGAACTCCTGCTTTGCGATATAAAAACCGGTATCGTCAGCTTGATACGAGATATATACCGTCACAGAGTCGCCTGCTGGGATAAGATCCAAGATCGCGCTGGGATCGGGTATGGTGACCGCGTCCACCTCCGGGATGGTCGTCGCGGCGTTTACATCCGAGATCGCACCGTCGATGGCCTCCAGCAGCGCGACCCATGACTCCACTGTGTATCGGGCTTCCATCAGACCGTTTTTCACGGCATTAATCACCGCGATCTTCGCGACCTTTGCCTGCGCGAGATAGTCAACTCCAGCCGTCTGCCATATGAGGATGGGATAGCCTCCGTTAGCAAACCCGGCCTCCTGGAACGCCGCACCCAGCAGATCAAGGAATTCGCCGGTTTTCATCTCTGCCGCTGTCTTAGCCTCGGCCTCATCGTCGGCGTGCGCATTGGAGCCGATACCAATCGCCGCCGTACCGGCGAGATAGTGAGCGTTGATGACAAGCTTCCCGCCGTTAGTCGCGCTGTTTTTTTCGCCTATAATGGCCCCGACGGCTACTCCTGTACCGGTTATCGTACCGACGTTGTAAGCGGTATCAATTGATGCCGGAGAAGTCACTGTGGTATTATTCATCCACCCTATAATACCGCCAACCCGGTTCGTACCGGTTATATTTCCTATGTTGTAACAGTCAGTGATCGTGCTATTGTTCGCGTTATTTGTAAATCCTACGATGCCTCCAACATTGGTATTGGCAGAGCTGCCAGTGACATTTCCTGCGTTATAACATCCGGTGATAGGCATACTGCCATTGCCGACAACGCCGCCGACCGAATCACCGCCGCTGACGTTACCCTCATTTCCGCAATACTTTACTCCCATTGTACCTGAAGCATTGCCCACGATCCCACCGATATAATCGCCAGAAGTGCTGCTGGCAATTGTTCCGTAATTCATGCAGTATTCTATCAGGCTGGTGTACGGCGATACATTGCCCGCTAAATAACCGGTAATACCACCGATAAATCTGGTAGCGGTTATATCGACATAGCTTACACAGTTGCTGATGGTAGCCCCATTGGGATACTTCGTGGCGTTGCCTGTACTGTAGCCGACTATACCTCCCGTATACTGTCCGCCGCGAATACTGCCCTCAACCGTAAGGTCTTTGACTGTGCCTCCCATAAGAACGCCGAACAATCCGGAGCCATTCGTTCCCGTCGTGATGCTCAGCCCTGTTATAGTGTTGCCGTTTCCGTCGAAAGTACCCGCAAATCCGACAGGCGCGGTGGCAGAATAATTTCCGGTAGTATAAGTCCCGATAGGCGCCCATTCATAGCCACCAAGGTCGATATCATTGAGAAGTATCACGTTGCGTGTGCTGCTTGTGGAATTATTGATGACCTGGCTGCCGTTGTTGCCGCTGGTGGAGACTATAAGATCGCTGTTTACCTTATCCCTGAACCACGCTAGATGCTCAGGGTCGGAGATTTGGTACACCCCGTCGACTAGCGCAGCTTCCGTCCTGCTCACGCCATCCCAGGAGGCTACTCCTACCTCCATCGTAATGGTTATCGTGTCATCGCCACCGCCCATAGTGACCGTATCTTTTACGGTAAAGTAACCCGACTGCCTGACCGTATAGCTGTAAGTTTCCCCTTCATACAGGTTATATGTCGTGCCCGATACTGGCGTCTGGACTCCTTGCGTAGCGTGTGTCACCGTAAGCGCGACGCCCACCGGAGTTATGCTAAACGTCAGGTCATATTTCGTATTTTCTGTCAAATTTACTGTTGTGGTAACAGCCCCGGGTCCTTTTTCTACCGTTACTGTACCTATTTCAGTGGCATAGCCGAACTTGTCCACCGAGTAAGTATAAGTTCCCGCTGGGAGCGTGAAGCTCGCCACCCCGCCGCTTGCGGTTTTTGATTGCTCAGAGCCTGCTTCCGCAATCGAGACTACTGCGTCTCCCGGCATTACCGCAAAGGCAACCGTGTAAGTGTTCCTTTGCAGCGTGACGGTTTTTATCGCGTCCGCAAACCCGACAGTCAGCGTACCGGATTCCTGAATATAATCTCCGGCGGCTTCGGAAACGGTGTATTCGTATGTTCCGGTAGCCAGAGGGCTGAATATGTAAACACCGCCGTCGGAAGAAACGGGAGTAAGCGGAGTATCGCCGCTCGTAACAACGACCGTTGCGTTTGCCGGGGTAGCCGTCAGCCTGATGCCGTATTCCGTGTTGGGGTTCTGCCATTTGAGAATAGGATAGCCGTCATTTATGTTTGGCGTCAGATCGCCATCAAACGAGCCGCCCATTTCCGAGGCTAAAGCTTTCAGTCCGTCCGAGCTTATCCTCGTTCCAAGGTTTTGCCCGTCCGGCCCGACGCTGGTATCAAGATAATAACAGTTTACCGGCGTGCCGCCGTTGCCGGAAATACCACCGTAAGTGGCCGAGGACTCTGTTCCTCTTGATACGGTTCCGATATTATATGAGTTTGTGACAGACCCTGACGAGTGGAGTCCTACAATGCCCCCGGATCTGTAGCCGCCGGCACGATCCCGGTATTGTAGCAGGAATCAATGGAGGTCGCGGCATTGTTGTTTTGTCCCGCAATGCCACCAAAATAACCGTCGTAACTCGTAGCGCCGTTTGTGCGTATAATATTCGCGTTATTGTACGACAGCGATATTTTACCGTTGTTTCTGCCAGCAATCCCTCCTATGCCGTTATCGCTGTTAGAGCTTTGCCGGACAGTCGCACTGATATTTGCCGAGGCTGTGACGATACCCGTGATGGTATTGTCACCCACAATGCCGCCGACGCGCTGTGTACCGGTAATGACAGAATCGCTGACTTTAACCCCTGAAACAGTTCCGGCGTTGCTTCCAGCAACCATTCCCAAATCCGTTGTGCCGGTGACGGAAGATTCGGTTATGGTGAAGTTTTCCACCGTTCCACCTGCGCCGATATACCCAAATAGCCCTTGGTATGTGCCGGTCGTGATAGACAGACCACTGATTTCATAACCGCTGCCGTCAAAAGCGCCGGTAAAGCTGTTCCCCAATGTTGAACCGATGGGCGTCCACGATCCAATATCTTTTAAATCAATATCCACTGTGAGTTTTGCATTTATGTCTTTTGGGCCGCTATTAACCTGTCCTGCGAACCATAAAAGATCATCGGCATCCCTAATTTGATAAATGCTGCCCACCACCGACGGGGTCGCAGGTTCCGGCTCACCTGTGTTGACCGGGTCTAACAGGGCTACAAGACCATCCCAGCCAGTTCCCATCAGCTCAAACCAGTCATCCATATTACAATAATAAATGAATATTTTGTCATGATCATTTATTGCCGCATTAATATTACCTACATATTCTTCATTAATATCATGCCACCACATCCTATCCGCAAACCAATCGGACTCCAGTCCAAAGAATGTGTCTATTGAGCCATAATCATCTTTAGACGCACCTGGATCAACCGCCGTTACTGCATCCCATAATGTTGGCGCGACACCGCCCACGGTAACCTTCGTGTCTCCATCAACAGGATATAGTATTTCCCAATTATCACCGACCCATTGGGTCACGATGACGTCGACTGTAACGCTCTCCGCTTCATTCGCGAGGGCCAGTCCGCTCAGTGGGGACAAGCACATCATCACCACCAAAAGCAGGGCCAGTCCGCGAGATATGAGTTTCTTCTTTAGCATAACAAGGTCCTTTCCAACGCGTTTTCGCGTCCTGTTTATTTTTTTGTTTTAGGTCATCATTTAATTATAAGCATATCTGACGCGGCTCCCGCCAAGCCATCCCTGAAAATCAAAACGCGCCCAGTCGTATCCGACGGAGCGCGTAACCCACGAAAAAATCTCGCTCCGTTCGGGGAAGCAATTTGTTACAACACGTATCTGACTTATTGGCGGCGGTTAATGGAACCGCACCACATCACAGTGACCCGCTCGTAGGGATTTTCACCCTGTTCCGTGTTTATGCACACAAGTAGTGCTATTAAATTTTTAAGGCATTACGCCTAATAGTAAAACCCTTAAAAGGATACCATAAAATTGGGGGGTATGGCAACTATTTTGTAAAACTTCTAAATGATTTTTAACTATCTCTTTATAGACCAAAACCAGCCGAACCCAAGCCAAATACAAGCGTAAAAAATTAGGTGTTAATATACTTGTCGATACAGGAAATCACCAAAAATGGAGTATGCCGGTTCAGAATTGGGGAATAATAATAGGACAGTTAATGATCTTTTTTGAAGGGCGACTTCAGAACCGGATAGCTTCGTAATCACTAACGAAAACCCTTTAGAGCTGCACTTGAGGACGCCTAATCGGATGATTATTTCATTTACACAGTTACGGGGACACTCCCGCTTAAAGATCATATCAAGCATAGTGAATAAAGTGTCCTTTATTATATGATCCAAAGTGAGAATTTTTACTTGACAATTTATAGCAGGTAGGGTCTTCCAGTTCCGAACTACACTTTTCATACATACCGCTTCCCTTATACCGAGGGATTCTTCCGTGCTCGCACTTCCTGAGAAGTTACTTTACCCACCCGCTTAGCACCTTGCATTACTGCAACCACCGGGTTTGGCTACACAGCTCGCTGGCGATTACTGTGACCGGACTTACACCGGCAAGCGTAGTCCAGCTTCGCTGGACGCACAGCAACAAAAAAGAGGCCAGATACGGCCTCTTTCGTAGTGGTCGGGACGACAGGATTTGAACCTGCGGCCTATTACTCCCGAAGCAATCGCGCTACCAAGCTGCGCCACGTCCCGATCAATTCATACGAATAATATTCTACCATGGAATCAATTGTTTGTCTATTAGATTTTTAGTAGAGCGGAAAATCCCGCTCTACTATGATTTATCCTTATTTAAGTTTTTTACTATGTCTTCTATGGCTTCATCTGCTTTGTCGTAGGGCACTTGACATGTCCCTACCATTTTATGGCCGCCGCCGCCGTGTTTCAACATCAGGGCCCCTATATCCGTATCACATGTCCTGTTTAAAATGCTGTACCCTACCGCAATCGCGCAGTTTTGCTTATTCCTTCCGTCCACTACCCAGATTGAAACATTCTGCTCAGGGTAAATGCTGTAAACCATAAACCGGTTGCCCACATATATGATCTCGACATCTCTTAAATCTGTGATTATTACGTTATTTGTTATTGTGGTATGTATCCTTACCATAGCTTCAAACTTTTCCGACTGTTCCCTGTAAACGCTTATACGTTCAGCAACATCAGGGAGGGCCAGTATCTGATTAATGTCCATTGTTTGGCAATGCCCTATCAAATTCTCCATAAGCTTGTAATTGGGTATCGTGAAATTCCTGAACCTGCCAAGCCCTGTGCGCGGATCCATTATGAAGCCCATAAGCACCCAGCCTTGTGGGTTATATACCTCGTCTCTTGTAAGCTGCCCTGAATCGACTTTGTCTGTGGCCTTAACCAGCTCGTCAAATTGAGGAAGCTCCGCCTCGCCTCCGTAATACTCATAAACGATCCTCGCAGCGCTGGGGGCCTGACGGTATTCCCCGGGCGCCAACACATCCTTGCCTATACGGGCAGATTCGCTCAAGTGATGGTCAAACCACATTCCGCAGCCTTCTACATACGGAACATTGGTCAATACGTCGTTTTTGGTTACCTTAACAGTTCCGTCCTGCATATCCTTCGGATGTACAAATTCCCAAGAATCTATAATGTCTTTTGATTTTAATATCACGGCGCAGGCAAGCCCATCAAAGTCTGAACGGGTAAGCAGTTTCATATTACAATCATCCTCCCACTTATAAAAATGCAATCCTTATTGTAAAAATGATAACACGAATCATCGAAGTTTTCAAGCCCTCAATATTCCAACAAATTCCATTAATATACAATCTTAAAGGCAAAAAGCTGCATAAAGCGGCACGGTCTTTTTCCCTTCCTCGAAGCTGAAGTTTTTAGTGGACAACTTGACTGCGTATTCCGGTTTGTATGAGGTTATATAGACAGCCAGGCTTTTGGCCTTCGTGTTTTCCGCGCTTTTAACCTCAACGGGGATTATACGCCCCTGACGTTGAACCACAAAATCAACCTCAGCGCCGCGCTCACTCATCCAATAATAGCTTTTGTACTCATTGGCAGCAAGTTGGCAACAAACATAATTCTCAGTCATGCCGCCCTTGAAATCGTTCAGCTCGTTCGACTGATACAAAATATCCTCCGGCATGATATCTTTTTTCGCATAGCGTAACATATATTGGTGTATATTTCAATGGAATAATACATATATTGTACACTATTCTACGCGAATGCGGTCGAAAGGGACATGATTTTTTTGCTGTCTTGTATCATTCGCAATGCTGCTATATAATGATTGTGCTACAAGTTGAGCAACATACTCGGCAATAACAATATATAAGGGGGATAACAGATGACGCAAACAGTTTTGAAAACATACGAATTAACAAAAAAATACGGTGAGTTTCACGCGCTCAACGCCGTTTCGCTTACTTTGAAACAAGGCGATATTTACGGCCTTATCGGCAGAAACGGAGCGGGAAAAACTACATTTTTTAAATGCGTTATGGGCCTTGCCAAACCTACTGCCGGGACGGTAGAAATCGGAAACGAAAAGACCAACTTAAACGCGGCAAGACAGAAGATGGGCTTTATGATTAACCCGTCTTTCTTCCCATATCTAAATCCAAAAGAAAACTTGGAGTATCTCTGCCATGTTAAGGGGATAAAGATAAAAGGAGAAATTGAACGTCTATTAAAACTTGTCAAATTAGACGGAGTAAAAAAGCCATTCAAGGCCTTTTCGCTTGGAATGAAACAACGGCTTGGTATTGCGGGAGCGTTGCTCGGCTCTCCCGAAATCGTGGTCTTGGACGAACCGATTAACGGACTTGACCCGCAGGGCATTATAGATATGCGGAATGTAATAAAAAACATCCACGCTGAGACAGGCGCAACATTCATTATTTCTTCTCACATTTTAAGCGAGCTTGATTTAGTGGCAACCCAATTTGGATTTATTGAACAAGGTGTACTGCTCAAAGAAATCTCTCACTCTGATTTGCATGAACATACTAAAAAATCACTGATTATTGAAGTAGATGATCTATCTAAGGCGCAAACGATATTAAACTCATTGGGCATAGAAAGCAAAATAGAAAACGGCAAGCGGATGGTTTTACAATCTCATCTTGACCGCTCAAATGAGATAGCCAGCGTCTTAATAAACGGCGGTGTGGAATTGTATGACCTGCACCGGCAGGAAACCACATTGGAAGAATACTTCATGAGACTGGTAGGTGGACAGGATGATTAAACTAATTACAGGAGAAATGTATCGTTTGCTCCATAAAAAGAGTATATACACCTATTTTTGCTCACTTGCCGCCGGATATTTCCTTATTGCTTTTATTCGTTCCGACGGGTTTAACGCGCAATCCATTGTAAACGACGCTTTTAACTTTTTTAATTTTCTGCCTGCAATAGTGGGAGGGTTTTTATTCTCATCAATCTATACGGATGATCTAATTGCGAAAAACTTGATTACGCTTGTTGGGTTTGGTATGAGCAAAGCAAAAATTGTGCTTGCCAAAATCGTTTTAACGGCATTGCTTGGTACGGTCATTTTTGCTCTTGCCCCGCTTTTATTATATGTCACACATGCCGCATTCGGATGGACAGCCACAGCAAGCACAATGACAATGGTTTATGCTGTTTCGTTTAAATATCTGTTGATAACAATCGGATATTCTGCCCTGTCCGGTATTGTGGTTTACGGTTTACAACGTACGACCTTTGCGATGGTGTTATATATACTGTTTGCATTTAACATAGTCGGTAGTTTGTTTAAGTTGTTTTTAGTAAATATGGTTGGCGTCGGCTTTGCTTCTTTGATCACCGACCGCTTAATGCCCGGTATTACTGACAGGATTTTCGCCGGAATTATCAGCGGCGGCCCTCTAGCGCTGCCGGTCATTGAATATATCATCTACGTGGCAATCGTTGTGATGGTTTCGGTTATCGCTTTTAATAAAAAGGAAATGGAGTTCTAATGTTAAACAAACGAAAGCCAGTTTTTAAGATTATCATGATTTTGACTGTCCTTCTGACCGTTGGGCTGTTAGCTACAGGTGTGCTTTGGTTCAAGCAATACTATGATTACCGTTATGCGTTGGAAGATTATTATTACACCGTTGTCCCCCTGGATTATGATTATACCCCGGCAAGAGCATATGACTCCGAAGATAACTACGTGGGCTTGGAAAAAGAGTACAACCTTGTGTGTTATAATGCGGACGGCAAAAAAAGGGAGCTTGAATTTAAAGTATTTTTAGACGTGCAAGACTTATATCCTCCGGGAACCTATGTGAGGGTGAGCGCAAGCAAACAATGGACGATAGGAAAAAGCGCTCTCGCGGAATCCGATGTTCCAGAAAAGGCGCTTGAAAAGGTAAAAGAACATTACGCCCCATCCTCCGCTTCCACATTGTCTGAATACGCAGACGAGAGAACACGGCAATTAAGTACATGGGTTTCCCCTGCAACTGATGTGTTCTGCACTTTGATTGAAACCGATTTAGTTTACACCTATGTTTATAGCTCGGAGGCAAAAGAATTGGCTTTGAGCGATGTTGAACTGCTTGACCCTGTTTATAAATCTCAATTCAGGCCTGACAAGGATACATTCCCGGAACTCGAGGCTATTTCCCTTATAATAAAACTGGAAGACGGAACGGAAATATTCTCCCAAAAATACAATGAACGAGTGATGTTTAGTTATGAATATGAAATGGAATAAGTTTCTCGAATTTTGTTTTATTATACGAAGATGAATTGTCCCGCTTCATATACGGCATTGAAAAAGAAAATGGAAAGCAAAGGTTTTACATATGTTTGATAACCGTAAAAAATTATTTTTGAAAACAAGTGAGACTTTTTACGTTATCTTGACACTAATTATTAAAGGGTCCTTTTGGTGAAAGGGGGATGGGTATGTTCGACGGCAAAAAAATTGCAAAACAGGCTTTACTCCGCGTTGATGAAATCAAAGCTAAAAGGAAACGCGGACGCATGATGAAGCGCGGAGCTGTGGCTATGCTCGGATTGTGCGCGGCAAGTGTGGTAATTGTATTATTGATATTTCCGTTCGGGAAGTTACCGGACGACTACATATTTTTAGATGATGAAAAAATACCGCTTGCCGCGCTTCCGTCCCTGCAAGCAGACGAAAACGCCAAACAATACACAGGTACGGAGCAGGGCTTCATTATTCCCATTATTAGCGATGTTACAATCACCGCCGATACCCATGATGTAAATATCGTGTTATTCAACCAAAAAGATAATCCCTGTTATTTCGTATTTGAAATAGTTATAGAGGACACCGAAGAAGCAATATATGTATCGGGATTGATTGAACCAGGTATGTGTATTGAAAACCTAATGTTGACAAAGACGCTGGCGCAAGGTAAATATGACGCTGTCTTGAAAATTCATTTTTATGAATTGGAAACCCTTACATCAATAAACGGCGCAGATGTTAGCTTTACTTTATCAGCCGAGTAACCGGGGACGCTCCCCGTTTATATATCGGGAAAAAAAACGGTAGGAAAGGAGGTGAATATCGTTGTGTGTCGGAAACGGCATGGCTTTACCGTAATAAATGCGGGAGCGTCGTTTCTTGAAAACCGTGAGCAAGTCTGCTCAATAAACAAGACCGCTTAACCACGTTGCGCGACAGCAACGCGGCTGAAAACGGAGAATCCCAACTCCAAAATAAAAGAGACCGTTTTAACCACGTTGAACGTATCAACGAGGCGAACGGAGGAACCTCGCTCCAAAATACGAGGAATATATTTTTGGAGGTTTTAAAGAAAAATGAAAAAACTTTTATCCCTCGCGCTTGTACTTGTTATGGCATTTACGCTTACGACGCCCGTGTTTGCCGCAAATCAAGATGGCAATTCACAGGGCAATAGTTCGTCAAAGAGTCCATCAAGCGCGTCCACGACCTTAACTGGGGCAAAAACCACGCAAGCCGATTTCAACGCATTGAACAACGCCATCGGCAAAGGCATATCCATCAGCTTCAATGGCAACAACCAACCCGTTATTAAGGTTGCCGCCGACGCTGACCTTGGGATATTTACGTTGATTGCCAAAGACCAAGACGGCAACAACTCGTATCTTAAATTTGAGATTGACACGGCAAACTATCTCGACAAATCCGTGACATTCAAGATTCAAACGTCGTCAAAAAACATAAAGTATTCGTTTGTTTTATCACATATCCATGATTATGTGGAAACAATCACCGCTACCTGCACCGCAAGCGGATTTAAAGTATATACCTGTGATTGCGGCGACAGTTATGTTGGCGACGAAGTACCCGCTCTCGGACACACCGCTGGCGCGGACGCCGACTGCACCAATGACCAAGTCTGCACAGTCTGCGGTGAGGTTCTCGTGGCGAAACTCGGACACACCGTTGGCGCGGACGCCGACTGCACCAATGACCAAGTTTGCACAGTCTGCGGCGAGGTTCTCGTGGCGAAGCTCGGACATACCGCTGGCGCGGACGCCGACTGCACCAACGACCAAGTTTGCACAGTCTGCGGTGAGGTTCTCGTGGCGAAGCTCGGACATACCGCTGGCGCGGACGCCGACTGCACCAATGACCAAGTTTGCACAGTCTGCGGTGAGGTTCTCGTGGC
>Ga0123353_10001628_pt1 | contig 27622 bp, 22 predicted proteins | sample TergutLab28metaG_3_FD_92763 | JGI IMG/M metagenome (GOLD analysis project Ga0123353, IMG submission 92763) | Labiotermes labralis P3 segment gut microbial communities from Petit-Saut dam, French Guiana - Lab288 P3 | ecosystem: Host-associated > Arthropoda: Insects > Digestive system > Gut ...
CGACTTTTCGTCGATGGACGCATATACCATTTTTTTGAGCCTCGACACAAAATCGTTGACCTGCGTATACAAGTCGGTGGACTCGTCGCCCTGACCGGATATGATCAGCGGCGTGCGGGCTTCATCGATCAAAATGGAGTCGACCTCGTCGACGATGGCAAACTTATGCCCTCTTTGCACCATGTCCTGCTTGTAGAGAGCCATATTGTCACGCAGATAATCGAACCCCAGCTCATTGTTCGTGCCGTAGGTTATATCGGAACCATAGGCTGCGCGGCGCTCAGCGCCTGTCAGGCCGTGCACTATAAGCCCGACGCTCAGGCCCATATACCTGTGAACCTTACCCATCCATTCGCTGTCGCGCTTGGCGAGGTAGTCGTTGACGGTGACTATATGCACCCCTTTTCCGGAAAGGGCGTTGAGGTAAGAAGGCATGACGGCGGTAAGCGTTTTTCCTTCGCCAGTCTTCATCTCCGCTATGCGCCCCTGGTGCAAAACAATGCCGCCAATCAGCTGAACGCGGAACGGGCGCTGATTGAGTACGCGGACGCAAGCCTCGCGCGCCGCTGCGAACGCATCCGGCAGTATATCGTCAAGAGTTTCGCCGGCCTTAAGCCTTTCCTTGAATTCCGCAGTCTTCGCTTTCAAAGCCTCGTCGGTTAATGCCTTGTACTCATCCTCGAGTTCTTCGATTTTACTCGCTATAACTTCGAGCGACTTGAGCTCCCGTTCGTTATATGTGCCGAAAATCTTTGATATTATTTTATTTATCATATTCAGAGCCTTTCGCTTTCACTAATGTTCCTACAAACCGGATAGTTTTTCGATGATTTCGTCAAAGTTCATGAGGTCGATATTTTCCTGCAGCCAATCCACCAGACCCGCGTCGGCCTCGTACCGGTACTCCGCGATCTCAGCCATGGCGGCGTCTACTTCGTCCATGTCGTAAGATTCGCAAGCGGATATGAGTCTCGAGACAATAAGACCGTCAGGTTTATCCTTGATCGGCTTCGGGTTATCCGATTCCAGAGACAAAAGCATATCATCTATATCGGATATGAGCTTTCGCGCGGTTTCCAGGAAAATATGGTTCCGGCTGCCGATATAACTCAAATCGCCGGTTTTTGCCGCGTATTCAAGCTCCTTGGCGAGCTTTCCGACAACGTCGGCGCATATCCCGAAACTGGAGCCTTTTACACTATGGACGTTTATCTCGTAATTATTAAGTTTATCCGAAGTGACGACCTCCATGGTATCGAGCAGGCCCTTGGTGTTCGCCGCGTAAGAGCGAAGGATGCTGATATATATCTCCTCATCGCCGCCAAAACGCTTGATCCCGCTCTCTATGTCCAAACCCGTGACCTCTTTGCCTGATAAAAGCGAGACTTCTTTGTTGCGGTTCTCGTCCGGTCTTTCCGCTTCTACCGGGAGCTGTTCTTTTCCATTATCCCTTATCCACTGCCGGATCACGGCGTCGAGACGCGTTATATCGATCGGTTTTGAAAGGAAAGCCTGAAAACCCTTGCTTAGGAACAGATCCTCGTTACCGACCACGGCGTTTGCTGTAAGAGCGATTATCGGGATGTTTTTAGCGTAATCCGCAGACAGGGCCCGTATGCGCCGGACAGCCTCTATCCCGTCCATGCCGGGCATCATCTGGTCCATGAAAATCGCGTCATACCTGTCGCTTTCCGTGCAAATAGCGTCTATCGCTTTTTGCCCGCTGTCCACGCAATCAACGCGCATACCGTACGGCTTCATCAAACCTCGCGCGACGTCCAGGTTTGTCGGGTTATCGTCGACGACAAGAACACGCGCATTAGGTAACCTGATACGCTTCAGCCTCATATCGTCGGCACGCCTGCCGTCCGTGTAACGGAAACTGTTGAGGCTGGAAACGACCTCCGGGCCTATAATGGCGTCTGTCACAAAAACCAACTTCAGCCTAGCCGTAAAGACGCTGCCCGCCCCATAATCGCTTTCTACGCTGACCGTGCCGTGCATAAGCTCGCAGAGCTTTTTCGTAATTGGCAGCCCCAGTCCGGTGCCTTCGATTTTCCGGTTATTCAACGTATCGAGCTGCGAATAGTTGTCGAATAATCTGCCGATGTCCTCCTTTTTTATGCCAAGGCCGGTATCGCTGACCTTTATCGTCAGCCATACTGTGTTATCATCCCGGGCGCACCCTACCGAAAGCTCCACCTGTCCCTCGATCGTATACTTTATGGCGTTTGATAACAGATTGTTTATTATTTGCTTGAGCCTCAGCTCGTCGCCGTAAAGGCTCACAAACAGGTTCTTGTCAACGTCCAGCTTCAGCTCTATGGGCTTGTCGCCAATCCGGAGCAGGTTTTGCGTAACTGTATCATTTATCAGGCTTGCCACATTGAATTCGATCGGCACAAGCTCCAGTTTGCCAGACTCGATCTTTGAAATATCCAGAATATCATTGACAATACCCAAAAGTGACGTACCGGCGTTATGTATTTTTTCAAGATTTGCATGGATTTCCGGATCGAGCCTTTCGTTTTCCAGGCTCAGCCAGGTCAGGCCGATGATAGCGTTGAGAGGCGTGCGCATTTCGTGGCTCATGCTTGCCAGAAAATCGCTTTTTGCGTTGTTGGCTTTTTGCGTGTCCAGTAACGCCGCCTTCAGCTCTGTGGCAGCTTTTTGAAGATTAAGCGTCATCTCGTTTCGCAGCAAGGCGTTGGCTATCAGCAGACTGCCTGAACGCAGCGTGGTCGCGACCTCGGCAGAAAAGATAGTTTCGTCATAACAGTTGTCACAGCCGACAAATCCCCAAAACTCGCCGTGGATAAACACAGGCGCCACAAAAATCGACTTGACGCCATGCAAGTCGAGCCGCGCTTGTTCTTCCGCCGAAAGGTCGACCGTCAGGGAGTTGATGCACTCGCCCTGTTGTAACAGGCGCTCAAAGGTGGGTATGTTGCCCTCATAAGGCACATCTGTCGATATGGCGGCGTCCGTGCGCAGATGTTCGCTTGTAATCCATTCATTGACCAAAGTACAATGCAGTTTTCCATCTATAGTACTGTTTTTCCATATACATATACGGTCGGCATTCACAGCCTCGCCGATCATCCCCATGCAAATCTGCAAGTTATTCTCAAATTCCTCGAGCTCAGACTGAAGCAGTATAGTCGCCGCCTGGTTCATACTGCCGAGCAGGTTTGTTTTTAACTGGATCTCATACAACATCTCTTTTTGCTCGCGTAAGTCGCGCAAGTAAGCCGCGACCGCGAAGCCGCCTTCAAACGGTATGCGGACCAGGATGATCTCTACGGGTATCTGCGTGCCGTCCGACGTCAGATGAATAAACTCATCGCAAACACACTTGCCTTCTATATAGGCTCTGCGTACAAAATCATGCACTATATCTTCGGATAACCGGCCGTTTGGCTGGTATTCCGGAGTAAAACGCGAAAAATGCGACATAAGCTCGTTTTTATCAGTAACGTTGAATAGTTGTGTGTTCTCTTCGTTACATTCGATCATCTCAAAGTTACTGTTCCAAAGGTGGCACGCAAACGGCATTTTATCCAGTAAAATCCTTATCCGGTTGTGGGATTCACGAATCTCCAATACCTGGGCGTTTCTGTTCAGGGCGCTGACCAGCATACGGCTGATCGAGCCGAGTATTGTGATCTCGTCATCTCTGAAGAGCCGCGCGCTTTCACAATCGTCTATTTTGAAAAATCCCCAAAAGACGTTTTTAATTATCAGGGGGATTATCACAATCGACTTTATATCGTAAACAGACAAAAAACGCTGTTCTTCCTCTGATAAGTCCGTAAGTAATCCGTTGATGTACTCGCCGCTTGAAAAGAACTCCTCCCATTTTGGTATGACCGAGTAGGGAAGCTTCATACCGATGGGAACAGACGCTTTATTTTTGCCGGTGTCGCTGAGCCACTCGTACGCGTGCACAAAATGAAGCGAACCGCCTATCATCTCGTTGCGCCATATCTGCACGCGGTCGGCGTCCATGGCGACTCCGACAACTTCCAGGCTCTCCAGCAGAGCTTCTGATATGTCCGCCTCTTCGTCGGTTGAAAGAAGCGCCTGGACCGAGAGATTACCGGCGTTTAACAGCCTGCTCCGGTTCTCGATCGTCTCTATCATCAGTTGATGCTCGCGCAGATCCCTGGTATATCCCGCGATAATATATTCGTTTTCGTATTCCAGGCGTACCAGTGTGACCTCTGTCGGAACTATATCGCCGTCCGCAGTCCTAAAGAAAAACTCCGAGACGCTGCGGCCGTTTTTATATGCTTCATCAAACAGTTTCTGACCAGCGACCAGAGAAACGCTGCCATCCGGCTGGAGTTCGGGAAAGATTTCAAAATATCGATTGATGAACTCCTGCTTATCCTTGAACTTGAAGAGTTTGACAGATTCTTCATTACACTCGAACAACTCGTATTTCCCGTCGTCGACTCTTTTCATAAGGCGGCAGGCGAGGGGAGTGGCGTCAAGCAATAGCCTTGTATAATCATTGGCGTTCATGTTGCCATAATCTTTTTGTGCGTTTTTCTGTGTCTCCGAGTTTGCCATGTATCTTCCTCCCCGGGTTGTAGATGAACCATTAGCCGTATGAAGTGAAGCGCGCTTCTCAAGGAACGGATAGATTGTATCTTATTATAAGCATTTATTCAACTATAGAATACAGGAAAAATTTAGTATATAATATAAAATTATCGGTTCATATTGACAAACCGGGTTTCGTTTGCTATCATAACTTTCGCGCCTTGTGCGTCGGAAGCCGGGCTGGACCCGCGTGATCCGCTGGTGTGGCTCAAAGGTAGAGCAGCGCACTTGTAATGCGCAGGTTGGGGGTTCGATTCCCTCCACCAGCTCCATCGACCAAATAATCCTCGCAAATTTGTTTATCAGCATGGGGGAATTCCCGAGCGGCCAAAGGGGGCAGACTGTAAATCTGTTGTCAGTGACTTCGGTGGTTCGAATCCACCTTCCCCCACCATCGCCTATGTCAAGTCCGCGACAAAATAACGGTTTTGTTGTGGGCTTCGGCATTTTCGACGCCTTTGAAGAATCGGAAGTTATCATTCCGGTCAGGAAATAGAATAAGCGGAGACAGAAATATGCGGTTGTTTGTCGCAATAAACTTTAATGATGATACGCGTACACAGTTACTGGACTTGCGCGACGAGCTGCGTTCCTGTTCTGAGTACGGCAACTTCAGTTTGCCTGAAAACCTGCACCTGACGCTTGCTTTTTTGGGCGAGTGTGACTTAAAGCAGATAGCTGCGGTGAAAGCGGTGATGGACACGGTGGTTTTTGAGCCGTTTGAAGCGCAGGTCAAGGCAGTCGGGCGGTTCAGGCGCGACGGCGGCGATATCTGGTGGGCCGGTTTGTATGCGAGCAAGCCATTATTGGATTTGCAGCGGGTTTTGACGGACAAACTGATAACCGCCGGTTTTGTGCTGGATCGAAGGGAATACAAACCGCATATTACGCTTGGGCGCAAAGTTGAGACGACAGCCGTGCCGTGGCAAATCGAACCTTTCGGGGAAACTGTATCATGCATAGATTTGATGAAGTCGGAGCGTATTAACGGAAAGCTGACATATACGGCGATATATAAAAACCATAAGGCTTAGGAGGCATACACTAATGGTAGATCTGGAAGAAATCACCTGGACCACAAAACCGTACAAAGTAAACACATCGATGGTGACGCCCGTTGTGGCGGCAAAGCATTTTGAGAGCAACTCATGGACCCTTGCGACGAATAATGACATAGAGTTTTTGATCACCGAAATCCGTCCCGGCGGGCGCGCGGACAAAGACATGCATCCGGATGCTGACCATGTCTTCTTTTATCTGTCGGGTTACGGTTATCAGATAGTTGACGGCGTGCGTTATGACGTCGGCCCGAATGACGTCATATTTGTCCCTCGGGGGTGTTATCACGAGATGGGCGTAACGGGGAACGAGACGCTGCGTATGGTCGTCACTTTTTCGCCTTGCCGTGAAGCCAAGAGAAAGTAATCTTTACCTAAAAGGAAAACAGTTATATGGATTATGATATTACTGTGATAGGCGCCGGGCCCGGCGGGTATGTTGCGGCTATTACAGCTGCGCAGTTTGATAAGCGAGTGTGCATCATAGAGCGCGATGAAGTGGGCGGCGTGTGCTTAAGCGAGGGTTGTATACCCACAAAGACGCTTATAAAGACGGTCAGGGTTCTTGATGAGATAAGAAAAGCGGATGAGCTTGGCATTAAAGGCATAGACCAGTCAAAAGTCTTTGCTGACATGGAAAAGCTTCAGACTAGAAAAAAGGCCATACTCGCAAAGCTGACCGGCGGTGTAAAAGGGCTTCTGGAAGGAAACGGCGTAACGCTCATTAAAGGTTCGGCAGCGTTTGTCGATCAAAACACAGTTGAAGTCGACGGGAAGATGATAACATCTGATCACTTTATTATAGCAACCGGCTCGCACACGCAAATGCCGGCTGCTATTCGAATAGATGGCAATAGTGATGTTATTACAAGCCGCGAGGCGCTGGAAATGGTTGATATACCGGAAAAGCTTGGTATAATCGGCGGCGGCGTTATAGGTATTGAACTTGCGTATATTTTCTCGGCGCTCGGCGCGCAGGTGAATGTTATCGAGCTGACGGACCGGATACTGCCGACAGTCGACGATGAGATATCCGCTATGGCGATGAAGCTGCTGGAAAAATCTGGAATAAGTTTCCGCACAGGCGCGCAGGTACAGACCATACGCGACAACACGGTATCTTTTATTTGCAGCGGACAGGTACACGAAAACAATTTCACTAAAGTTATAATGGCGGTGGGACGCGCGCCGAACACAGCCGGTTTGAATCTCGAAGCGGTAGGTATTGATTTGGAAAAAGGCGCTATAAAAACAGATTTGTCGATGAAGACCAGCGCTAAAAACATATACGCTATCGGCGATGTAACCGGCGGCTCCATGCTCGCGCACACGGCGTCGCATGAAGGGATTGCGGCGGTGAGGAACATATGCGGTAGCAGGGAAGTTGTGGATCATAACAGGATACCGTCATGCATATATCTGGAGCCGGAGATCGCCTGCATCGGTTTGACGGAGGCGCAGGCCCGCGGAACGCAGGGTCTCGATGTCCGGGGTATAAGGGTCGGCAGGTTCCCGCTTATTGGAAACGGCAAAGCGTTGATAGACGGTGATACAGACGGGTTTGTAAAAGTAGTGCTCGACGAAGCGACGGAAGAAATACTGGGAGTTCATATAATCGGGGCTAACGCGGCGGAGATGATAGGCGGGATAGCCGTTGCGATGACCGCCGAAGCTACTGCCGGGGAAGTTATAAACGCGGTTTTTCCGCACCCCAGCGTGTCAGAAAGCATCCCTGAGGCCTTTTTGAGCGCATACGGAAAAGCAATCCACTGGAAATAAAGTAATAAAATAAATAAAAAACATTGGATAATAGATTTTAATATGGTATAGTTGTACAGATTTCAGACCCTGTCGATAATTAAGCGCCAATTAATAGAAGCTGGGTGAAATAATGTTAGTTTACTCCGTCAAGAGAATTTTATGGGTAATTCCTGTGGTTATTGGCGTGCTTTTGCTTGTCTTCTTTTTCCAGTCCATAACCGGAGACGACGTCGTTTTCCGGCTGCTTGGCGAAAACTCGACTATAGAAGCCAGGGAAGCGCTCCGTGAGCAAATGGGCCTGAACGATCCGATGCTTGTCCAGATGGGCAGATATATATGGGGCTTCGTGACCAGGGGCGACCTGGGGACGTCGTATGTGACCAAACAGCCTATTACAACGGAACTGATGCAGCGTTTCCCGGTCACTATCAGGTTGACATTTCTCTCGATTTTACTGGGGATATGCGTCGGCGTGCCGCTTGGGATAATAGCTACGCTGAAGCAGTACAGCCTTGCTGACAGCGCGATTCTGACGTTCGCTGTTTTAACGGCGGCTATGCCCGGTTTCTGGCTGGGCTTGATGATGATATCGTTATTTGCCGTTAACCTGGGTTGGTTTCCGGCTTCGGGCATATTGTCCTGGAAGGGCTGGATCATGCCGACAGTGGCTGTGTCGGTCACATCCATGTCAAATATAATAAGGGTGACGCGTACAAGTATGCTCGAAGTCATACGACAGGATTTTATACGTACGGCTAAAGCGAAAGGGCAGAAGCTTTCTGTGATAACTATCAGGCACGCGTTCAGAAACTCCCTGATTCCGATAATCGCGACAGTGGGCAACTCGCTTGGCTTGCAGCTCGGCGGGGCGCTGGCGATAGAAAGCGTGTTCAGCGTACCCGGAATAGGAAAGTACGCAGTCGACGCTATCTCATTTCGAAATTTCCCCGCTGTTTCGGGCAGCGTCGTTTTGTTGGCAATAGTGTTCATTATTGTCAACCTGGTGATAGACCTAATGTATACCGTTGCAGACCCCCGGTTGAAATCAGCGTTTACCAGTGCCAGCATGATCAAGAACAGACGCAAAGTAATACCGGAAAAGTGATGGGAGGTGCTGGTAATAGCTAAACTGACAACTCCGGCAATGGAGAAGTTTAACAGGAAGCACAAGGATATCGCGGCAGGGATGCGGCAATACTCATTTACCCGCGACGCGTGGAGGCGATTGAGCCGCAATCGTACCGCCGTTCTGGGGATGTGTATTATCATCCTGCTGGCGCTGACCGCTGTTTTTGCAGACTTTATAACACCATACGGCCAGTTTGCGGTGAACATCAAACATGCGAACCAGCCGCCAAACGCCCTGCACTGGTTCGGAACGGATACCATGGGGCGCGACATCTTCACCCGCTGTATTTACGGCGCCAGGTACTCGCTGTCCATTGGCATTGCATGTATGTTATGCGCGCTGGCGGTGGGAGGTACGCTGGGGCTTGTTTCGGCATACTTTGGCAGGACTGTTGACACCGCGATCATGCGCATAACTGATATCCTGTCCTCTATACCTGCGGTACTAATGGCTATAATCATGATAGCTGCTTTAGGCAACGGTATACCGCAGTTGATAATAGCGATGACTATAAGTTTTTTGCCCGGTATGACAAGGACGGTCAGAGCAGCCATATTCACGACCCGGCAATCTGATTATATCGAATCTTGCCGGTGCATAGGCGCCAGCAATATCAGGGTCATGTTCAGGCATATGATGCCTAACGCGCTGGGGCTTATCACGATATCTGCCGTTGGTCAGATATCAGGATGCATCATGGTCATATCGACACTCAGCTATATCGGCCTTGGGATCACGCCGCCGACGCCTGAATGGGGTGCGCTTCTGGCGGCGGGGAAAAACAGCATACTTATCTATCCGCACATGGTTTTGTTTCCCGGTCTGATGATCATGGTCACAGTACTGGGTTTCAATACGTTCGGAGACGGGCTGCGCGACGCCCTTGACCCCAGGCTGAAGTAGGGGGTGGGATTTTTTGGAGGATAATAAGACAAGCGACATTTCCTGTGAGCAAAATACCGAAGATGATTATGTGATCGATGTTCGCGGCCTTGTTGTACACTATGAGACGGCAGATGGAATCGTTGAAGCTGTGAACGGAGTAGATCTCAGGATCGCGAGGGGAGAGACACTGGGGCTCGTTGGCGAAACGGGAGCCGGCAAGACGACCATCGCGCTTGCGATAATGGGGCTTCTGCCTGTGCCGCCGAGCAATATCATACGCGGAGAAATACTAATAAACGGTATGGATATCCGCAGAAAGAGCGAACGCGAGATGCGTGACATCCGGGGCAGCGTTGCGAGCATGATTTTCCAGGATCCCATGACGGCGCTGAATCCGACGATGAAGGTCGGAGACCAGATCGCAGAAGTGATCAAGCTGCACCGCAATGTAAGCAAGAGGGAAGCTGTCCGGATCGGGGCGGATATGCTCCAGATGGTAGGCATACCACCGGATAGATATTATGAGTACCCGCACCAGTTTTCCGGAGGTATGAAGCAACGCGTAGTAATAGCGATAGCTTTGGCCTGCCGCCCGGAGTTCGTGATTGCCGACGAACCGACCACGGCGCTTGACGTGACTATACAAGCGCAGATACTGGATCTGATGCGCAATTTGAAAAGCGAACTCAACTCATCGACGCTGCTGATAACCCACGATTTCGGCGTCGTTGCCGAACTATGCGATAAATGCGCCGTTATTTACGCGGGTCAGATCGTGGAGTCCGGTACGATCGACCAGATATTTGACAAACCGAGACATCCTTATACTATCGGTCTGTTCGATTCGCTTCCGAAAATCGGGCAGGACGTCGACAGGCTGAAACCCGTGCGCGGGCTTATGGCTAATCCTATGGACCTGCCGTCCTGGTGCAGTTTTTATGACAGATGCGATCATAACAACGAGCAGTGCGTGGCAAGTGAGCCGGAACTTGTGGAGGTCGAACCGGGCCATTTGGTCAGGTGCTTTCGATCCTGTACGGGAGAGGAGGCAGCCGGGTGAGCATTCTGGAAATCAAGAACCTCAAGAAATATTACGACAACCCGCGCGGTTTGCTTCATGCCGTCGATGATGTTACATTGTCGATCAACGAAGGCGAGATACTGGGAGTGGTGGGCGAGTCCGGTTGCGGAAAATCCACGCTTGGCAGGGTTTTACTCCGCCTTATCGAGCCTACTTCGGGGGAAATCAGCTTTAGCGGCACCGACATCGTAGCGCTGAATAAAAGAGACATGAAGAAAATGCGGACAAGGATGCAGATGATATTTCAGGATCCTTATTCGTCCCTCGACCCTCGGATGTCTGTAAGCCAGCTCATATCGGAACCGCTTTATATCTACAATGTTTACAGGAACAAGAAGGAAGCCGGGGAACGTGTGGATGAACTGATGAAGACGGTCGGTTTGGATTATCGATATAAAAACGCTTATCCTCACGAACTTGATGGCGGGCGCAGGCAACGAATAGGCATAGCAAGGGCGCTGGCGCTGGAGCCCGATCTCATCGTTTGCGACGAGCCGGTTTCCGCGCTCGACGTTTCGATCCAGGCTCAGATACTAAACCTGCTTCAAGATCTTCGTGAGGAACGGAGACTCACATATATATTTATAACGCATGATTTATCAGTCGTTTATCATCTGACGAACAATATATGCGTTATGTACCTTGGCCGCATCGTAGAATATTGCGAATCGAAAGAACTGTTTAATAATACCATGCACCCGTATTCCCAGGCGCTGCTATCAGCTATACCATCCACTGATATACACAACCGCAAAGAGCGCATAATACTTAAGGGCGAGGTGCAGTCGCCCATCGATCCACCTGACAGATGCAGGTTTGCCCCGAGATGCAACTCTGCGACAAGCGAGTGTTTCGCGTCGGAACCGCCTCTGAAGGAGATGAGTCCCGGGCATCTGGTCGCATGCCATAAACTCAAGTGAACAGCCTGAAAGTGAATCGACATTTATGAAAATATAAATCAATAAAATGAAAGGAAAGAAAAGATGAAGAAGAAAGTGTTCAAGGCAATGAGTATCCTTATGGTCGCGTTTATGCTGCTGAGCGCATGCGGCACTACGCCCGACGGAGGGGATACACCAGGTACGACAGGTCCCGACGGAGCCGCGCCTCCAGGCAGTTCCAACCAGGGCCCGTCAGTAGTAGTGCCCAGCGAGGACATACCTGAAGTCGTTACCGGAGTTTCAGACGAAACACTGGTAGTAGCAGCCGAGTCCGAACCACCGACCCTCGCACCGAATTTTGGCATAGAGCCTCAATCGACGACAAACATTATCTGCGACGCGCTGAACGATTCGCTTATTTTCACAAACAGCCAGACAGGGCAGCTGGAAATGTCAGGGACTCTGACCAACGTTGAAAGAATAGACGAATACAGTGTGCGGTGTTTCCTGCGCCAGGGTATGGTATCCTACGGCGGCAATACCATAACCGCCCATGACATGGTTGAAGTGATAAAGTTGACGTGCGAGATGAGCCAGGGCGGCACAAACTATATTATGATCGACCCCGACAAGGTCTATGCCGAGGACGACTACACTTTCGTTATGGGAACAGTAAACATATATCCTACATTTACGGATCTGTTTGCGAAATACTGGATCCCGGCGCTTAGCATGGCGGACATCAACGCTATTGGCGGACCGGATGCGGTACACAGGAATCCCAACGTCGGATGCGGGAAGTATTTTCTGGACGAATGGGTTCCGGGACAGTATCTCACGCTTATTCGCAACGATAACTACTGGAACCAGGATGCGCTTCCATACTATAAATACATAAAAATCCTGTTCATCAACGACGCCGCTACCCGCGCGATGGCGCTGCAAGCCGGCGACGTGGACTATGTTCTCGAAGTCCAGGGGCCGCAGGTAGACGGCCTTGCGAACACCCCCGGCTTGTTTATCGAGGCTGTTCCGGCAAATACCGCCATCAGTATGTTCATGAACACATCAAGGCCGCCATTTGACGACATTAATTTCCGTAAGGCATTTCGTATGCTGATAGATTTTGACGGCATTATCCAGATTGCTACTTACGGATACGGGCAAACTGCCCAGACGAGTTTTTCACGAGCAAACCTTGTCTATCTCCGCGATTATGTTAACTACCCGGACGGCGGGCCTTTCGTAGAGGAGGCAAAAGCTTTGCTTGCGCAGACGTCATATAACGGAGAGACGATTTACTATAATTGTGAGCCTCCGTATAACGAAATGGCGCAATATATCCAAGCTTGCCTGCTCGAAGGCGGGATCAACATGAGGATAAATATCATTGAGCCGGCCAGCTTCCAGCCTATGATGGCTTCAGGCGACTATGACGTCGTATCCAATCCTGTCTATGGTTTTGACCTGGCTCGTATACTGAATCGTTATGACGGGCGCGTCCCCACTGAAAATGCTTCCGGCGGGGCTCAGTACCGGAACGATGAAGAGTTCTTTGCCATTGTGGATATCGCCCGCTATGAGTTGGACGACGCTATTCGCAGGCAGGCATACTTTGATGTGCAGCAGTATGTTATCGACAAGTGCATTATGATCGGCTTATACTGCAATGTTGTCTTTAACGCGCACAGGGAAGGTATCAGGACGGCTTACCATTTGACTTACGGGTACGCCGCAATCTGGAGTATCGCGCCTCTGGCATAATGCCGTCAAGAGTCTGCGACCCTGTGACCATATACCCGTAGTTTGGTTGTAACAGGCTACACCCTGCTAAAATTCCGCCCATCCGGGGCAGTAAGTTCGGATTTGCTTCGGTCAGTTCCGTGTCAGTTGCCGGAATTCCCTCTTCAAATCGGAACATACTGCCCCGGATAGGCTACCCGGTGACTTTTCCTTGTGGTTCATAATTGTTTAACAAGCAATTTTTTCCGTTTAACGACAATTTTTTCCGGTTGACAAACACTCCGGAATGTGTTATCATCCTCGGTAAATCAACAAAGGCTTTGATGGAGAACAAGTAGAAGCGCGTATGCCCGAAAGAGAGTTGCCGTATGGTGAGAGGCGCGGGGCTAAACACTTTGAATACATTTCCGGAGCCGCCCGCTGAAGGTTGCCGGTTGGCGATTGTGTAGGCGTGAGCCGCGGGTGCGCGTTATAGCACGGGGGTATCCGAAGTTTATAAACCGGGGAGGTTTGGCTCTCGTACCCTGTGAGTCCGTCGTTGTGAAGCGCCGGAAAACCAGAGGTGGTACCGCGAGCATTCGCCCTCTGTCCAAAATGGACAGAGGTATTTTTTATATGCAAGGAGGAATTACAGTGACGCCTTTTGAAGAGTTGAAAGCGCGGGGGCTTGTTGCACAGATTTCCGACGAGGTGGAAGTCCCGGATCTTATCAATAATGGGAAAGCGACGTTTTATGTCGGGTTTGACCCGACGGCCGACAGCCTGACGGCAGGTCATTTTATGGTGCTCTGTCTGATGAAGCGCCTGCAAATGGCGGGAAATAGGCCGATCGTACTGATCGGCGGCGGTACGACAATGGTAGGCGACCCTTCGGGAAGACAGGATCTGCGCACGCTTATGACTGCCGAAACGATCGATCAAAACGGGGAGTGCTTCAAGCGCCAGATGTCGCGTTTTATAGACTTTTCCGATGGCGGGGCGATCATGGCTAATAATGCCGACTGGCTTCGCCACCTGAACTATCTTGACTTTTTGCGCGACGTCGGCAGGCACTTTTCGGTGAACCGGATGCTGACGGCGGAGTGTTACAAAAACCGCATGGAAAAGGGTTTGACTTTCCTTGAGTTCAATTACATGATCATGCAGGCATTCGACTTCTTCGAACTTTTCAACCGCTATGACTGCAACATGCAGGTCGGCGGTGACGACCAGTGGTCGAACATGCTTGCCGGCACGGAACTCATCAGGCGCAAGCTGGCTAAAGACGCGCATGTAATGACGATGACGCTGCTGCTGAACTCCGACGGGGAGAAGATGGGCAAAACTGCCAAAGGCGCGCTTTGGCTCGACGAGAATAAAACCAGCCCGTTTGAGTTCTTCCAGTACTGGCGCAACGTGACGGACGCCGATGTTATAAAACTCCTGAAAATGCTGACATTCATGCCGCTTGAGGAGATCAGCGAGATGGAAGGCTGGCAGGGCGAAGAGCTCAACCGAGCCAAAGAGAGGCTCGCGATAGAGATGACGGCGCTTGTGCACGGGCAGGATGCGGCCGATAAGGCGCGCGATACGGCAAGGGAGCTGTTTCGTTCGGGCGGCGCGGCGGATATGCCGTCAGTGAAGCTGTCAGAAGGTGATTTCAAAGCCGGGGAGATCGATATCCTGTCGATCCTGCAGTTATCGGGCTTGTGCCAGACAAAATCCGACGCCCGCCGAGCGGTGGACCAGGGTGGCGTCGAGGTGAACGGCGAAAAAGTAACGGTTATAACAAAGTGTTTTTCCCAGGATGATTGCGCAGGCGACGGGGTCGTCGTCCGCCGCGGCAAGAAAAACTTCCGCAAGGTATTTTTTAAGGAGTAGACGAACAGATGCATATTTTCTTGCAGGGACAGCGCGGTATCGGGAAAAGCACCGTTATACTCAAAACGCTGGAACTCATTTCAGCGGGCACGGGGCTGACGCTTGGCGGGTTTTTTACCTGGAAGGGTAGCGCTGACGACTTAAATGTATATATGAAACCCGCAAACCCGGATAAAGTAGGGGAGAAGTATCTTCTTGCAAGCTGGGATCCGGTAAATGGCAGGTTGTTATGCGACGGTCAAGGCTTTGAGCATGATGGCGTGCGGCTGCTGAGCGAGAGTAAAAACGCTGATCTGATAATCATGGACGAGCTCGGTTATCTTGAAAGCAAGGCTACCCGGTTCAAAAATGCTGTTATGGACACGCTGGCCGGCAGGGCGACTGTACTTGGCGTGCTCCGTTCCGGAGACGTCCCGTGGCTTGATGATATAAAGAAGGACCCCGGGGTGAAACTTTTTGATGTAGATGAAAAAACCCGCGGCATATTGCCGCGGGAGTTGGTGTCGGAGCTTGGCGCATCGATAGGGGATATCAATGCGTAGGGAGTTTACCGGCTTGCGTTGTAAGACTCCATGACCGTATTCTGCATTGTTCTCGTATAGCTGGCATTGCCGTTGTGCGTGCTGCTTCCGTAGAAATGCAGGCATATGTGTCCGTTCATTCCGTTGCCGGAAATCGTACTGCCGGCATGCGGCATACCATGGATCGCCGCTGCGATCAGGCGGCCGTTGATGTTGACCCAGACGGGTCTGGGAGTCCAGCTCCATGTGCCGTTGTAGAGCCTGAAAAGGATATCCGTATCCGCTCTGGTAGGCGGTTCGACGTCGGCGTGGTTTCCTTTTGAGAACGACTGTACCTTAAAGGTCGTGCCGGTCCTGACGTCTATGATCTCCATAGGGACTCCGTTTACAATAAGCCTTTTTACGGCCGACCACTCAAGAAGCTCTACGCTGCCTCTGCCGGGGCTGAGGAAGTCTGATCTGATATATCCGACGCTGCCGCTGACGCTTACCTTTGACCAACCAGAAGGGTTGTGTTCAAGGACCGCTACCGGCGTGCCGGAACCGACTGTTCTGATAACGCTCGAATCTGTGGACGGGCCGGATCTGAGGTTGACGCCGTCGTTCGTCCAGAGTATCAGAGTGCTTTCGGTGGAACTGCCGGTGCTTTGCGTCGTGCCGGACTGCGACGACCTCTGCACCCGCCTGAGAAGATAATCGGACCTGATGTAACCTTCGGTATCTTCAAACCTGACTTTTGACCAGCCCGCCGGATCATGTTCGAGTACTTCTACAGCTGAGCCGACGCTGACTTTTTTTAGTACGGTTCCGTCCGTTGACGCGGTGGCTCTGAGGTTGACGCCGTCTGTGGTCCTGAATGTGGCAGGGAAGGCCCCTGCGGGTAATGTGAGCAGATCAGACCTTATATAGCCGGTGTCGTCGCCGGCTTTTACTCTGGACCAGCCCGCCGGATCGTGCTCCAGCACTTCGACGGAGGTTCCGGGAGGCAGGGTTCTGATCACATCTGATTCAGTAGACGCGCGGGTCCTGAACCTGGCATGCGTGGTCGTAACGAACAACTCTGCTGCGAGAGCGGCCGGGGCCATGCTTAACAGAAAGCAGCATACTAACAGCAGACAAATCATTTTCTTAATTAAGCGCATCTGCAGTAATCTCCTGTCTGGTTTGGTGTGGCGCTAATTGTAACAGAAGATGTAACACTTGTCAAGCATTTTGTAAATATTTCGTAACTATTTTGTTACTATGTTTAAATAACTGCAAGATATATAACAAATATGTTAATTATTTATTGTAAAATGATGAAAAAATAGATGAAACATAACATCTGAATCTTGATTTCGGTCGCAATCTGTGATAGCATATCCTAATGCATTGCCATCTTCGTAGTACAGTACTGACCCCGCTAATTTTACCAAAGTGAGCGTGCGTAAATGAGAGGGTTAAGCGTCGATCATACTGATTGCGTCGCGTTGATTTATGACACGGAAGGCAATCATTTGGGAAATACCCTGGTGACTCGTCATGACAGGACAGCGCTTCGTATAGAAGTGCAAAAGCTGCCTCCCGCTCTTAATATCGGCGATGGTTGCCAGGTGCTTGTCCAGACTTCTCCTTCACCGTGCGAGTATCATGGGAGGGTGAAAAAGGAAGGCGCCGGCTTCTTCATTGCTTTGTTTCAGGGGCATGAGAGGGAGTGCCGCGAGTCGGAGCGTTATAACATCCGAACAACCGCTACAATCGAGAACCTTATATGCAATGGCCATGCATATCCGCTTCATACGCCGCTTGAAGTCACGGTGGTGAACATCAGCAGAAGCGGAGTCAGGTTCAGCGCGGTTAAAAATACGTTTTCTGTCGGGGATACATTCCAGATGCGTATGAGATTCAGCGACGGTGACAAAATACTTATCGCTGACGTTGTCAACCATTTTGATTGTGACGAAGAAACGACCGAATATGGCTGCAGGTTCCTGGTTGCGGTTAAGAGGTGATTTAAGTTGTGGTAAAAAAAGTCAAAGAGGGTAACCTATATCAGGTGTCGATCGATCGCCTCTTTGAGGGTATGAGTGTCGTTGAGGATATTTATAATGCAGACGCTACCACACTGATCATCCGGCGCGGAAGAATCATAAACAGCAATGATATAGAGAAAATCAAGAGCTTGAACGCGGGTAAGGATAATATCTACGTCTCAGGCGGTACATTTAAGGCGATGACGAATGAAAGCCCTCCCGTCGACGTCGTAAGCATAAGTGAAATTGAAGAAGCTACAGGTTATGCCGCGGCAAAAGATGAAACTTTCGTTCTGCTTGATGAAATAGCGACCAATAAGACTGTTAAGCAGGAAGCGTTGCTTTCTGTTTCAGCCGAGTTGTCGAACCGGCTCGAAGTTACGAGTCCTTCCGTTATCCTCTCGCTTATAAACGCGCTTGCTCCGGTAGATGAATACCTTCAGCGCCATTGCGTCAATGTCAGCCTTTTAAACGGCCTGATCGGGCAGTGGCTGGGTCTTGAAAAAAAAGAAATCGACAAGCTTGTGCTCGTCGGTTTGCTTCATGATTGCGGCAAAGCTCTTGTTCCTTCGCAAGTGCTCACTGTGCCGCGCAAACTTACAATAATAGAGTTTGAGGTCATAAAGATGCATTCCGTGTACAGTTATGACCTGCTCACCGATTTCCCGCAATCCGTGCGCCAGGGCGCCCGGTACCATCACGAGAAAGTCAACGGAAAGGGGTATCCGAACCACTTGACAAACGAAGATATACCCTGGGAGGCAAGGATAACGGCTATATCGGATATTTATGACGCGATGGTTTCCCAGCGCGCATATAAAGATCCCCGGAGCCCGTTCAGCATTATGGCTATGCTCTCAAGGCTCAGGGATTCTGAAGTCGACGGCAGGCTGGTCGACGTCTTTATAAAGTCGATGCCGGAAGAACTCATGGATAAACCTGTTGTGATGTCGGACGGTTCGACCGGAGTTTTGCGTTCCTACGACCCTGATGATATCGAATACCCCATGATCGAAGTCGGCGGCCGGATCATAAAAAGCGACGAGCAGTATCATTGTATAGCAATGCTGAACAGAGATTGACAAGCTGGCAACGCACAGGACAAGAATGCGAGCAATTTATATAACGATCAAATATCACTCCGGCTGGACGGATGACGAGTCAAACTTTTTGCTGTCGGAATAAAACCTGCTATCCATCTCATAGAGCGCGTAGTATGCGCCATAATGATAACTCTCGTCCGGATATAACGACCTCAGTTCGTCGAACTGCTTTATCAGCCATGGAATGCTTTTTTCGTCTGCCTTAAATCCAAGCGCGACAAGAATCAGCGACTGGGCGTAAGGGTTGCGCACGTTGTTATAAACAGAAGTGAGTTCCTGGCATATATCTTTTCCGCATATTGCCAACACACGGACAGAAAGCTCAATAAACAGGTCGTTCAGACTTGTTTTCAGCATACTTATTATAACCGGGATGATCTCGTCTTCAAACTCCAGCGCTTTTTTGACAAGAAAATCCTGATTCATTAAATCGGCTCCGCGGCGCATGAACCGGACGATCTGATCACATGTGTCCGCGGCTTCTATTTCGATTCTTTCTTTACGTATCTCATCTTCGCGGCCGGGCAGCTTCTCTTTTATAACGTTTTCGATCATGTCTTGAAAATCGATGTCGTTTGAAAGAATCTTGATCCGGAAATGCTCGAACGCTGCTGCGGGCGGCGAGGTGTCGCGATCCAGACTGTTATTGTTAAAGAACCAAATCAGCAGTTCCCTGTGCATCACAGTTTGTAGAAGTCTATAACGCCATGCTTGCACAGCGGGCAGATGAAATCGTCCGGAATTGTAGCGCCTTCATATACATACCCGCATATTCTGCACATATAACCTTCTTTCTCCTTGGGAGGCTGAGGCTGTGGCTGAGGTTTGATGTGGTCGAAGTAGTACTTGTAGGTCACGCTAGGATCTTCAGACAATACAAAAGCTTCCGTAATGTCGGCAAGATACAGCATATGCGAACCCTGGTCGTAAGTTTCCGCCACTTTTCCGGAAATCACACCGTTGGAAAACCCGGGGATATATCTGATGCCGTTTGCCGCGCGGTTATCATAACCGCACCCGCTGAACTTGTCGACGTCCCTGCCGCTTTGAAAACCAAATTGCTGGAAAACACTAAACGGCGTTTTTTCGCTCAGGACAGATATGTTGAACTCGCCGGTCCTTTTTACCATATCGCATGAGAAATTGGACTTGTTTACCGCTATCGATATCCTGCGCGGTTTCTCAGCTATCTGGACGGTCGTATTTATAATGCAGCCATTGTCTTTGTCACCCTCTTTAGTGGTCAGGACGAATAATCCGTAGGATAGTTTGAACAAAGTTTTAGCATCTACCAAGTCCTGGGTTATTATTGTATTTGATTGTCCGTTATTACTCATTTTTTACCTCACCTTTCTCACATATAGTATCTGATATACTGTGTCGGCTAATTGTGACTATATCACCGGACGGTGCAAAAAGCAATAAAAATGCAAGGAGAAGTTAACGCTCTAATAAAGTGCTAAGCGAGACAAAGTGAAAGGGATGACATTTGCATGACAGGATTAGCTCTGGAAGGCGGAGGCTCCAGAGGATCGTACCAGGTGGGCGTCGTAAAAGCGTATATCGAGGCTGGATACAGGTTTGACGGGATAGTCGGCACGTCGATCGGAGCTATAAACGCCGCAGTTTTTGCCCAGGGTGATATACAAAAAGCTGAGGAGATGTGGAGGGGTATCACCACCGAGCAGTTATTTGACGCGGATATAGCAAAACTGATTGAAATAGGCGAATCCAAATGGGATATGCATTATTTTTCAGACGTGAAGGACAGCCTCCGGAAAATCGTTGAGCAGCACGGCGTCGATACATCAAAAATAAAGACGCTTTTAAGCGAACACATAAGTGAAGAACGTGTCCGTAAAAGCGGCGTTGATTATGGTCTGGTCACGGTATCTGTAAATGAGCGGAAGCCCTATGAACTCTTTCTGGACGATATTCAGGATGGTTTGCTTTTACCATTTATTGAAGCCAGCGCGTGCTTTCCGGGTTTTAAGTCCGTGGTCATAGGGGATAACTCCTATATAGACGGTAGTCTGTATAATAACTGCCCGATCAACATGCTGATCAGAAAAGGGTACAGCGAGATCATCGCCGTCAGAACAAAAGCGCTGGGCGTATATCGGCGTTATACTGTTCCAAAAGGCGTCACTGTTAAGGTCATCGTGCCAAAACACGACTTGGGAAAGATATTGATTTTTTCCCCGGAAAAGAGCGAAGAGAACATAAGCAGCGGTTATGCCGACGGGCTCAAAGCGCTGCGCGGATCAATGGATGCTAAAAAGTCCTAACCCTTTCCCGCAAGGCATTTTGAAACCTTGTCCCGCAGTGTGTCCGCATCGAATGGCTTTACAATGAAGTCGATGGCTCCGAGATCGACGGCAACGGTCAGATGCTCGAAAGTCCCTTCGCTTGTCAGTAAAATGACAGGTGTTTCTTCGTATTCCGGGAACGCCCGTATCAGAGGTATCAGGTCAAAACCGCTTATTCCGGGCATTTGATAGTCCAGCAGGAACAAATCTGGTTTGATGTTTGGTAGTAGAGCCTTGAGTTTTTCCGGTTTCGGCAGCGTGTACACTTTATACTTATCGCGCAATATGGAGTGGACAGATTTTAGTATGTCCGGAGCGTCGTCTATGGCAAGGATTACAGGCTTTCCTTTCGGCGGTTCCGGCGCTTTCTCCTGTGGCTCCGGCGTCTCAGAACCGGCGGTTGCGCCCTGGGCGATAAAAAAGCTTTCGATGCGCTGAAACAAGTCATCGGCGGAGAACGGCTTGGTGATAAAACCGGCAGCGCCGAGCGTTGAGCCCTTGATAACGCTTTCTTTATCGTTGGAAGCTGTCAGGAACATAACCGGAATTGAAGCAAAGCGGTCGTCGCCCTTGAGGCGCTTGATTGTTTCAAAGCCGTCGATTACCGGCATTTGTATATCGAGCAGTATCAGATCGGGCATCACAACTTCCAGGACTTCAAACATTTTGTACGCGGAAGGAAAAGGATAAACTTCATATAAATCTTTGAGAATAGCCCTGCCTTGCCGGCGGCTCGCGCTGTCATCGTCGACAAGCATTATTTTCCTGCGCATGTTACCCATATCATGGCCTCCCTGTATTGATTTTTATTTAAAATGATAATAGCATAAGTGCAACTACCGTTCAATGCTTATTGTCCAAATATTTGTTGACAAATCATGTCAAACAGGCATATAATCGGCGTAGAAATCAATGGTTGTTCTATTCTGGAATTGCTATTAGTTTTCCAGCGGCGAGATGTGATGTCATCTCGCCGTCAAGCATAATTATTTAAGGAGTGTCAAAGACTATGGAGTCGAAATTTGAGCCGCTGTTTACGCCATGGAAGATTGGCAAGGTAGAGATCAAGAACCGTATCGTATTATGTCCTATGGGGGGCACTTCACTGTTTGGCTGGATGGAACCAAATCATTTTGACAAAGAAGCGGCAAACTTCTTTCTTGAACGGGCGAAGAACAATGTCGGGCTCATAATCCCGGGAATCGCACCGGTCAAAGACACGCTTGGCGGGCGCTGGCTTTGGAAAAACAAGAAAATGTTCGAGGAACTAAAGCCATTCATGGACGAGATCCACAAGACCGGGGCTAAGCTTTTCGTGCAGATCACCGCCGGAATGGGACGCTCCTGGGCCATAACCGACCACCTGATAATGCTCCATAATAACGCATTCCTTCGCACTGTAGCTAAACCTATACTTGACGTCACATACCAGTCGGCCAGCCCGAGCCCGATGCCATCGCGCTGGACTGACAAGATCACTTGCCGCGAAATCACGCTCAAGGAGATCCAGGATATAATCGACGGTTTCGCCAGAACCGCCAAGCTCTGCATGGACGCGGGCGTAGACGGCGTTGAAGTCCATGCCGTGCACGAGGGGTATCTGCTCGACCAGTTCACAATGGAACTCACAAATAAACGCACAGATAAATACGGCGGCTCTTTTGAAAACAGGTATCGGTTCCCGGCCGAGATCGTTCAGGCGATCAAGGCGGCATGCGGAGAGGATTTCCCAGTATCGCTGCGTTATTCGGTTTTATCAAAAGTCAAGGATTTCCGCGTGGGCGCGCTTCCCGGCGAGGATTACACCGAAAAAGGCCGCGATATGCAAGAGAGCGAAAAAGCGGTAAAATATCTGCAGGACGCCGGTTATGATATGCTCAATGCCGACAACGGAACATATGACTCCTGGTACTGGGCGCATCCGCCGATGTATATGCCGCTCAACTGCAACCTTGAAGATGTGGCGCATATCAAAAAGTTCGTAGACATCCCCGTCGTCTGCGCCGGCCGCATGGAATTTGAAGCAGGAGCTAATGCAGTCGCCGAAGGGCGTATAGACGGCGTCGGAATAGCGCGGCAGTTTCTTGTCGACGGCGAGTGGATCACGAAACTCATCGAGGAGCGGCTCGAAGATATCAGGCCTTGTATATGCTGCCACAATGGCTGTTTCAACATGACACATTATAATGGCGTCGCTAACGACCAGTCTATACATGACGCTTCGCACATTGCCAGATGCGCGCTGAACCCGAGAACTATGCAATCGGATAAATATAAAATCATCCCGGCCGAAAGCAAAAAGAAAATCGCGGTCATCGGCGGGGGAATAGGCGGCCTGGAGACAGCGATCGTAGCCGCAAAGCGGGGTCATACTGTAACTGTCTATGAAAAGAGCGATCGGCTGGGAGGCGTGTTCAACGCTGCCGCGACCACTCCGTTCAAAGAGAAGGACCGGGAACTGATAGCCTGGTATCAGCGTGAAATAAAGAAATATCCCTCAATAGAGGTAAAGCTCAATACGGAAGTCAAGGACTTTGGCTCTATTGACGCGGAAAAGATAGTCGTTGCGACCGGCGCCACCGCTATCACGCTGCCCGTGAAAGGAACCGGGTACGGTATCGAAGCGATCGAGTACCTGCTTGGGGAGAAAGAAGTGGGGGAGAACGTCGTTATCGTTGGCGGCGGCTTGACCGGCTGCGAGATCGCATACGACCTTTTCCTGAAGGGTAAGAAACCGACTATCGTTGAAATGAAAAGCGACCTTATCGCTGTCACAGGCGTATGCCTGGCAAACTCAAGTTATTTGCGCGACTTCTTTGCGGCGAACAATGTGCCAGTTCATCTGGAAACAACGCTGATCGAGATACAGGAAGACGGCGTAGTCGTCGCCGGCAAAGATGGAAAGCAGATAAAGCTCAACGCCGATAGCGTAATAATGTCGGTCGGTTATACACCCGCGCCGCTGCCTGCAACAGGCAAACGCGCCCAAACCGTGGGCGACGCAAACAAAGTCGGCAATCTGAAAACTGTTATCTGGAATGCCTGGGATGTGGCAATGAAACTTTGATCACATTACAGACATTAAAGAAAGGAGCAGAGAGTTAATGAAACTCACAGAGGAACAGCAAAGCATACTCGATGGAAAAAAAGGAGAAGTCCCGGCGAAGATAATGAGGACGCTGGTGATGTACGGCGAAGCATTTAACGCTGAGGAAATGGTGCCGGTGACCGGTGCAAAAGGCCATCTGGTGACAAGTTTTGGCCTGTCGGCCATGAAATCATTGTACGGGCTTTTTGACGAGCTTATTGAAGCGGGCGCGATCTCGCAGCAGCCTTTCAGCGTAGACCCGCGGCCGGTCGATAAAAACGTTCCTGCAAACCTGTTGCAAAACATATTTTTCAAGGTGATGTATTCCAAACAGAAAGACTATGACGCGCAGCTCAAAAAGCTTGGCATACTTGCAGATAACGCCTACACCTGTACATGTTACATGGATGAGGTCGGGAATGTCCCGCAAAAAGGCGACGTCCTGAGCTGGGCGGAAAGCAGTGCGGTCGTATATGCCAACAGCGTATTGGGCGCCCGCAGCAACCGCAACTCGGGTATTATAGAACTGTTCGGCAGTATAGTGGGTTATGTACCCTACTTTGGATTGCTGACAGACGAGGGGCGCAAAGCCACATGGATCGTAGATATAAAAACAACCTCAAAACCGGAGGCGCAGGTATTGGGCAGCGCTATTGGCATGAAGGTGATGGAAGACGTCCCATATGTCAAAGGGCTTGACGTTTGGATCGGAAATGAACTGAAACAGGAAGCGCGCGATTACCTGAAAGATATGGGCGCCGCCACAGCCAGCAACGGCGCGGTGGGGTTATATCATATCGAAAATCTTACCCCGGAAGCGGTCGAGCTTGGAGAAGGACTGATAAAACAAGACGCCCAGGTTTATGTGATCGACGATGCTGAACTGGAGCGGGTCAAGGCCGGTTACCCCTGTATATGGAAAGACAAAGACGCAGCGCCAAAACTCTGTTTTGTGGGATGCCCGCACCTGTCGCTGAAACAGCTGCAAACATGGACGATGGATCTGACAAACGCGCTGAAAGCGCGGGGCAGGCAGAAAGTAGCGATTCCCACAGTGTTTACAGCCGCACCCGGCGTATTGGAAATTTTTGAAAAAACTGAGGATTATAATAAACTGAGAGCCGCCGGCGTTGTCGTAAGTTATATCTGCCCGCTTATGTATATGAACAACCCGCTATGCGGGAAAATGCCGGTGATAACAAACTCCAATAAGCTGCGGACTTACACCTCGGCGCGATATTACGCGGATGCGGAGATACTGCGGCGAATTTCAGGGGAGGTGAACTGATATGAAACAGTTTCAAGGTAGAGTCGTAGTGCCGGGTACGATGAAAGCGGAGGCGCTGGTTTCCCATTTCGGCTTCAATACATTGGCCAGTTTTCAAAAAAGCCTGATGTTTGGCGACAAGAATGTCACATGCTCAGATCAGAACAACCCCGACCTGCATGGTAAGCCGATGAATGGGAAAGCGCTGTGCCTGCCGCAGACCATCGGCTCGACCACAGGCGGAATGGTGCTCTACTGCGCAGCAGCCTTATCCAGGAAACCAGCATGCCTGCTGTTCAGCAAACCAATAGACTCGCTGGCGGCGGCGGGGGTCATTTTGGCTGATGTGTGGACCGATGCATCGATGCCCACTGTCGACAGCCTGGGAGATGAGTTCCTCGAAGCAGTACAGACGGGCATGACAGTGACCATAGAGGAAAACGGGTTGGTCACAATAGAATAATTATCAAATGAGTAAAGTTTGGATATATTTAACTGACGATTTATCAGGGCCTGATGATATTTTTGTCAGGGAGAATATAAAGCATTTACCGCTTATCAGACAAGAAAAATGCGCCCGTTACCAACACAACGTCGATAAAAGGGCATGTATTTTATCATATCTACTCCTCGCTAAAGGACTACGGGAACAGTATGGGATCGGTTCATGCGGGGAGTTTGTCTATAATGAACACGGTAAACCGTACTTGAAGGACTATCCGCAGGCTTACTTTAATCTGAGCCATTGTAAGCAAGGCGTCGTCTGTGCTCTGGCGGATGTTGAAGTAGGCATAGACATTCAGGATATACGGCCTTTTAATATCGACGTCGCCCGACGCGTATGTTGTGATAAAGAGATGCTGGAGCTGTATGAATCCGGTGACCCCGCGAGAATATTCTGCAGGATTTGGACAGAAAAAGAGAGCTACGCAAAAGCAAATGGAGTGAGCGTATTTTCGGTATTACAGCAGGATTTGCCTGTAAAAAGAACTGCTTATCTGGAAACCTTGCATTACTGCATGTCGCTCTGTTGTAAGGAAAACGGGGGAGAAGCGGTGTGCGAGATAGTCAAAGTACCTTGATTATTCTAGTGGCTGTACACCCTGCCTGCTTCCAGTGTGCCGTACTTGTGATAGAGTAGTTCCGAGACTGTTACCAGTTGATAACCTTCCGCCAGCAACGCAGGTATAACACGGGTCATCGCGTCCGCCGTCGAGCCGTAAAGATCGTGGCTTAAAATTATGGTCCCGTTTCTCACGTCGTGCATTATTGCTGCATAAACCAGGTCCGCGTCCCTGGTTTCCCAATCCAGAGGGTCGACATTCCAGGTGATCAGCGCAAAACCCAGTTCACGGGAAACATTTCTCATGCTGTCATTCACGGAACCGTAAGGGGGACGATAGAATGGCAGCTTTTGTCCCGTAATAGCTTGTATAGTGCTGCTCGTATCCGAAATTTGGCTTCTTATTTCGGATTCTGTCAGTTTGGTCAGGTTTTTGTGGTCCCAGGAATGACCTGCCACATCACAGCCAAGACTCGCGGCGCGCGCGACCACAGCGCTGCGGGAGTTTACAAGGTTGCCGACTGTGAAAAACGTCGCTCGGACATTGTACTGTTCCAACAGATCCAGGACTTGCGTCGTATATCTGCTTGGCCCGTCATCAAAAGTCAACGCTATCATAGGTTTGGACGGGTCAATATCGTCGTTTTGGGGCGGGACTATCGGGATAACAGGCGTCGGAGTGGGGGAAGGCGAAGGCGAAGGCGAAGGAGAAGGTGAAGGTGAAGGCGAGGGTGAAGGCGAGGGCGAGGGTGAAGGCGAGGGCGATGGCGATGGCGAAGGCGAGGGCGAAGGCGAAGGCGAGGGCGAGGGCGAGGGTGAAGGCGAGGGTGATGGTGATGAGCCGAGCAGCAGGGCGGAACCCAGATCGCTGTATGGGAGAGTCAATGTTACGGTTCCATAGATCCCCGGCAGGAAAAGATAGCGATCCAGAACGACCATGATCCCGTCACGGGTTATGACTAGTTTTGAAAGCCAGCTTTCGTCAACCTGGCTTGACAGGTCCCCCAGTTCAGGGAATCGCGCAAGAACCACATCGCGCAGAAGCGACAAGACTTTTTCCTGCTGGGCAGGGTCAATGATTTCAGAGTTATCCAAAAACCTTTCGTAGGACAGGTCGATGTTAAATGTAAACACGATGTCCTGCGGATGTGCCATATGAGAATGCGAGAACGAACCTTTTTCCAGGACTCCGACAAATCTATCGTTTATCAGCCAGGAATCAAAGTTCACGTTTACCTCGCCATCAGCGGAAG
>Ga0123353_10001629_pt1 | contig 27615 bp, 26 predicted proteins | sample TergutLab28metaG_3_FD_92763 | JGI IMG/M metagenome (GOLD analysis project Ga0123353, IMG submission 92763) | Labiotermes labralis P3 segment gut microbial communities from Petit-Saut dam, French Guiana - Lab288 P3 | ecosystem: Host-associated > Arthropoda: Insects > Digestive system > Gut ...
GCGCGCCGAATCACGGCCCTGGCCCCGGGGCCAGGGCCGTGATTCGAGGCCACACTTCTATCGTCTCTCCAACAGGTGCCAGGCTCATTGCAAGGCTACTTGCAATACCGTTGGCATTCTACGAAAATCTTATATCTGACCAATTTACTCAACTTGCTTCACAATTCCATGTGCTCTTCATGTAGAATTCGTGCAGGAGTGTTTTCCACGCTTGCCGAATAGCTTTGATTGGCAAGCAAGGAACAAGCAAGCGTGTCGCAAAAGTACGTCGCAAGCTAGGTTTTAGGTCTTGCGTCATGGGTCTTGTGTCATGTCCGTGTCTTCGTTTTACGCAGGGAGGGCTTTCGTGTCCGACGATGTTGTAGAAAAGGTTGAGTCCGGCCAACAGGACGATGCCTCGCCCCTGTACAAAATCCGGGAGAAAGAGGCTGAGTTTGCCGAGAAGGTCGCTGCGGCCAAGTGCGAGGCAGACGAGATCCTTGTAGAGGCACGCCGTGAGGCAGCCTCTTTGGCTTCGTCTGCTATTGAAGAGGCGGCAGCGCTCATCAAAAAGTGCGACGAGGCGTTAAAAGCAGAGACGGCTGAAAAAATCGCCCAGATCAAATCCGAGACCGATGAAGAGATTGCGAAGCTTGAGGAGACGATCAAGGCGAAGAAGTCTGGCGCTGTCGCTTGGGTGAACAACACAGTCGCAAGTATCTGAGTCGTGAGTGCCTGAGTTGTGAGTGCCTGAGGCGCAAGTGCCTGAAGCGCAAGTGCTTGATCGGGTTTCAAGTGCCTGAGCGGCTAAGTGCCTGAGTTGCAAGCAAGTGTCTGAACCATCGATTTGGCTGTGGGTCCCTCGGCTTTTGCGAGCAGGTTCAATGGGGGTCTCATGACGGGGAAGGAGCACGCATGCTCGTGCCGATGGTACGTGTAGAGATCATCGGGCCAAAAGGGTTGTTCCAGGATGTCGTGGGCGTGGTCCACGACCAGGGTCGGCTACACATTGACGATCTGTCTAAGAAGGCCTCGGGCGGATCAGCTCCGCTTGACCAGATGCAGGTCGACGAAAAATACGCGGATAACAAAGAGCAGATAGAAGAGTTGCTCCTCCGTGTGTGTTCGATACTTAAAGCGCTCGACTGCGACAAGGCAAAGGTCGACAAGGGTTTGGTCACCGAGGAGTATGTTCGGTTGTTCGGGCTTGAGCCTGGAGAGCTTGTCGGCACCATCGGCGGTGTGATCGGCGATGTCGAGGAGCGCGTTGCGGCCTTGACGACGACGTGTGAAGAGGCCGAGTCCGAGATCGCGTTGCTTGAGCGCTGCGAGCCCGCTCTCTCAAAAGCCCAGTCTAATCCCAAGCGCGCCAAAAAAGTCACGCTGCCGGAAGCGCTCGAGGGTATGCCCCTTGACAAGGCATACAAGGAGCTTAAGAGCCGCAAGGTGGCCTTGTCGGGCGATCTTGGGACTGCGCAAGAGAAGCTCGACGCACTTGCCAGCACCTGGGCGGTCAAGCTTGTTGCGATGCGCGACGCGCTCGTTGACCGCAGTGCGGAGGCCGAGGCCATTCCTATGTTCGGTCGCACCGACTATGCCTTTGTGATCGACGGCTGGATCCCGACTGAGGATGTCTCGGCTCTTGAGGATCAGATCAAAAAGCAGTTCGGTGCAAAGGTCATCGTCGCACAGCACGAGATCAAAGAGAGCGAGTACTCCAAGACACCGGTTGCGCTCAAGAACAACTCCACGCTCTCGCCGTTCGAGATGCTTGTAGGTGTCTATGGGATGCCCAAGTACGGGACGCTCGATCCCACGTGGATGATCTTCCTCTTCTATCCGCTGTTCTTTGGCCTGATCGTCGGGGATGTCGGCTACGGTGCGGTCATGCTTGGGATCGCACTCTGGATGCGCGCCAAGTTCAAGAACAACGAGGGTGTCAAGCTTGCAACCTCGATCCTTACGCTTCCGGCTATCTCGGTCATAGTCTTTGGCGTGATATACGGGGAGCTTTTTGGTGACCTGGGAGGGCACTACCTGAAGCTCCCGGTCTTTGCGCATCCCCCCTTCCATCGCGTGCATGAGGTAATGCCGTACATGATCTTTGCAATCGGTGTCGGGGTCGTGCACGTTATCATTGGCCTTATCCTGGGCGTTGTGAATGCCATAAAGACCAAAAACGGCCATCACCTGCAAGAGAAGATCGGCATCCTCATTGCCCTGCTCGGCGTTGCATCGACGGCTGTTGGCCTAGCTCTTTTCGCTGACAGCCCGCTTATGGTTTTTGGCGCTGCCATCAACCCCCTTATGTACCTCGGCATTGTCGTTATCCTCGGCGGCATCGTCTATGCCTGCATGGGCGGCGGCGTGATGGGGGTCATCGAGTTCGTCGAGTCCGTGGCGCATATGGCAAGCTACATCCGTATCATGGCCGTCGGCTTGGGGGGCGCTATCTTTGCGGATGCGGTCAACAGTATCGTTGCAGGAATGGGCGGCAGCGTCGGTGGGATGATCGGCGGGGCGATCGTCGGATTGTTACTGCATGCGCTCAACTTTGCGATTGTCATTTTCAGCCCATCGATCCACTCGTTGCGGCTTGTCTTTTTGGAGTTTTACGGGAAGTTCTATGAGACCGGAAGCAAGGTGTACAGCCCGTTTAGGAAAACCGGAGGTGAAGAGGGCGCATGATCGACAAGCGGCTCGCAAGGAAAGTGTTTGGTATCGTCGTGTTTCTTTCGGCATGGCTTGTCCCCGCTCTGGCGTTTGCCGAAGAGGCTGCGGCAGCGGGGGACGCAAGTTGGCAGGTTGCTGTCGGTAAGGCGGTTGCAGCAGGCCTTGCCATGGGTCTTTCGGCCTTGGCAGCTGGTTATGCTCAGGCGAAGATCGGCTCCGCAGGTGCCGGTGCCCTCGCAGAGCGTCCCGAGCTGCCCATCTGGATCATCGTGTTGCAGGCGCTGCCTGAGATCATCGTCCTACTGGGGTTTGTTTCCGCGATCATGATAAACGGCTAGTGTCAGGGCAGGGTAAGTAAGCACCAGCTTCTCCCCGTGCGGAAGGGAACCAGCAGATGGCACTCGAAGACATCTTCAGAGCGCTCGAAGAGCAGGCGGACAGCGACATAGGGGCGATGCTTGCCGATGCGCAAGAGGGCGCGGAGGCTATCGTCGAACGTGCGAGATCCGAGGCGGATGCAGCCCGTGACACGCGGGTCGCTGATGCCGAGCGTGATGCGGTTGCACGTAACTCGCAAAGCCTTAACTCGGCGCGCCTTGACGCTCGCAAGCGTGTTGCCAACGTCAAAGAGTGTGTGGTGAGCGAGGTTTTTGCCGAGGCTGCAAGTGCGCTGGCCGAGATGCGCAAGCGCCCCGATTACGACAAGATGTTCCGCGGCCTTGCTGATGAGGCCTTATCCGGTGTTGACGGCGCGTTCGAGGTGCTCGTCGATCCGGCGGACGTAGACCTTGCGAAGAAGGTCCTTGCCGAGAAGGGTCTTATCGCTGAGGTCAAACCGGGGCTTTCGACGGTCGGAGGCCTCATTGTTGCGACCAACAACGGCTCGGTCCTGCGTCGCAATACTTTTGAAGAGCGGCTGAAGAAGCTGCGTGGCCTGGCTCAGGCCGATGTGGCGGAGATCGTATTCGCATGAGTCCGGTCATCGCACAGAAGGAAAAACTGCCTATAGTGGGGCCGAGGGATTACGGTTATCCCAACGCTCGGCTAAGGGGTATGCGTTCGCGTCTGCTCAAGGCCGAGGCGTTTGAGCACCTCATTGCGACGGGCGGCATGCATCAGCTCATCCAGGAGTTGATGCGTACGGAGTATGCCTCTGATCTTGAGGAAGTTCTGATCCATGGCCGTGGGGCTGCCGAGGTCTCTGATGCCTTGCAGCGGCATCTGATCCGCATACATGAGAAGGTATTCGGTTTCCTTAACCAGGAGGCCAAGGATATCTGTGCCACGATGCTCGGCAGATGGGATGTCTTTAACATCAAGACGATCCTGCGTGGCAAGCTCTATGGGCTGGGAAGTGCCGAGATCTCAGGCAACCTGATGCCTGTTGGGGCACTTGGCTCGGTGGATCTGGCGGGTCTGCTCGCGCAGTCGGATGTCTCTGGCGTGATTGACACTGCAAGCACCTGGGAGTTGCCGCAGGCACCCGCATTGCGCGACGGTTATGAGAAGTATCAGGCTACGGGCAACTTTGTCGATGTCGAACTCGCGCTTGACCGTTATTACGCGGGTTGGGCGGGATCAAGGCTTGCTCGGCGCAACAGCAACTACGCTATGATCCGCAAGCTCCTCTGCGCGCAGATCGATATCTTGAACACGGTGACGGCATTTCGTGCTTCTCGCGACCGCCTGTCTCTTGAGGCGGCAAAGGAGTACTTCCTTTCAGGCGGGGATGGGATCAGCGTCAGCCTGTTTGGGCAGCTGGTTGCCGCCTCGGATGCCGGTGGGCTTCTTGAGGCATTGAGGTCCACGCCGTTCAGTGCCGCGCTTGAGGGTGTTGCCTCCCAGTATGCGGAAGATCCTTCGATCGTGGTGTTCGAGCGTGCGCTCGAGGATTATTTCACGCGCAAAATGGTTGCCTTGAGCAGTACTGATTCCCTTGGCGTAGGTATTCCGTTGGCGTACCTGTGGGGGAAACAGAACGAGGTGACCAACATCCGCATCATCACAAAGGCCAAAGAGGTCGGTATCCCGTTGGAAAGGACGAGAAGGGAGCTGATCCTTGTATAAGCTCATCATTCTCACTGACCCGGATAATGCCGACGGCTTCCGCCTTACTGGTGTCGATGTGGAGGTTGTCGAGCACGAAAGCCAGCTTCGTGGGCAGCTCAACCGGCTGCTTGACGACGAAGACAGCGGCATCATTGCTGTTACAGAAAAACTGATGGCCGCGATAGACGAGAGAACCCAGAAAAGGATCGACTCGATCTATCGGCCGCTCGTGATCTCGCTTCCTATTAAGGAACGGCTCGCGTTCGGCGAGGACCATCGTGAGTATCTTGGACGGCTCATCCGTCGGGCCATCGGGTTCGACATCACATTGAGGCGAGGATAGATGATTGCGGGAACAATAGCGAAGATCACCGGGCCTGTTGTTGTAGCCGAGGGCATGCTCGGCGCACGCATGTATGACATCGTGCGTGTGGGCGATGAAGGGCTCATGGGCGAGGTCATTCGACTTGAGGGCGATGCCGCCACGATCCAGGTATACGAAGACACCTCCGGCCTGGAGGTTGGCGAGTCCGTCGAGTCGACCGAAGGCCCCCTCATGGTCGAGCTCGGCCCAGGCCTGCTCACATCCATCTACGACGGTGTGCAGCGCCCGCTGCCCATCGTTGCCGAGCAAAGCGGCGACTACATTGAGCGGGGAACTGTCGCTTCGGCGCTTGACCGCGAAAAGAAGTGGTCGTTCACACCGACGGTTGCCGTCGGCGATGATGCTGGCCCCGGCACTGTCGTGGGGACGATCCCTGAAGGAGGGACCATCATCCATAAGGTGATGGTGCCACCCAGGGTCAAGCCTTCTACGTTCAAGACGGTGGCTGCTGCAGGCGATTACACCGTCGACGATGTCGTGGCAACGCTCGAGGACGGTACAGAGGTCAAGCTGGCACAGCGGTGGCCGGTCCGGGAAGGCCGCCCGTACATCAACAAGCTTGACCCGACCACGCCTTTTACGACCGGCATGCGCATCTTAGACACGTTCTTCCCGATTGCGCTTGGCGGCAATGCGATCATCCCGGGTGGTTTTGGTACGGGCAAGACCGTTACCCAGCAGTCGCTTGCCAAATGGGCGGATGTGGACATCATCGTCTACATCGGCTGCGGCGAGCGCGGTAACGAGATGACCGAGGTCCTTACCGAGTTCCCGCACCTGGATGACCCGCGCAACGATGCCCCGCTCATGGATCGGACCATCCTTGTTGCGAACACGTCGAACATGCCCGTTGCAGCGCGCGAGGCATCGATTTACGTAGGTGCCACCCTTGCCGAGTTCTATCGGGACATGGGCTACAACGTCGCTATGATGGCCGACTCCACATCCCGCTGGGGTGAGGCGCTGCGTGAGGTCTCCGGTCGTCTCGAGGAGATGCCTGGCGAGGAGGGGTATCCCGCCTATCTGGCCACACGTCTCGCGGCATTTTACGAGCGCAGTGGCCGCGTGCGTCCGCTCGGTGCCGAGGGCGACGAACGGGTCGGCTCGGTTACCATGGTCGGCGCGGTCTCTCCGGCCGGTGGCGACATGTCCGAGCCGATGACCCAGAACTCGCTCAGGGTAACCGGTGCATTCTGGGCGCTTGATACCTCGCTTGCACACAGGCGCCACTTCCCGGCCATCAGCTGGACAAAGAGCTATACGCTCTTCTTAGGCCAGGTGCGTGGCTGGTATGAGGCCAATGTCGCAGACGACTGGGCAGAGTATCGTGATCGGGCGATGTCCACGCTTCAAAAAGAGACGGAACTCCAGGAGATCGTCCAGCTCGTCGGGCCTGACGCATTGCCCGAGTCTGAGAAGGTCATCCTAGAGGTTGCCCGTATGCTTCGCGAGGACTTCTTGCAACAGTTCGCGTTTGACGATGTGGACGCGTACTGCCCACCCAAGAAGGCATACTGGCTTATTAGAACGATCATGGCGTTCAGCGATGCGGCCACCGCTGCTTTAAATGACGGGGTCTCGCTGAGCCAGATCATGGAACTGCCGCTACGTGACCAGATAGCGGTGCTCAAGACGACTCCGCACGAAGAAGCGGTCGCTCGCATGCAGGAGCTCGTAGAGACCATACCCGTTGACATCTCTGGAATCGAGGTGTACTAGGCCGATGAGCGACGCGACCATCAAAAGCTTCGGATCACTGCTTTCCACTGACTACCGTACGCTGTCTTACATCACGGGCCCGCTTATCTTTGTGCAAAACGTCAAAGGCGTGGCCTATAACGAGATCGTCGACATCTTAATGCCCGACGATTCGCGCCGTAGCGGCCAGGTCCTTGAGGTCTCAGGCTCCACCGCCGTCATCCAGGTGTTTGAGGGCACGAGCGGTATCGATGTCGCTAAGACGGAAGTGCGCTTCTTAGAGGAAGTCGCGAAGATCGATGTCTCCAGCGAGCTTCTCGGCAGAGTGCTTAACGGCACGGGCAAGCCGATCGACGGGGGGGCGCCTATCATCCCTGAGGTGCGCCTCGACATCACCGGTGCGCCGATCAACCCGTATACCCGTGAGCAGCCGGCCGACTTCATCGAGACGGGCATCTCGGCTATTGACGGCCTGAACACGCTTGTGCGTGGCCAGAAGCTGCCGATCTTCTCCGGCTCGGGCCTGCCGGCCAACGAGCTTGCTGCCCAGATCATCCGTCAGGCGCGGGTCAAGTCCGGCGAGGAGTTCGCCGTTGTCTTTGGTGCCATGGGCATCACGCACCGCGAGTCGAGCTACTTCATGCAGCAGTTCGAGGAGACCGGCGCGCTTGAGCGGGTCGTTTTCTTCCTGAACCTTGCCGATGACCCGACCGTCGAGCGCCTGCTCACCCCGAAGTGCGCACTCACCGTCGCCGAGTACCTTGCGTTTGAGAAGGACATGCAGGTGCTCGTCGTCCTCTCCGACATGACGAACTACTGCGAGGCGCTTCGCGAGGTCTCGACTGCACGCGAAGAGGTTCCCGGGCGCCGTGGCTTCCCGGGCTACATGTACACGGACCTTTCCACGATCTATGAGCGTGCCGGTCGTATCAAAGGGCGCAAGGGCTCGGTCACACAGCTTCCGATCCTGTCGATGCCCGATGACGACATCACGCACCCGATCCCCGACCTCACCGGTTATATCACCGAGGGCCAGATCGTGCTTTCGCGCCAGCTGCACCGCCGTGGCGTATACCCGCCCATCGATGCGCTGCCCTGTTTGTCGCGCCTCATGAACCTCGGCATTGGCGAGGGCAAGACCCGCGACGACCACCGTGCGGTTGCAAACCAGCTTTACGCCGCGTATGCGCAAGGCCGCGACTTGCGCAAACTCGTTGCGATCGTCGGCGAAGAGGCACTCTCAGAGACCGACCGCGCCTATCTGCATTTTGCTGATGACTTTGAGCTCAGGATCGTCGGCCAAGGCCAGGAGGGTCGAAGCATCGAGGAGACCCTCGATATCGGCTGGGATCTCATGGCGGGTCTGCCGATGGGCGAGCTCAAGCGTGTTCGCGATTTCATAGAGAAGTACCACCCAAGCCATCGTGGGCAAGCGGGGCCGGGCGAAGATCTGGCTGAAAGCGCTTAAGGGAGCGTCTCAATGGAGGAGGTACGTCCTACACGGGCCGAGCTACTTGAGCGCAAGCAGCAGATCACGCTTGCGCAGCAAGGCATGGATCTGCTCAAACAGAAGCGCGACGCTTTGCTCATGGAGTTCATGTCTGTGATGGATGGGACGCTCCGTCTCTCCGAGCAGTTGCAGCGCACGGTCGTTGACGCGCAGTACTCGCTGGCCGTTGCGCATGCGGTCGATGGCCCGGTTGCCCTGCGCTCGGCGGCGCTTGCCACAAAAGGCGAGGTCACTGTCGAGATGACCGGCACAAAGATCATGGGTGTCTCGGTTCCGGTTGTGACCAAGGGGGAAAGCCCCATAAGGACTACGTTTACCCGTGGCTATTCGGTGACGGGTATCTCCACGCGGGTCGATGAGAGCGCAGAGCGCTTTGAGAAGATACTTGATGTCATCATCGAGTACGCTGATATCGAGACCCGCCTCAAACGCCTTGGCGAGGAGATCAACAAGACGAACCGCCGCGTGAATGCGTTGGAGCAGGTCACAGTGCCAGCCCTTCGCGAGCAGGTTGCCTACATCAGTCAAACGCTTGATGAGCGTGCACGCGAGGATCTTTTCCGCCTGAAGAAGGTCAAGAAGAAGATCGAGGCCAAGAAGAAGGTCCAAGCGGTTTAATGGGGGCAAGCGGCGGCGGGCTTGGCTGGAAGGTATTCGGCCTTATTGTCAGCATTGGGCTGATCATCGGCGGGTTGAGCGGTCAGATGGTCTTACGGGGCACCAACAGCAGTGCTGCGCTGGTGGTGTTCGGCCTGCTCTGGCTTGTGTACGACATCTACAGGCTCTACAAGCACTTCAACCCTGATCCGGAAGTCGAAGTTGCGGCTGATGGCACAGCGGCATCTGACGGTCAGGCGACGGCTGCGGGTCAGGCGACGGCACTGGGCATTCCGCAGAGGAGCTCTTTGCCCCTTGTTGCTGCTGGCGTGATGCTGCTCAATGTGCTTTGTGTGCTGGTGCCGCGGTTTCCTGCTGTCTTTGCCCTTGTCCGCGGTGCTGTTCCTGCCAATCCGCTTTTTCTGGTGCAGTTCTTGGGTGTTTTTCCAGGGATAGTCTTCGTTGTTCTTGTGCTTGCGGTGCTCAAGAAAAACATCAGGCTGCTGATCGTTCCAATAGTGGTCAAGATGGTGATCAATATCGCCATCGCTTTTGTCCCGGCTTTTGGCGTTGGGGCGAGAGTCAATCCCAGTTTTTTGGTCGGGCTGTTTCTTGAGGTTGCGCTGCTGGCGTTCATTGCCTTGACAGTGGCGGGAAAGATGCCGTCGAAGGTGCCGCTTCTGGTAGCGTCGCTTGTGATTGGCGTTCTTGCGCTGCTAAACTACTTCGCCCAATGGGCTCTTCCAATAACGCGGCTCGGGGCACCGCCGTCTAATCTGCTGGTCGCCCTTGTGTTCAATACGCTCGGCATCCCATGTTTCTATGGTGCTCATGCCCTGGTAGCGGTTGCGCTAGAGAAGCTGTCAGCGCATGCGGCGGATGCGGAGGGCGCGCGGGGCGCTGTCGGCATGCCTGGCGGTACTGGGCCTCGTAACGGCGAGTCTGCAGAGGTTTTGACGTAGGGCAAACGAGGCCGGTTGAGCGGACTGCGCCTTTAGCTTGCGCTGTTGTATCGTGCGACTCGCCGCGCCGCCGTTCGCGCTGCTACTCCACCACGCGGGGCTTTCTGCGCACGATCTCTTTTGCTTCGCCGAGGATCTCGATAGACGGTTGCGCCCGCCTGCGAAGCTGATCGCCGAGCACAAGCATTCTGATGACATCGCCCAGGCCCATGTGACCAAAAGCGAGGTTCTCCCATTCGGTGCGGCTCACATGAGACCACAGCTGTCCGATGATCCACTCGAGCTCCTCGATCTCGCTGGCAGTAAGCTCCTGCCACGAATCACCGAGGTTTTGGCGGACACGCCGTATGACGCGCTCCACGGCTTTGCTGCGATTGACCTTTAACGCACGAATGCCAATATCTTCATCCGAAACGCCTGAGCTGCCTGAGCCCTTTGAGTCTTGGTCGTACATGCTGACCCCCGTGAGAAGCGGTTCATCATCTGCACATGCGCGCACGCGTATAGGTTACCATCTTGCGGGCGGCTGTCTTGCTTGCAGGGGCAATTTTGTTGCCGACGGCTGCCGGGTCAAAGCCATGAGCAAAAGCATTGGGTAAAATAGACGACAGCCGGGGCAACTGCAGATCCGAGCTGATGCAGAAAATCTGAAGAAAGGCTGTGAGTCCATGGAATTTGCCGAGGTTGTCGCACGGCGTCGAAGCGTGCGGCATTTCAGCGCCACAAAGAAAGTCAGCCGAGCAGATATCACCGCACTGCTTGAGGCAGCAGTAGAATCCCCCTCGGCAGGCAATATCCAGCCTTGGCGCTTTTCGGTTGTCATGAGCGAGCAGGCGCGTGAACGTCTTTCGGTGGCGCTGCCGGTTCCTTGGGTCAGCAAAGCATCGGCGGTTATCGCTGTCTCCTATGATCTTCGGGCGTGCGCGGCGCGCTATGGGGATCGTGGCGAGAGCCTGTACGGCATACAGGACACAGCCGCTGCGGTTCAAAGTATCCTATTGGCTGCGGTTGATCGCGGGCTTGGGGGATGCTGGATCGGTGCGTTCGATGAGGAGTCCGTCGCGTCGGCCCTCGGTCTTGCGGGATCGCTTCGGCCGGTTGCGTTGGTGGCTCTCGGCTACTCGGCGGAGTCTTCGAGCAAGCCTGCTCGGCGACCGCTCGACGAGGTCACAGCCTGGCTTTAAGTGGGGCGGCGTGAACCCGTAGCGTGGGTGAGAGTGCAGTGCAGTGAGGATGTTGCCGGATGGAAGTGTAGCGTCGCGAGGATGTTGCACAGACGGAAGCCTAATGCAGGCGAAAGTGCAGCATCGCGAGGGTGTTGCACAGATGAAAGTGTAGCACGATTTTAGATTAAAGTAGCGGTAAGTAACACGATTTTAATTTTAGTATTACGTTGTTGCAAAAAACAATCTGCCCGAACAGTTTTGCCTGCTTTTTGGATAACGCGAGGAGGTTTCGTGTCAGGCTCAGTATCTGATTCGACAGCAGACTCGGTGCCCGGTCTGGCAGCAGATCAAGCACCTGATCCAGCAGCAGCCCCAGCGTCCAACCTGGCAGCAGGTTCAGTGTTTGGCTCGCCAGCAGAGCCAGGGGCATCGCCACTTGAGGAGTTGCGCGGCAAGGTTGAGGGGTGCGCGAAATGCGAGCTTGCCAGGACGCGCACCAACCTCGTGTTTGGTGTGGGGAACCCGCACGCACGTGCGATGTTTGTTGGAGAGGCACCGGGGAAGCACGAGGACCTTCAAGGCGAGCCGTTTGTGGGGGCTGCGGGAAAGCTGCTCGACGAGTTGCTTGCGCACGTGGGCTTCAGCCGTGAGGATGTCTACATCGCCAACGTGCTCAAATGTCGACCGCCAGGCAACCGTGATCCTGAGCCAGAAGAAATCGAGACATGCGTGCCGTACTTGCGGGAGCAGATCAGGCTTATCGATCCCGAAGTGCTCGTTACGCTCGGCAATTTTGCCACCAAGCTCGTGCTCAAGACAACCTTTGGGATCACGCGGCTTAGGGGCACTGTGCAGCAGGCCGGCAGGTTCACCGTGCTGCCCATCTACCATCCGGCGGCGGCGCTTTACGACGGCACAAAGCGCGACATCCTGTTCTCTGATTTCGAGAGACTTGCCCAGCTGATGCTGCCGACGGTGGGCGAGGAGGAGGGCAGCGTGCTCGGGAGCAGCGTGCATGAGGGCGGTTTCCCTGGTGGCGACCCCGCTGGTGGCAACCCCGCCGAGGACGCTGCATTGGATGCATCCGTCCAGGAAGTGCTTTTCTGATGTCGGCGTGCGCCCATGCCGTGTCGCACTCCTTTGCCAGTACGTCGGCGGACGAGACGCGGGCACTGGCGCGCAGCCTTGCGCCGCTGCTTATTGCCGACGATGTCGTACTGCTTGCTGGGGATCTCGGCGCTGGGAAGACCCAGTTCGTCAAAGGGTTAGCCGAGGGGCTCGGCGTGACGGCACCCGTCACCAGCCCGACTTTCAACATCCTACTCACCTATGAGGGCGGGAGGCTCCCGCTCTTCCACTTCGATCTGTATCGGCTCGAGTCGCCTGATGAGCTCATCGACATCGACTACTTTGGCACGCTGGAGTCAGGCGGGGCCTCTGTGGTCGAGTGGGGAGACCGCTTTGCCGAGGCCGTGCTGCCAGATGAGGATCGGCCTGATGAGATCGCTCCTGCAAGCAGGAACCCATTTGCCAAGGCCGCTCCTTCCGGCGGCATCTTGGTGGAGATGGGGATCACCGGTGACCACCAGAGGAGCATCAATGTCTTCTCAATCGGGTCGCGGGGCGAGGCGCTCGCGAGCAACTGGGCGCGGGCATGGGAGCGGGTGGCAAGCGGTTCGGATGCCAAAACGCCTGGCGGTTGCGATTGTCCGTCGGCTGCCAGGATTGATGCCCAGTGAGCGAGGCCGAGCGCAGCGGGCTTGTGCTCGCATTCGACACTGCCACCGAGGTGCTTGCCATCGGCCTGGGGGAGTGTCGAGCGGCTGCAAATCAGGCCGGCCGGCGTTCGCCAGGCAGCCGTTCGCCGGGTAGCGATCAACGCATCCTGCGCTCACTTTGTGTCGAAGCCCCGCGCCGCGCCAATGCCGAGCTTTTGCCAAGGATCGCGATGCTGCTCGCCGAACTCGGCTTTGAGCCTGCTCACATTTCCGAAGTGGCCGTTGGACTCGGCCCCGGGTCGTTTACCGGTGTGCGCATCGGAGTCGCAGCGGCGAAAGGGCTCGCCCAGGGGCTTGGGGTGCCGCTTTACGGCGTAGGCACGCTCGATGCGGTGGCGTTGCGGGTGTGGGCGGCGGCGGCCACTGCACCGGCATCGGCATCTGCGCCTGCGGTGGCGGCGACCGCTGCGGCGGTGGCCGCTGTACCGGCGACCGCTATGCCTGCAGCAACGCTTCCGCCGCTGGCATCCGGATCAGTCATCGGCGTGCTCGGCGATGCCATGCGCCACGAGGTCTACCCGGCGCTTTTCCGCGTAGCCGAGGACGGCCGCAGCCTCACGCGCATAACCGGGTATCGCGTGGCCGATCCGCTTGCAGTTGCTCGCGAGTGGGCGGTGCTCGGCGAGCCGATCCTTGCGGCCGGTAACGGGCTCGCGAAGTACGCGCAGGAGTTCGCCGAAAGCCTCGGCGGCCTGCTCACGATTGCGCCGCACGAACTGTGGGCACCGGATGGCGCTGCGCTTCTTGCCGCGTTTGAGGATGCTCGCGCCGACGGCACCGCGGGTCTGGGTGATCCGGCGCTCGTGCTCCCTGTGTACACGAGGCTTTCAGATGCCGAGGAGGCCGAAGTCGCCCGGGCGGGTGCGCCGCCGGACGCGCCGACCGCAGTCCCGCTGCCAGCAGCGACCGCCGCGCCGACCGCCGCGACTCCGCCGCCAGCAGCAGCGTCCCCGCCACCGGCCATGCCTTCGCCACCGGCCGCAGCCTCACCGTCGCAGGTCGGCTACCGGCCGATGACACCCGACGACATCGAAGCGGTGCTTGCGATCGAGCAGGCGGCGTTCTCTGACCCCTGGACCGCGAGCATGTTCATCGACGAACTTACAGCTCCCGTCCGCAGCTGGCTTGTTGCGGTCGATGGCTCGGGTGTTATCGGCTATGCCGGGGTTGCCGCGATGCCTGACGAAGCGCATGTCATGAGCCTTGCGGTGCGTGCGGACCGCCGGGGGGAAGGCATCGGCCGCGCATTGCTCGCACGCTTGAGAACCGAGGCAGCCCGCCTGGGGGCAAAAAGCCTCACGCTTGAGGTCCGCGAGGGCAATGCGGCCGCCATCGCCTTGTACGAGGCAGAGGGGCTTAGCGCCGTCGGCATGCGAAAGGGCTATTACGCCGATAACGGTGAGGATGCCGTCATCATGCGAGGCCCTGTCGGGCACGCCGAGCACACCGGTCACTTTGAGCACACCGGGTACACCAAGCACGTTAAGGATGCCGAGCACCCCGCACGTACCGCGCACGTCGAGCGCCCCGCGCACGCCACAGGGCTCATCCTTGCCATCGAGAGCAGTTGCGACGAGACCGCCGCCGCCGTCATGCGCGACGGGCGTGAACTGCTGTCGAACGTGATTGCGAGCCAGGTCGATTCCCACTCCCGTTTTGGCGGGGTCGTCCCCGAGATCGCCAGCCGCAAGCACACCGAGGCGATCGTGGGTGTCATCCAGGAGGCGATGTATGAGGCAGGCGCACTGCCGTTCTCGGCGCTTGACGCTATCGCAGTCACCCAGAAGCCCGGGCTCATCGGGGCGCTCGTGGTGGGGCTCTCATACGCGAAAGGGCTCTCGCTCGCCACGGGGCTGCCGCTCGTGGGCATCAACCACCTCGAGGGCCACATCTTCGCCAACGTGCTCGCGGATCCCCGCGTCACGCCGCCGCTTGTTGCCCTGGTGGTCTCCGGTGGGCACACGTCGCTTGTCCACATGCCCGAGTGGGGCATCTACAAAACGCTCGGCGAAACGCTTGACGACGCGGCGGGCGAGGCGTTCGACAAGGTCGCAAAGGTGCTCGGACTCGGCTATCCGGGTGGGCCGGTGCTCTCTCGGCTTGCGGCCACCGGCGACCCGACGGCGATAGACTTCCCGCGTGCGATGCTCAAAAGCGGCGATTACGCCTTCTCGCTCTCGGGGCTCAAGACCGCCGTCATCAACCACATCCGCCATGCGCACGCCTCAGGTGCCGAGATAAACCTGCCCGACTTGGCCGCCAGCTTCCAAGCGGCCGTCATCGACGTGCAGGTGGCAAAGGCCGCCCGTGCGGTCGAGGAGACGGGTGCGGCCACGTTCTGCCTTGCCGGGGGAGTTGCGGCAAACCCCGAGCTTCGCAAGGCGCTTCGGGCTGCGATCGAGCCGCTCGGCGTGCATGTGAGCGTGCCCCCATTCGAGCTTTGCACCGACAACGCCGTCATGATCGCGGCAGCTGCCCACTACCGGTATCAGCGCGGCGAGGTGCTCGATTTAAGCGCCGAGGCAAGTGCGAACGGCTCGCTTGATACTGCGCGCTGAACGCCCACCTCACGTGGCACGGTACGCTCCGCCCGATACCGCACGCCGGACACGGGCACCGTGCGCCGAGCGCTTACCTCACGCTGAGGATCCACCGCACGCCGAGCGCTCGCATAAAATATCCATAAAACCGTCCAACGGAGCCTGCTGCGCCTGCAAAATGCGGTATATTTTGAGGAACAGGCCGAGTGCCAAACAGGCCTCAAGGGAAAGCGCCAGCCAGGTTCTGAGCGGGCGCGAGCCGGGCACCGAACAAGCTCGCGAGGCCGTGATACGCAAAGGAGACAAGGATGCCGAACCATAACTCGAAGTTCGATGCAGGGCTCTTCAGCTACGTCTGGCTGCTTATCTGGACCGGGACAGTGAACTTAATCACGCTCGGCCTTGCATACCCATGGATGACCTGCGCCCAGTACGGTTGGCGCATCGAGCACACCATCGTAAGCGGGAAGCGCCTGCGCTTCGACGGCCAGGGTCACCAACTCTTCGGCATGTGGATCAAATGGTGGCTGCTTTCGGTCGTCACCCTCGGCATCTACGCCATCTGGGTTCCCATCAAGGTTGAGCAATGGCGCGTGGCACACACCTATCTCGAGCAGTAGGGACGCAACAAGGAGCACAACAAGAAGCATGGGCAAAGCTAACCGCAATGCGAACACACCAGAGCCAGCCCGCCGAGGGAAAGCGAGCGCGTTTGCTCGGCTTGCAGATGGGCCCGGAGGCGGCTTCAGGCTGGGGGCTCTTGCCTGCCAGGTTGTAGCGCTGGCTCTCATGTTCCTGCCGATATCATTCCGCTACACGCGTACGTCGCCGCCCGAGGCTGCCTGGAGCGACAGTCTCTATACTGGCGCTGTCGAGCTGGCAAACAGCAGGCTTAATGTCCCTCACGCCTTTGCCCTGGCCGCAGTCGGCGTGGTTATCTTGGCCGGGGTGCTGGTCTTTTTTGGCAAGCCGAGCATCTCATTCGCGCTTTCCCTTGTCAGCGCAGGAGCGACCGTCGGCGTGTTCTTCACCGCTCCAGTTGACCACGGAACCGTTGTGCTCGCCCCGATGCTAGGGGTCTGGGTTATCGTTGCAGCGCTGGCGGCAGCATGTGTGTGTTGTGTGCTGGCGTTGGCAAAGGAGCGGTAGAGGGCACAACACAAAATTCCTGGCTCAAGTTTTGCTCAGACCAAGAGAAGCGTACCCGAGCGCCTTTCAGGCAGTGTTTCCTGAAGGTGTGATACTGGAAGAGGGGTGTTTTGTTGAGTGGAATACTGGGCAAGGAAAGCCGAGGATAATCGCCGACAAACTACCGTGCAACATTTGCGCGAGACCGCCGAACTGGCTGCTAGGTTCGGGAGCAAGTGTGGAATGCCTGAAACGGCACGCCTGATTGGACTTTTGCACGATGCCGGAAAATTTCAGCAAGCTTTTGTTGATTACCTGTTAAATGAAACGGCTCGGCGAGGATCGGTGATCCATGCCATTCAGGGAGCTAAGTATGCCTACGATGTTACGCAAACTGCTGAAATTCATCCGTTGATCGGAGAAATTGTGGCGATGTGCGTGGCCAACCACCATGGAGCGCTTGTAGATGGGATTACTCCAGAAGGCAACACGCCACTTCTTACGCGAATTAGCTCTGTTGAAGAGAGCTTGAATTACGACGAGGTAGTTCAAGCCTTTGCAGTAGAAGTGCGAGTAGACATCGAGAAATTGCTCCAGGCTGCGAATTTGGAGCTAGATGATTTTTGCAAACGGTGTGAGCAAAAAAAACTGGATGCGCCTTTTGCTCTGCATTTGCTAATCAAATCATTGTTTTCTGCGCTTGTAGATGCCGATCAGTTCGGTGCCTACTGTTTTGACTGTCGTCTCGACCCATTGGAGAAACCTCCGCCACCACCGTGGAGTCAGTTGCGGCAGCAGCTCGAAGTGCACTTGCAGCGGTTTGCTGCCGACTCGCCGATTGACGCGCTGAGGGCACGCATTTCCACCGAGTGCCTGGCTGCATCTGGGCGTTCACCCGGGGTCTTTCGCCTGGACATTCCTACAGGCGGTGGCAAAACCTTCTCAAGCTTGCGATTCGCTCTCTCCCATGCAGAAGAGTACGGTTTTGATCACGTTATCCTCGTAATTCCGTATCTTTCAGTTCTGGAACAAACAGCAAGCCGAATGCGAGAGGCGTTGGGATGCGACGAGGGTTCTGAGACGATTCTAGAGCATCACTCAGACGTTCTGCTTTCGGATGAAGAGGAAGCCGCGAAAACATATCGGTTACTGACTAGCCGCTGGAGTAGTCCCATCATCATCACGACGATGGTTCAGTTTTTAGAAAGCCTCTACTCCGCAAAAAAGAGCAAGCTGCGAAAGCTCCACAACATGCTGAATTCGGTGATTATCGTTGACGAGGCTCAAGCGGTTCCGGTGAAATGCAGCAGCCTCTTTAACGAGGCAATCAATTATCTTGCTACAGTCGGGGGAAGTACGGTTGTGGTGTGCACAGCTACGCAGCCAGAGGTAGGTGCTACCGGGCGTGCGCTTCGTCTCTCTGCTCAGCCAGACTTGGCAAGCGCATCCGGAGAACAGTTCGCTGCCTTCAGTCGAACTGTTCTCGTCGATCTAACCGATGCCGGACGCTATTCCATGGGTGCTAATGAGCTTCGGGACTTAACGCTTGGACAATGGAGAGCAAAAGGCAGCTGCCTCGTTGTGCTAAATACAAAAAACGAGGCACGCGAACTTTTCCAAGCGCTCAAAGAAGCCGTAGAGCAGCTCCCGGTAGATTCTCAGCCAGATTTGACTCATTTAAGCACCAACATGTGTTCCGAGCATCGCAAGGCTGTTATTGCCCCATTAAAAGATTCAGTGGATGGAGTGATTTGCGTCAGCACTCAACTAATTGAAGCTGGTGTCGACCTGTCTTTCGGGTGTGTTATCCGAGCATTGGCTGGACTTGACAGTATTGCTCAAGCTGCGGGTCGCTGTAACCGAAATGGGGAATATCCAGACCTACGAGAAGTTTTTGTCGTGAAATTGGAGCATGAAAATTTGAGGCATCTTCCTGATATCGAATTTGGCGCAAAGCAGGCTGCGAGAGTTTTACGGGAAGCCGCCAAGGAGGAGGCTAATCCATTAGCTCCAGAGATGATAGCGAGATACTACAAATACTTTTTCCACAGAGATGGAAATTTGGGGCTTCTTGATTTTCCTATCAGCGATCAAGGCAGAAATATGACCGCAGTCGATTTATTAGGATGCAATTGTAAAGGGGTAGGGGCATACGGAAATCGATCTGCAACGGTGAAACCATTGGTTCGGCAAGCATTTCGAACAGCTGGGGATGCATTCCACGTTATCGAACCAGGTGGCACAAGCGTTATCGTGCCCTTTGGGGAGGCCAAAGAATTAGTCAAAAGTTTTTCCTGCACTAGAGACTTGAAAGAACAGGGTGCGATTCTGCGAAAGTTGTCACACTTTACAGTTAATGTCTACGAGTATCAAAGGGGCATGCTTGAGCAGCAAGGGGGCTTGTCGTCTGAAGGCGATCTCACTGTGCTGAGCCTCAGCTTTTATGATCCAGAACTAGGCTTAGCTTTGGACGGTAAGCCGGAGTTCTATTACGCGTAGAAAGGGGGATAAGTGCAGCAAAGGAATACTGTCGAATTTGTCGTGTATGGCAGATATGCGCTATTCAGTGATCCGATTACCCGAATGGGAGGCGAGAAGCTCAGCTATACGATTCCTACGTATCAGGCGCTAAAAGGGATACTGGAGTCTGTTTACTGGAGACCCACTTTTATTTGGTATATAGACGCAATGAGGATCATGAACAAAGTCCAAACTGAGTCAAAAGGTATTCGCCCGATCAAGTATTCTGGTGGGAATGATCTGTCCAGCTATACATATTTGCGAGATGTGAGGTATCAAGTTCAAGCTCACTTTGAGTGGAACGAGCACCGTCCCGAGCTTGTTCAAGACCGCAACGAGCACAAGCATCACAACATTGCAAAACGCATGATCGAACGTGGTGGCCGACGTGATGTATTTCTTGGAACACGAGAATGCCAGGGGTACGTTGACCCGTGTGTGTTTGGCGAAGGTGATGGTTTTTACGACCAATATGGCCAATGGGATATGGGTATCATGTTCCACGGTTTTGACTATCCGGATGAGGTGGGCAGTGATCAGATGGCTCGCCGCTTCTGGCGTGCATTAATGGTTGATGGTGTGGTGAAATTTACTGATCCCCGTCACATCCCCTCAGAGCTGCGGTCGGTTATCAAGGAGATGAAACCTAAACAATTCGAATCAAGTTCTGGGTTTTCAGAACCGATCAAGCTGGAGCCCGCAAAAGTGATCGCCAGGGCCGGTGAGTGAAATGGGCTGGTTTCAAGCTCTCTGCGCTACTTATGATGCCTGTCAAGCTGCTGTTGGGATTGTTCCACCGGGGTCTGACAGCGAGGACCCACTGGTGCTTCTTCCGTTAGGGCACACCACAATCAAAACAGGTATCGAGGTGGTTCTTGATTCTACGGGTCGCTTTGTGGCGGCATCAGCCAATGATCAGCGAATTTGCGCTCCATGCACAGAGGAATCTGAGGCACGCACGAGCAAGCCAGTTGCTCACCCACTATTTGACAAGTTGGAATACGTAGCTGGCGACGCGCAAAAATTTCTTGACAATCTTACTGTTATGAGTGATGAAGAAAAGAAAGATCTCTTTGAAAAGCAGCACGAAGCAGAAAAGCAGTACAAAGCAAAAGAGGAGAGCTTGCTTAAAGCGCGGCGCAAAGCAGAAGCAAGTCACGAGAGCTATCTTAAGGCGCTGCTTGAGTGGAGTAATTCCCCTGGCGCGTTGCCCAAAATAAAGGCTGTGCATGGGTACATAGCCCAAAAAACGCTTCTCAGCGATTTGCAGCGGGAGAAAATTCTTGATTTGACTTTGTCAACTTGGAGCGAAATTGAATCTGACTGGAAAAAAGAGGCTGCAAAAGGGATTAGATTCAGAGTGGAGGAGCCAGGCGATTCCAAATCTGCCTTATGGCTAGATACATCACTGCAACAATCCTGGCTGAATTACTACTGCTCAACGCTTTCAGAGCAAAGGTTATGTATGGCAACTGGGCATGTGGAGCTTGTAGCAACAAGGCATCCGAAAAACCTAAATTCTCAATCGGCAACCGCAAAACTGATCTCGAATAATGACTCAAGCGGATTCACTTACGGGGGTAAAGATACTGAGGCTGCGGGCGAAATAGGATATGAAGCATCACAGAAGGCGCATCATGCTCTCCGGTGGCTGATAGCGAAACAAGGCTACAGGTGTGGTGAACAGGCGATAGTTGCTTGGGCAATTGACGATTTACCAGATGTTTTGCCGTGGCAGAAAGACGGCAGGACAACCGAAGATGCTTTTGTCAGCTTGTACTCTAGCTCGCAGTATGCCAGTGACCCTATTGAGCAAGCATCGGCTGCAGTTGATTCTGAGTATGCTTGGTCATTGAGGCGGGCTCTTAATGGGTCTAGTGACCTGAACAGGCTGAGTGATCATTCTCGGCGGATTGCGATCATGGCAGAAGATGCCCCTACAAAAGGGCGCATGGCTGTTACTTTCTACACAGAGCTGGCCGAGGGTGAGTATCTGGAGCGAATTGCTGCATGGCATGAGGCATGCCAGTGGAAAATTCAAAAACCCGCAGATTCTGAACGCAAACAGCGCATGGAATTTGTCGGCCCCCCCTCGGTTGACAGTATTGTCTCTGCCGCATTTGGCAAGCCCCGGAGGAACTCAGATCAATCCTATAACAGGATTAAGAAAGCAACGCGATATACGCGATATACCATTCTTCGTTGCATATTTGGAGGCGAAAAAATACCTCAAAATCTTGTTAATTCAGCAGTCAGGCGCGTTTCAGCCTCTACTGTTGTGGATTGGCAGTGGGAGATAGATTTATCGGTAACCTGTGCGCTTGTCCGAAAACAAATTGTAGACTCAAGCAAGAAAGAGGTATTTGACGTGAAACTTGAGCTAGATAGAACGGATCGCGACTATCTATATGGCCGACTGTTGGCAATTGCCGATAAAATTGAATCTGCAGCCACATATAAACGTGGCGGCACTGAGAAACAGCGGGCTACGAACGCCTTGCGTTACATGAATACGTTTTCACAGCGTCCGTTCAGAACTTGGACTCTTTTGTTTAGTCAGCTGCAGCCATATATCCAACAGCTTGGCGGTGCTGATGGGTACTTGACACAAATTGGGCAAGTAATGTCTTTATTCCAGCCCGGTGATTACGAGAAACGGGGCGCTCTTGATGGCAAGTACCTTTTGGGATTTTTTACCCAGCGCGATGCATTGAGGCATTCAGTAAATAACGAAAGGAGCGAAGATGGCAGCCTTGCAGAATAAGATTGATTTTGCCCTTGTCTTCACAGTGAGACACGCAAATCCAAATGGAGATCCACTGAATGGAAACCGCCCACGCACTGATTACGAGGGTCTCGGCGAGGTATCGGATGTCTGCCTTAAGCGTAAGATTCGTAATCGGCTTCAAGATACGAATGAGGCCATATTTGTGCAGTCTGACGATCGACGGTCAGACGAGTTCAGAGGCCTTAAAGAGCGCTTCAATGCACGCGAAAATATTAAGAAAACTAAAGACCGCGAAGAGCAGGCGAAACTTGCCTGTGAAACTTGGCTGGATGTGCGAGCGTTTGGGCAAGTGTTTGCATTTGGCAAAAAAAAAGATGGCGAGAACGCGGTCTCTATCGGGATTCGAGGACCGGTTTCAATTCATTCCGCATATAGTCAAAATCCTGTGGATGTGACCAGCATTCAGATCACCAAAAGTGTCAACCTGGAGACAAACAAGGAGGATCCGGATAAGAAAGCAACTGACACTATGGGGATGAAGCACCAAGTTGATTACGGTGTCTACGTCACTTATGGAAGCATTAACTGTCAGCTGGCAGAAAGGACCGGGTTTAGCCAAGAGGATGCAGATAAAATTAAAGAAGCATTGCGCACACTTTTTATTAACGACTCCTCTTCAGCCAGACCTGATGGCAGCATGGAGGTTGTGAAGTTAATTTGGTGGGAGCATAACTGCCCATCCGGTCAGTATTCTTCTACAAAAGTACACCGAAGTGTTCAGGTGACCGATCTGGGTAGAGGGACACTCCCGGAGGTTAGTGTCGACAACCTTGAAGATCTGAGTCCTGAAATCCTGAATGGCGAATAAAATGCATGCTGTAATCCCGGACAATGAAGAAGAGTATCTTCTGTTGTCCGGGATTCAGCACTTCGCTTTTTGTAGACGGCAGTGGGCCTTGATCCACATTGAACAAGCTTGGGTCGAGAATCTGCTTACCACTCAAGGATCCATTCTCCACGAGAAAACGCACAATGAGAACTTGCGTGAATCCCGTAATGGTACTTTGATTGCCAGGAAGTTACGTGTTCACTCTCGATCTCTTGGTTTGTCTGGTGCCTGTGATGTGGTCGAGTTTTTTCCCAACGAAAATGGTGTGTCGATTTTTGGAAAGTCGGGCACGTACACTCCCTATCCAGTTGAATATAAGCGTGGGCGTACAAAAATTTCGGATTGTGATCGTCTTCAGCTGTGTGCTGAGGCAATGTGTCTGGAGGAGATGCTCTGTTGCCCGGTTCCAACCGGGGCACTTTTTTATGGTGAAACTCGGAGACGAGAGGTTGTAGAGTTCACGGAGGATTTGAAAGAATCAGTCAGGCACGCTGTAATTGAAATGCATGAAATATTCAAAAAGCGGTATACTCCGCAGGTGCGATCAAGTCCAAGCTGTAGAAGGTGTTCGCTTGTCGAGGCATGTCTTCCAAGTCTTGCCCGTGCCAAATCGGTGGAGAGCTATCTGAAAAGTCATCTCGAAGATTAAGTATGCGCAGACTTTTAAACACTCTATATGTGAATCGACCAGACTGTTATCTGGCGCTTGAAGGCGAAACTGTGGTGGTGCAGGCAGATAACAGTGTGCTTATTCGAGTGCCTTTCATAAATTTGGAAGGGATCGTTGTATTTGGATACAGAGGAGTCAGTCCAGCCCTCATGGGGGCTTGTGCGGAACGCGGGGTGGGACTCACCTTTCTTGCTGGCAGTGGAAGATTTTTGGCTAGAGTAGTTGGGGAGCCGCGTGGCAATGTTGTTCTTCGCAAACAGCAGTATAGAATTTCTGATGACGAACATAAAAGTTGCGAATATGCGAAATCGTTCGTTTTCGGAAAAATATACAATTCGAAATGGGTGCTCCAGCGTGTCTGCAGGGATCACCCGTTAAGGGTTAATGTTGAAGAAATAAAAGCAGCATCACGAAGGATTGATTCTGGGATCGCTGATTTGTTCGGATGTGAAAACCTCGGTGTACTTCGGGGCGTAGAGGGGAATGCCGCCGCAGTCTATTTTCAGCAATTCGGACAGCTTATTCTTCGGAATGAGGAGTTCTTCCAGTTTAAATCTCGGCAGAAAAGACCAGCCGTTGACCCTGTGAATGCTTTACTTTCGTTTGCGTATGCGATGTTGGGGAGGGATTGTCAGGTGGCACTGGAAGGGGCGGGACTTGACTCCTATGTGGGCTTTTTGCACCGCGATAGGCCAGGGCGCCACTCGCTGGCACTTGACCTGATGGAGGAATTACGCAGCCCGGTCGCTGATAGATTCGTATTGTCACTAATCAATCGTGCAGAAATGACTTCTGCTGACTTCGACAGGGCTGAGGGTGGAGCCGTGAGGCTTACTGAGAACGGGCGAAAACGGTTTCTCAACTCGTGGCAAAACCGTAAGCATGAAGCCATTGTTCATCCGTATCTTCGTGAGAAATTGGAGTGGGGGCTAGTACCACATGTTCAAGCTTTACTACTGGCTCGGACGATCCGCGGAGATTTAGACAAATACCCACCATTTCTTTGGAAGTGACAGTATGTTGGTTCTTATCACTTATGACGTTAGCACGGTCACGCATGAAGGTAAACGTCGCTTGACTCGTGTTGCCAAGAAGTGTGAGAGTTTTGGGCAGCGTGTTCAAAACTCGGTATTTGAGTGTGTGCTAGATGCAGTGCAACTGAGCAAACTGCAACATGAGTTGACCTGCATGATTGATCCTGCCGAAGACAGTCTCAGGCTTTACTTTTTAGGCAATAATTATCGGAGCAAGGTTTTGCATGTAGGAGCCAAGGCAACGATAAATTTGGAAGACCCGCTGATTTTGTGAGTGCGAAACCGAAGCTGTAGGTTATTTACGTGTGAGGCTCGCACCTTAAAAGCTCGATTTTTTAGCGATTTCACGTGCCGAGTGGGTGTAAGCTAGGGTCGATAGGTCATTTTTGACCATTATCTTGCGGAATTCAGGCAATTTATTGTAGAAATTCAGAGAATTCCGCTGTCGCTCCCCGCGTGGGGAGCGTGGATTGAAATTGAGTAAGATTGTGACATGTCTCTTGTGTACGGACGTCGCTCCCCGCGTGGGGAGCGTGGATTGAAATTTTTAGCACAGAACCTTTGAGCGATGCCCCCACAGTCGCTCCCCGCGTGGGGAGCGTGGATTGAAATCATCGTGAGGTCATCCACGTCACCTGTGACCACGTCGCTCCCCGCGTGGGGAGCGTGGATTGAAATAAACGGGAGCATACCTACGCCCCACCTGCTAGCGAGGTCGCTCCCCGCGTGGGGAGCGTGGATTGAAATGAAGGTGAGAGGATCGTGCGTGCAGCCATGAATGCGTCGCTCCCCGCGTGGGGAGCGTGGATTGAAATGTAGCAACAGATAGCTATAAGATGGCCGAGTTGAGTCGCTCCCCGCGTGGGGAGCGTGGATTGAAATCAGTAAATACCACTGGTTTATTTGCAATACCTGAGTCGCTCCCCGCGTGGGGAGCGTGGATTGAAATATTTTGCCTGTGATCATTTTAATCTTCGGTAGCGTCGCTCCCCGCGTGGGGAGCGTGGATTGAAATCCGTAGATAAGCCCGACCTCTTCAAGGCTCGCACCGTCGCTCCCCGCGTGGGGAGCGTGGATTGAAATTCACAACCCACCAGATGGGCATAGAGGAGCCCTTGCGTCGCTCCCCGCGTGGGGAGCGTGGATTGAAATATTTGGATAGATGACACATAGGAACCAAGGATAGGTCGCTCCCCGCGTGGGGAGCGTGGATTGAAATTCGATAGGCTGTGGCATCAGCTTGACGGGCGCAGTCGCTCCCCGCGTGGGGAGCGTGGATTGAAATCTCAAAAGCGTGACCTCGGAGGATGGCGAGATGAAGTCGCTCCCCGCGTGGGGAGCGTGGATTGAAATTCTTTCTCTGACCACTTAATGAGCACACAGGTGGTCGTCGCTCCCCGCGTGGGGAGCGTGGATTGAAATATTTGCTACATAGCTGACACATCCATCAACTAGGTCGCTCCCCGCGTGGGGAGCGTGGATTGAAATACGAAACCGTACACCTTCTTGCCTGCATCTATCAGGTCGCTCCCCGCGTGGGGAGCGTGGATTGAAATGTTATATTCACAACAAACACCATAGCGTTCATCAAGTCGCTCCCCGCGTGGGGAGCGTGGATTGAAATTTTGTGTACCAGTCTTTAAATCTATGACTGCGTTGGTCGCTCCCCGCGTGGGGAGCGTGGATTGAAATTTGCTGTTGACTAAGATTGTGATATGTCTCTTGCGTCGCTCCCCGCGTGGGGAGCGTGGATTGAAATATTAAAATCTTGAAACTCATGCCGATCATTGTGCGTCGCTCCCCGCGTGGGGAGCGTGGATTGAAATACGCGTAATAGCGGCAAGTCTGTAGGCCATAGAGTCGCTCCCCGCGTGGGGAGCGTGGATTGAAATAACCGATGATAAACGCGCGGCCCTTAAACACGTGCGGTCGCTCCCCGCGTGGGGAGCGTGGATTGAAATCGATGTAGCTGTATCCCGTACATCCTGTTGTGGTGGTCGCTCCCCGCGTGGGGAGCGTGGATTGAAATTGCATGACGCAAAAAGGTGGGTTGACCTGCTGTGTCGCTCCCCGCGTGGGGAGCGTGGATTGAAATATCAAGTGGTGTCGTTACGCTGAATTTCAGCAAGGTCGCTCCCCGCGTGGGGAGCGTGGATTGAAATTAGGGGCTTGAGTATATACCTACTTGCGGTAGAGTCGCTCCCCGCGTGGGGAGCGTGGATTGAAATTATCGTGCAGATAGCCAGTATTTGAACACGTTCGGTCGCTCCCCGCGTGGGGAGCGTGGATTGAAATAGCCCGGCCATAGCACCATTGAATACGCCTGACCGGTCGCTCCCCGCGTGGGGAGCGTGGATTGAAATCATTATCGGCATATTTAGCCAGAGGTCAAGGGTTGTCGCTCCCCGCGTGGGGAGCGTGGATTGAAATCGTATAGACCGCATTAATAAAGACAGGAGAAATGTCGCTCCCCGCGTGGGGAGCGTGGATTGAAATTATGACGGGCGGGAGGAGTTCCTGGCGTACGACCCGTCGCTCCCCGCGTGGGGAGCGTGGATTGAAATTCTACGGAGTATTACCGGGACTTGCGGGAGCTTGGTCGCTCCCCGCGTGGGGAGCGTGGATTGAAATCTACATACGGCGGGAAGTTGGTGGAGAACGCCACGTCGCTCCCCGCGTGGGGAGCGTGGATTGAAATTGCCACCACGCGACCATTGGTATGGTTGAGCATCGTCGCTCCCCGCGTGGGGAGCGTGGATTGAAATGCGTACAAGTGTTGAGATATCTAGGTCTTCGTCGTGTCGCTCCCCGCGTGGGGAGCGTGGATTGAAATGAACAGTATCGTCTTGTGAGCAGCATAGAGGTCGGTCGCTCCCCGCGTGGGGAGCGTGGATTGAAATGATGATCGGCGTGGCCTCACGCCTGCCTCGCTGGGTCGCTCCCCGCGTGGGGAGCGTGGATTGAAATACCGACCCGCCTTGGAACGTTGCCATAGGGACGCGTCGCTCCCCGCGTGGGGAGCGTGGATTGAAATTTGAACCCGTCGTTCAGGCCCGCGAACCCGGCGCGGTCGCTCCCCGCGTGGGGAGCGTGGATTGAAATTGCGATGTCGCGTTCGGTGGTGCGGACTTCCTCTGTCGCTCCCCGCGTGGGGAGCGTGGATTGAAATGCGCATACGGCGTGGGACGCTCGTACCTGAGTTGACCACTTTTCCCCTTTTCCGACATAACCATTTTGCATAATTGCAGTTCAGCGCTCTGCTTAGTGCTCAAAAGCACTAAGAATGTGGTTCCTTACTTGTGCCTCAAC
>Ga0123353_10001630_pt1 | contig 27614 bp, 25 predicted proteins | sample TergutLab28metaG_3_FD_92763 | JGI IMG/M metagenome (GOLD analysis project Ga0123353, IMG submission 92763) | Labiotermes labralis P3 segment gut microbial communities from Petit-Saut dam, French Guiana - Lab288 P3 | ecosystem: Host-associated > Arthropoda: Insects > Digestive system > Gut ...
CTTGAAACCTTCGTCCCAATAAAATTCTATGTCCTGCCCAAAGTGTTCGTAATAATCCTCTATGACAACGCCCTTAACGTTGACCGCGACGTTTTGCGCGCCGTAACCCTCGTTGGTTATCGTGATTTTAAAGTTTGCCCATTCGCCGATATAAACCGGGTTCGCGTCGAGCCATTCTTTTTTTATGGACAAGTCAGGCCCGCTGTCCACAACACCTCTATCGACATAAAGAGCCTCGGTCGCGTAGCTTGTGATCAACGCGCCTTTCGGTACGGAGGCGATGATCGCCTGAGATGAGCCCCAGTCGCCGAACAAAGGATTTTGAACGAAAATGACCGGTTCATTGTCACTAAGTTTGACATCTGCGGTAGCGGTAGCTCTTATGTTTACAGACGTCCTCGGCTCTATGCCGGGAGGCAGGACCACATAAAAACCGGTTTTGTACGTATATGCGCCTGCGAGAGTTGAGGCTATTTCGCCTGCGGGGATAAGGTTTTTCCCCTCCTTGTCGGTCGAAAACGCCAAACCGTTGATTTTATAGTCGCTGCTCAAATTCACGATTGTATTGCTGAGCGTTCCGTTATTCACGTAAACAGTCGCGGTATAAGGCCCGTAGACTTTAGCCCCGTCTACTTCGTGATATGTGAAGGCCGGATCCTCGGATAACTCCAGAGCGAGCTCAACAGTATCAGGAAATATAGCGGTTGTGGCCAAATCGACCAATGCATTGTAAAATGCTATTATACGCGAATCTGATTCGACGGTCGTACTGGGGAGGGAACCTCTGTTACTGCTGTACCAATCGGCGTAGAGGTTTACGCCACGGTCTGAATAATGCCAAACTGCAGCCTGCGTAGCTTTGATCGCTTCCTGCGCGGTCAAATCAGCGGGGTCGAGGCCGAGATCAAAGGCGTCAAAATACTCCTGTACATCGTACTCAGAAAGATTTATATCGCCTCTATTAAATAAATTCGTATCGGTATAAGCACCTCCGGTATGGCCGATAAAGCCATGGTTCACGACCCAACGTATTTCATTCTTGTTGCTGGCTGCGTTATTGGTCGGGGTGTAAAATTCGGCGGGCGGCATCATAATGTAGTTTTCACGGGCGGTAGCGTTCAGATTTACATCGACGCTGATACAATACCCCACTTCGAAAAGCTTCGAATTGCTTGCTATCGGATTCTTTATAGCGGTCAGGGGGGCTGCGCCAGTAGTTGTCGTCGTCGATTTGGTCGTAAGGCGCACATTATATGACGGCGAATCTGTACCGGTCATGTAACTGCTCCCGTTGCTGTCAGCCGGGGGGATGCTGCCCCTTGTTTTTATCGAATAAGTGTCAATGTTCTCTGAAGAGATAGCGGAAAACAAGTAAAGCGGCGTCATGCACACCACAAGAAGAAAAATAAGCAACGCTATCAGCACAGAGGGAAGAATCGATCTAAGTTTTTTAACGTATTCCATAATATAGCCGAGTCAAAGAACCCGGCATTCACCCCGCTTTCTTCTAATAATTTGAATCATCTACACATATATTCAAATTGTAAGGTATAAAGCGGCTTGAAGGTCAACAAATATTTCCTCAAAATCCTAACCAATAAATAAATTTCCTTGATTGTATGACGATTTTATGTTACTATCAAGGCAACAGAGCTGCCCGAACCGCATTACGGGCTTGGGGGCCGGAGCCAGGTGGAAACATCTGGCTTCTTTACTTAAGGAGTGCTTCAAATGGATTTAAAAAAGCCCATTTCTTGGGATGAACAATTGCAGCGTCTCATTTTTCACAAAATGGATGTTGCTGACCATGTCTTAGCAAAACAGGTTTTGGAAAAAATCAACTACTATCGTTTTACCGGATATGCGCTTCAATTTCGGGACAAAGAAAATCCCGATGATTATATGCCGGGAACGAAATTTGAGAGCGTGTGGCATTTGCACCAATTTGATGATGACTTGCGACGTATTATAAAGCCACATCTTGACATCGTGGAATTGCATGCCAGAGCGCAAATCGCTTATGGATTCTCTATGGAAAAATGCAAAGACCCTCCGCATGATCAACACTATGAGCCGTCAAATTTCTTCAACAAAGAAAGCTATAACGGTATAATCAGTTCCAGTTTAAATCGCGAAAAAGAAAACAACAAAGATGCTCTATTTGTAATTCACCATGCAGCAAAATACGGAGGGAAAATGCCACTTTGGGTTATTGTCGAATTGATGTCATTTACAAACTTATCAAAACTATATAGCGCAATGTACGTTCACGAACAAGATGTGATTGCTAAAAACATGGGGAGCACAAGAAAAACACTAAAAAACCATTTTCATTGTTTAGCCAATCTTAGAAATAAAGTGGCTCATGCCGGACGACTGTATAATGTGACATATAATCCGCCGATTATGTTGGGGCACAACTATTTGAGGCGTAATCCAGATATATATGCAAATACACTGTTTGCATATATAATCGTTCTTTTACGAAGAATCCCTGATAAAACAGATAAAACAAAATTGGTTAAAGCAATCGAAGACACAGTGTCACAGTACTCTGACTATATCGAATTTCCTTTAATAGGGTTCCCCGCCGATTATAAGCAACGGTTATGTGATGAGATAAAATGAGGATTACTCGCATGGTTAAACACAAAAGGCGACTCTTAATCTAAGGGCCGCCATTTATTTCGGTGCGTTCGATATGTTATCTCTTTAGCCTGAATTGTGAGATGAGCTGCTGCAAGAGATCGGATTGGCCGCTCATTTCCTCGGATGTGGCGGCGCTTTCTTCTGCTGTCGCGCTGTTTTGCTGCACGACATGCGCCACCTGGTCGATGCCTATATTGATCTGCGATATCCCTTGAGATTGCTGTTCCGATGCGTCCGCTATTTCCGCTACGAGCCTGGTCGACTCGTTGATACCTGTTACGATCTCCGCGAGGCTGGCGGCGGTTTCACCCGCTATGCGGGAGCCGAGCTCCGCCTTTTCCATTGAGTTTTGGATCATGCTGCCGGTATCTTTTGCGGCTTCCGCGCTCTTTGACGCAAGGTTTCGCACTTCCTCCGCGACGACCGCAAAACCCTTGCCGTGTTGTCCTGCGCGGGCCGCTTCCACGGCGGCGTTAAGCGCGAGGATGTTGGTCTGGAATGCGATATCGTCTATCGTCTTGATTATTTTGCTGATGGACTGACTGGCGTCGTTGATTTCCTTGACCGCCGTTATCATCTCGTCCATCTGACGGCTGCCCTTCTCGGCGCTATCTTTAATTTTCGTCGAAAGTTTGGAATTCTCGTCGGCAATAGCGGCGTTCTCTTTAGTCCTTTCGGCTATCTCGGCGATGGAGCTCGACAGCTCCTCGATGGACGCGGCCTGCTCGGTGGAGCCTTGCGCAAGAGCCTGCGCACCGTCGGCGACCTGTTTTGAACCCATCGACACCTGCCTTGTTGCGGACTGAATGTCAAGGAACATGCTGTTGAGGTTGTCAATCATTTTTTTGAAATCCGAACCCAATGTGTCTTTATCCGATAGAAGAGTGAGTTCGGTCGTGAGGTCGCCGTTCGCGACCTGTCCCATGCTGTTACCTATGTCTGTAACGCGCCCGACGAATGCGGCGCAGGAGGAAATCGTCTGTCCGATCTCGTCCTTTACCTGCCCGTGCTTGCCGATCGATTCAACATCTTCCGGGCGGAGCGTGATATCACCTGTGGAGCTGGCCTTGAACATAAAACCGGTGAGCAGGGCCAGAGGGTATGTGATGATCTTCCTGACTATGACGAACATCAATATACCTGCGATCACGATTGCCACGGCGCCGAACACGATGATAGTTATCAGCGAACGTATTCCGTACGCTTCAATTTTATCGATCGTTTCCATGCTGACGCCGACTTGAACGATGCCTTTTTGGTCGGTGCGCGAAACGCTTATATACTGGAACATAACGCCGTCGGAACCGCGGGGTTGGGGCGCCTGTGCGATCGTCAGCGATGGATTTTGCAGTATCGCAAGCAGAGGCCTTGTCTGATCGGCGGAATTGAAATCGTAACCGTAAAAATCGGCGACATTGCCCCATTGCAATATACCGTTTTCGTCAGTTATATGAACTTCGTCCACACCGAACAGCTTTGCCAGTTGAGCCATTTTGTCGGGCTGCATTTTATCCGGGTCTTCGGCCACTAGAAATGCCAGTGTTTGGGCGAGGGCGATATTTTTTTCATCCATCTGTTCCAACACAGCGCGCTCAATATTGTTGGTATTAAAGACTGATATAATGCCTACTATCAAAAATGAGATTACGAGTATGGAAAAAATCGGCACCAGTATTTTTGTTTGCAGTTTCATCAGATCAATTCCTCCTTTTTATCCATCGCGTTTTGAATTCAACACTTTCAGAGCGCCTTCAAAGTCGTAATCATCGATCCTTTCCGCCAATTCCTCCATGCCCATGATATGCGAGAGTTCCTCGACATAGCTTGCGGCGCCGAAGTCTCCGCTTTTAAGCAGGGGTTCCAGCTCAGAAAGTAGGACGGCCAATTTTTCGCCGTCGATTTGTACAGCTTCCCGTTTTTCTGATTCCGCCTCGATGAGCAGCGGTTCAAACTCGCGAAGAGCTTTTATAAGCTCCCTTTCAAGCGCCTCAAGCTGTTCCGATGTGCAGTCGGCATTTTCGCCTTGAAGGGAATTCTCCAATGAAAACGCGGCTTCCTGCAATTCCTTTTTACCGAGATAACCGGCGCTGCTCTTTAATGTGTGGGCCATTCTGTGGGCGGTCTCAGTGTCGCCGGCGCGCAGCGAAGCGGTCATGTTTACGTAAGTATTTTGGTTTTCCTTCACGAAAGTGATCTTGACCTTGTGAAGCAGCTCTTGCTCACGGTTCAACCGTTCCTGTTTTCCCTCGGATTTGTCGGCCGTCCGGAGCTTTTCAGGTGGCAGGTGCCGCTGGACGATATCGCATAATTTGTTTACATCGACCGGTTTTGAGATAAAATCGTCGAATCCGTTTTCCATAAACATATCGCGCACGTTTCCGACTGCGTTGGCGGTTAGGGCTATGATCTTGAGATCTTCGAACTTCCCGCCCAATGCCCGGATCCTTCGCACGGTTTCGATGCCGTCCATCTCAGGCATCATGTGATCCATGAAAACCATATCGTAATCGTGTTTTTTGACGAGTTCAATAGCTTTAAACCCGGAATCCGCCGTTTCCGCCTCGATATCCATGAGATTCAGAAGCCCGCTCGCAACCTTGAGGTTGAACCCGTTGTCGTCAGTAACGAGGACCCTCGCGTCCGGTGCGCTTATAGTCTGCTCCATCTTGCAGTTATCATTCTGCCTGACGTTTTCATGGTTGCCTAAAACGATAGGTATTACGATGGTGAAAGTCGTCCCCGATCCGTACTCGCTTTCGACGGCGACCTTCCCGCCCATCAGTTCAACGAACGACTTGCTCAAGGCCAGCCCCAGGCCAGTCCCGACGACATTGCGGTTTTTGACCTTGTCAACCTGCTCGAAAGCGTTGAAAAGCTTGGGCGCATCTTCTTTATGGATGCCGACGCCCGTGTCCTCGATCTCAAAGACAAGCGAGCCTTCCGATGAGGTGACCCCCAGCCGGACATATCCGGTTTCTGTGAATTTAACGGCATTTCCACAGATATTTATCAAGACCTGCCTCAATCTGATATCATCTCCGTAAAGACAACTTGGCAGGCCTTCGTCGCACTCGAGCTTGAACTCAAGGCCTTTCTGTTGCGCGATGTACGTGAACATCGATTTGATATTATCGATTAAGGCGTTAAAATCATAGTCGATTGGATGCAATTCCAGTTTGCCCGACTCGATCTTCGAGAAGTCTAAAATGGCGTTTATTATATCCAGAAGCGATTTAGCAGACACGACTATATCGCTCACATATCCCGACTGGCGTTCGTCGAGCTGCTCTCTGGTCAAAAGCTCCCCCATACCAATAATGGCGTTCATGGGAGTCCTTATCTCATGTGACATGTTTGAAAGGAAGCTGGATTTGGCCTGATTCGCCTCCTGCGCCACTTCCAGCGCCTCTTTCAGCTTCAAGGTCATCTCGCTTTTCAGCAGCGAGTTTGCCATCAATAATCCCGCCGAGCGCAAGATGGAAGCCTCGTCATCGGAAAACACCCTTAAACTGTGGCAGTCGTCAAATCCTATGAAGCCCCAGAACCGGTCCTGCAAAAATATGGGAGCGATGAAAATCGACAAAATCTTCTGTCGCGAAAGATGTTTCTCGATAACCTTAGACATCTTCCTGACTTCACCGTTGATATACCCGCCGCATGACAGTATCTCCTCCCACTCGGGAATGTTCTGGCGGTATGATCTGCCAAGCGTAAACGCGGCGCCCTGTTGAGGCACTGCCTTCTCCGACCATTCATAGATCTGGGCGCAGTGAAGCTCCTCGTCTTTGATGTAATTTTTCCAGATGTATACCCGGTCCGCGTCGACGGCCTCGGCCAGCATACCCATGCATTTGTACAGATTATCGGCAAAATCCTCGACCGGCGATTGCAGCAGTATTCCGGCCACGCAGTTTACGGTGTTCAGAAGATGATCCTTTTGCTGAATTTCCTTTATCATGGACCGATGTTCAGTCAAATCCAAAACATGCGCCACAACGAGCCGCTCAGTCCTGCCGTCCACACGGATCGCCGTGATGTTGCAGGGAATCAGCGTGCCGTCTGAAGCCTTGTGCTCCCAGTTGAAGATGCACTTGCCGTCCGAAAACGCCTTGCCGAGATGTCTTGCGGCGTAATCGGTGGAAAGGCTTCCGTCGGACTGATATTCCGGTGAAAAATCGAGAAATCCCTTCTTAAAGACCTCTTTGTCTTCAATTTTAAACAATTTCATGCTTGCATCATTGCAGTCTAGCATCTGTAATTGCGCGTTCCAAAGATGGCAGGGATACGGCATTGAGTCAAACATGAGCTTTATGTTGCCATAATTTTCCATAAACAACTCCTATAAAAACGACTCACTTAATATCATGCTATATAATTGGTGATATTACAAGCAGAAAAAAATATTTTGTGTTTTTTCTGCATGGCTTGCCATGCTTTGTCAAAAATGTTATACTTAAAAAAAAGCGCGAGGGGAACGAATGCATCATGGAAATCAGATTTGTCAAAGTTGGTAATCATTACATAAACGTAATAAATATCGAAAGGCTTTCTATCGATCCGGATGGCATATATCTTTATACAGTCGCGGGAAACAAATACAGGTTGACGCCGAGGCTGACAAAAGACGACATCTTCGCCATGAAGCGTATAGTCAGAAAAATAAACGAAAAAGCGTACGACATAATATACATTGAGGAGTTTATCGAACACGACGAAGCGTTCAGGCAATGACCGGCGCAGTCAGAGAAGAGCCTTGAGGGCTCTTTTGTTTTCTAAGAGCGGAGGCTGAGATGTCACGTTTGACAAAGAGGTTGATTTACTGCGCCTGTTCCGTACTGACCGGGTCAATAGTGCTTATACTTTCGCACAAGACAAGCTGGTTCGGCGAATGGTACGCCGGCCACATATATCCGGTGTTTCCCGATACTGCGGGCAGGTTCTTTTCGCTGCTGCCCTTTTCAGTTTTTGAAGTGCTGATCATCGCCGCAGCCGCGTTTATCGCCGTCTACGCGCTGTATCTGTTTTTTTTACTCGTCGTACCGAAGCTGAGGTGGAAATTGAAAAGAGCGCTCATCAGAGCGCTGTTTGCGTTGCTTTTAACGGCGTGTACGCTGTTCATGATATCGTCGCTGACGTGTACGGTCCACTACGGGCGTGAAACTTTCGCAGACCTGACGGGCATGGAATTGACACAGTCGTCGAAAGATGATCTTTTAGCTCTCTGCGAATTGCTCATCGAGGATATAAGGGAAGAACTCGAAGAAGTGGACGAAGAGGCGACTGAACCGCCCGCCGAACCGCCCGCCGAAACAGACATGAGAAACGAGGCCAGGGCGGCGATGAGGAAGCTCGGAGAAGGGACGCAGATCCTCTCCGGCTACTACCCGAGACCCAAACCGATCTTTTTCTCTAAGTTTATGTCGCGGCTCGGCCTCACGGGAATCTACTCGCCTTTCACCATAGAGGCAAATTACAACGCCGACGTCCCGGAGTTCACGATCCCATACACCATGTGCCATGAGCTGGCCCATGTGAAGGGATTTTTGCGGGAGGACGACGCGGGATTCATAGCGTACTTGGCATGCAGAGGATCGGACGATGTACAGTTCAGGTACAGCGGCGCCCTCTCTGCCCTCGCGTTCGCGCTGCCTGCATTCTACAGAGAAGCGGCCCCGGGAGAGTATGTGGAGCTCATATCGCTGCTGCCTGAACAGGCGGCCAGAGACCTGATAGCACGGAGCGCATATTGGCGGCAGTATCAGGGAAAGGTCTCAGAAATGGCGAACAAGGCGAACGACGCTTACCTCAAAGTGAACGCGCAGGAAGGCGGTGTGAAAAGTTATGGCAGAATGGTCGACCTGCTGCTTGCGGAATACCGCCTCGGCGTGATATAATGTGTAGATGGTTTCGGCCCGTTAAGGGGTAAAGAAGGAGGAAAAAAGAGTTATGTTGTACAGAAAATTCAGGAGACCGGCGGGAGTGTTGCTCGCGATAATGTTGACGCTTGCGACGCTTGCGGGCTGCAGCGCCACAGATGCGGGATACGTATCGATGCTCATGGAAACGTCAAAACTTGACAGCTATACATTCACAGGGGATCTTTCCTTTGAGCTCGATCCGGACGCCTTGTACGTAAACGGCGGCAGCGAGCCGATAAAGATAGACATGGATATGTCGGGCAGCGTGATCCAGTCGGGAGAAGACCTATACGTCGACTGCAAAATAAAGTACGGCGTGAACGACAGGAAGAAGCCGAACGAGATGAACTTCAAGATGGTGGGCCTGGAATTTTTTATACCGGTGAAGGACTTGATCGAAGCGGTGGAAGTGGGCTACCGGTTTGAGGGATTTTCGGATAAAATGCGGAGCGATTTAGCGGCCGCGCTTGAAAGAGAATTGGCCGAGTACGATCATTTGATATTCGACTACGCCGAAGCGCCCGGCACGGCGGACCTTTTGGCCGTATCGACCGGCGACAAGGCGGCCGAGGCGGGAGAACTGATCGTGAAATCGCTTACAAAAATGCTCGGCGGCCTCAATTCGGGGATGACGAAGAAGATCGACGGCGGCTATTCACTGGAAATCACTCCCGATAAGGGGTTGGTGTTTGCAGATAAGCTCGTAAAATTTGTCGGCGACAACAAGCAGCAGATATACAAGGAAGCGATCAAGCTGCTTCAGAGCCTGGAGAAGATATACGGCGATGAGATCATCGACATAGGGGATTACGATGAGCAGGATTTTTACGAAATGATAGATTACTTCACTTCTGTGTACGCCAACATGAGCGACTTCGATAAAGAAGCGCTGCTGCTGGCTTTCAAAGGTTCGCGCATAAAGGATTCGCTCACAAAATCGGGCGCCTCCTATAACCAGGCGTTCGACTGGGTGATCAAATATCAGGACAGCAAATTGTTCTCAATGAAGGGGCAGTTGACATACACTAAGGCGGCGGTGGAGATTGAAGCCGCGGACGGCGAGCCGATCGACCCTGACACTTTCGGCATGATCGTGGAGAGGGTGGCGAAACAGATAAACCACGCGAAGGAAATATCGATCGCGTGGTGGAACGGAGCATATTCAGACTGGACGTCGATGAACATAACGAGGCTTGAGGGCATCGGTTGGGACCACGCGGAGAGGATAATAGAATCCGGCGCGCTGCATCTTCCGATAAGGACGCTCTGCGAATGGTTCGCGGAAGAGGTGGAATGGGACAATTCAGCCAAGAAAGCTTACGTGAACAGGGGCGGAGAACTCACGGAAATGACGGGAAAACTCGAGGGGAGAGTCTTCTTTGTGAGGGTCAGGGACTTTGAAAAACTAGGATACACGGTGGATTATGAATATGACGCCGAATGGGGCGAACACAAGGTGACGCTAAAGAAAAACTAATTATTTCAGGAGAAGAAGATGGATTATAACGGCGCCGGATTAAAACCGGACGAACGGGCGTCGCTGGTGCTCAGGGGAGTCTTTGAAGAAAACGGATACAAGAAGTACAGGATGGGACGCTTTGAAGAATACAGCCTGTACGCCGAAAACAAAGATTTCCTCGGGGGCGACAAGGTCATAACATTCACAGACTTAGACGGCAGACTGATGGCGCTGAAGCCGGACGTCACCTTGAGCATCATAAAGAACTCGAGGGCCACGAGAAAGAGCGGAGAGAAACTCTACTACATAGAGAACGTATACAGGGAAGACAAGGAAAGCCATTCATTTCGGGAGATAAACCAACTTGGGCTCGAGATGCTGGGCGAAGTCGGAATTAAAGAGATAACGGAAGTGGTATCGCTGGCCGTCATATCGCTTAAGACCATAAGCGAAGACTGCATCCTTGAGATATCTCACATGGATTTTGTTCTGGAGCTCATAAACAGCCTCGGCGTGAGCGATAGCGTCAAACACAAGCTGATCAGGCACATCCGCAACAAAAACGCCGACGGCGTCAGAAAGACTGGCGAAAAAGCAGGCGTCGATGAAAGAAAGATCGAGACAGTCGCTATGTTGACGTCGCTCTACGGCCCGTTTGAAAGCACATTAAAAAGGGCGTCCGCGCTCGTTGAGAATGACGCGATGAGCAAAGCCTTGGGCGAGCTCGCCATGATACATGAAGCATTGAAAGAGGCCGGCGCGTGTGAAAACGCGCAGGTCGATTTTTCTATCGTCAACGATATCGATTACTACAACGGAATAATATTCAGAGGCCACATAAAGGAACTCGGAAAAAGCGTCCTCGCGGGCGGCCAGTACGACAGCGCCATGAAAAAGTTCGGAAAAGACATAGGCGCCATGGGATTCGCCCTCTACCTGAACGAGATCAGCATGATCGACGAGACGCCACTGTGGCAGGGTCAGGCGGAGGCGTCCGCGGAAACAGAGCAGACGGTCAGGTTTGCGCTCCCCAAAGGGCGGCTCGGCGATAAAGTCTACGACATGCTCGCTTCTGTCGGGTACGGGTGCCCAGACTATTACGAGCAGAACAGAAAATTGATATTCGAAAACAAAGAAAAAAAGGTGCAGTACCTTCTTGTCAAGCCGAGCGACGTGGCGGTCTACGTGGAGCGCAGGGCAGCGGACGTGGGAGTGGTTGGAAAAGACACGCTCCTCGAAAGCGCGCCCGACGTCTACGAGCTGATGGACCTGAAGACGGGCAAGTGCCGGATGGCCGTGGCTGCGCCCGCGCGATACGAGGAGGATTCGGGCCGCGCCCTTCGCGTGGCGACAAAATATCCTAACGTGGCGAAGGAATTTTACTCGGAACAAAACAGGGAGATCGACCTGATAAAGCTCAACGGAAGCGTAGAATTGGCGCCGATACTGGGCCTTTCCGACGTGATCGTCGATATAGTCGAGACGGGAAACACGCTCGCCGAAAACGATCTGGCCGTCATCGAGGAATTCCGGCAGATAAGCGCAAGATTCATCGCAAACAAATCGAGCTTTAAATTCCAGAACAAAGCCATTACACAGATGCTGAAAAAACTGGAGGAAGTGGTTGAATGATAAAGATATATGACAGCGGGCGGATCGCCGCGGGCGAGATACTCAGGAGGAACGAGGAGGACCTGAGCGAAGCCGCCGGGATTGTCAGAACCATTGTCGAAGACGTAAAAAACCGCGGCGACGCCGCGCTTTATGATTACGGCGAAAAATTTGATAAAGTCAGGCCGAAAAGGCTCGACGTCACTGAAGAGGAAATAGAAGAGGCGGTCGCTTCCGTCGACGGGAAATTCCTTGAAACCCTTGAAACGGCGAAGGAAAACATACTCGACTTTCACAGCCGGCAAAAGAGGGAAAGCTATCTGGTCAACGAGAAGGAAGGAGTGATCCTGGGCCAGAAAATCACTCCGATAGAAAAGGCCGGAGTCTACGTGCCGGGAGGGAAAGCGAGCTATCCGAGCAGCCTTCTGATGAACGCGCTTCCGGCGAAAGTGGCGGGGGTGAAGGAGATCGTCATGGTCTCGCCCTGCGGCGCTGACGGAAAGATACCCGGCGTGATCCTCGCGGCCGCAAGAGTCGCAGGAGTGACAAGGATATTTAAGACAGGCGGAGCGCAGGCCATAGCCGCGCTGGCGTACGGCACGGAAAGCGTCCCGAAGGTGGACAAGATAACGGGCCCGGGAAACATCTACGTCACCGCCGCCAAGAGGATGGTCAGCGGCTTCGTCGCAATAGACATGATAGCAGGGCCATCGGAGATACTCGTTCTTGCGGACGGAACCGCGGACGAAAGGTATGTTGCGGCCGACATGCTTTCTCAGGCAGAGCACGACGAGATGGCGGCGGCCATTCTTGTCACAGACAGCAGGGATCTCGCGCAAAAAGTGGCGGAAGAACTGGAAAGACAGCTTAAGGGGCTAAAGAGGGCGGCCATAGCGAGGGCCAGCATCGAAAGGAACGGAAAGATAATAATAGCGGCCGACATGAAGGAAGCGGCGAAAATAAGCAACGAGATCGCGCCGGAACACATAGAGGTCATGCTGGACGATCCATTCGCTCTGCTCTCGGAGATAAAGAACGCCGGATCGATCTTTCTCGGGAAAAATGTGCCTGAAGCATTAGGGGATTACATAGCGGGCACGAACCACATCCTGCCGACAAACGGCGCCACCAGGTTTTCAAGCCCGCTCGGAGTCGATGATTTTATGAAGAAGTCAAGCTTTATCTACTACACGAAGGGCGCGCTTTCAGAGGTCGCGGACAAGGTGGTCGATTTTGCGGAAAAAGAAGGCCTGACGGCTCACGGCAGGAGCGTTGCAATAAGATTTGAGGAGGAAAGATGAGCAGATTTTTAAGCGAGAGGTACCGCTCTTTAGAGCCGTACACACCCGGCGAACAGCCTAAATGCGACGGGCTGATAAAGCTCAACACCAACGAAAACCCCTTCCCGCCTAGCCCGGGAGTAACAGATGCGATAAACTCAGCGGAATTGGGCAAGCTGAACTTGTACCCCGACCCCGAAGCGAAGGACTTGATAGAGGCGGCGTCACGGTACTACGGTGTTCCTGAAAACATGATAATGGCCGGAAACGGATCCGACGAACTGCTGGCGTTCAGCTTCATGGCGTTTCAAAAGAACGGCAGGATAGCCTTCCCCGACATAAGCTACGGTTTCTACGAGGTGTACGCCGGAATCTTTGGCGCGACTGCCCTCAAAATTCCACTCGACGACAGTTTAAAGGTAAACATAGATGATTACTGCGGCGCAGAGGCCATGATCGTCCTGGCGAATCCAAACGCTCAGACCGGAACGGCGGTCGGTCTCGATGAAATCGAAAAAGTGCTGAAAACCAACGAAAACAGCGTTGTTCTCGTGGACGAAGCATATGTAAACTTCGGAGCGGAAAGCAGTTTACAATTAACTCAAAAATACGACAATCTCCTTGTAATTCAAACGTTTTCAAAGGCAAGGAACCTGGCCGGCGGCAGAGTCGGGCTTGCTTTCGCGGATTCCGAGATCATCAAGGATTTAAACAAGATAAAGTACAGCTTCAATCCGTATAACTTGAACAGATTGTCCATACTTGCGGCGGTCGCATCCATAAACGACGACGAGTACTTTAAGAGCTGCGTCGGCCAGATAACGGATACGAGAAAGATATTCGTCGGCGGCATGGAGGAACTCGGGTTTTTCGCGCTTCCGTCGCTCGCGAACTTCGTCCTTGTCAGGCACGACAAGATCTCGGGCGCGGAATTCTACAGGGAACTCAGAGAAAGAAACATTCTGGTCAGACATTTCAACGACCGGCGGATCGCGGACTATGTCAGGATAACGATAGGAGGCAGGGAGGACATGGCCGCGCTGACAGAAGCGGCAAGAGAGATACTCGCGAGGAGGGATTAAGGTGAGAAAATATGAAATAAACAGGAGAACGAGGGAGACGGACATAAAGGTGCAGGTCAATCTGGACGGGACCGGAGTTTACCAGATAGACACAGGTGTGGGATTTTTAAACCATATGCTGGAGCTTTTCACTTCCCACGGCAAATTCGACATAAGCATACTGTGCGTCGGCGACCTGCAGGTGGACTATCATCACACGGTCGAAGACGTGGCCATATCGCTCGGGATGGCGTTTAGGGAAGCGTTGGGGGAGAAGCGCGGGATAAAGCGCTACGGACAGAGGGTGCTTCCGATGGATGAAGCGCTCGTGCTCTGCGCGGTCGATGTGGGAGGGCGAGCCTTCCTTAATTACGACGTGGAGATGCCTGCGGAAAAGGTAGGTGAATTCGATACGGAGCTGGCCGGTGAGTTCATGTCCGCGTTCGCCAGGGAGGCCGGTATCAACCTGCACGTTGCCAAGTTTTATGGGAATAATAGCCATCACATCCTCGAAGCGGTGTTCAAGTCTTTCGCAAGGGCCCTAGCCGAAGCAGTAGCGATAGACGAGCGGTCGCCGGACGAGATACCATCCACGAAAGGGCTGCTTTAGATGAAAATATTTCCCGCGATAGACTTGAAGGACGGCCGGGCGGTCAGGCTTTTTCAGGGCGACTACGACAAGGTCACGGTCTACGGCAACGATCCTGTCAAGGTGGCAAGAGGTTTTGAAGAAAGCGGAGCAAGGAACCTGCATATCGTCGATCTGGACGGCGCGAGAGACGGAAGCCCCGCCAATTTCGGGATAATCGAGAGGATAATAAAGGAAACAGGCATGCTTGTACAGGTCGGCGGCGGCATAAGGGACGAAGCGCGAATAGAGAGGTATCTTTCGCTCGGCGTCTCGCGGGCAATACTCGGCACCGCAGCCGTGACCGATTTCGGATTTCTGCGGGAGATGGTGAAGAAATACGGGAGCGGTATAGCGGTCTCCGTGGACGCGTCAGGCGGAATGGTCGCGATAAACGGCTGGACGGTGGTGACGGATACGCAGGGGATGGATTTCTGCGCTAAGCTGGCAGAAGCCGGCGTCGAGACGGTCATCTACACCGATATTTCCAAGGACGGCGCATTAGGCGGGACTAACCTCGCCGCTTACGATGAGTTGTCGTCCATAGAGGGCCTCAATGTGATAGCTTCGGGAGGCGTCAGTTTCGAGGACGAAATACTTAAGTTAAAGGAAAAAGGCATATACGGAGCGATCCTCGGCAAAGCGATATACAGCGGCGCCCTGGATCTAAAAAGAGCGATAGAATTAGGAGAGGAAAGATGAGTACAAAGAGGATCATACCTTGCCTCGATATAAGAAACGGCAAGGTAGTGAAAGGCGTGAATTTTGAAGACGTCAGGGACGTCGGCGACCCGTTGGAACTGGCAGGGTATTACGACGAGACCGGCGCGGACGAGCTGGCGTTTTATGACATAACAGCGAGCATCGAAGGAAGAATACTGTTTACGGACCTACTGAAGGAGGTCTCCGCTAAAACCGCGGTACCGGTGACTGCGGCGGGCGGAATAAGCACGATCGAAGACTGCGACAGGGTGCTTCAAAACGGGGCCGGCAAAGTCAGCATCAACAGCGGCGCCGTAAAAAACCCGCTGCTCATAGAGGAAGCGGCGAAGAAGTACGGCAGCGGCCGGGTCATCATTTCAATGGATGTGAAGAGGGCAGACGGCAGGTTCATGGTCTTCGTGAAGGGCGGCAAAGAAAACACGGGAATAGACGCCCTTGAATGGGCCGTGAAATGTGAAAGCCTCGGTGCTGGCGAATTTGTGGTGAACAGCATAGACACCGACGGCGTGAAGGAAGGGTTCGACATTGAGCTGATCGCCGCGATAACCGAAATCGTCAAAGTCCCGGTCATCGCCTCGGGCGGCGCGGGAAAGATGGAGGATTTCGCCGAGCTGTTCAGAGAGACGGGAGCCGACGCGGGGCTTGCCGCAAGCATATTCCACTTCAAGGAAGTGAATATAAGAGAACTGAAATCGTATCTGAAAAACCTGGGGATAGATGTGAGGGCTTGACGATATGGAACTTAAATTCGACGAAAAGGGATTGATTCCCGCCATTGTGGTAGACTTCTACACGAAAAAGGTGCTCACCTTGGCGTACATGAACAGGGAGAGCCTAAAGATAAGCGTCAGCGAGGGCAGGACGTGCTTTTTCAGCAGGAGCAGGAACGAGCTATGGCGCAAAGGCGAGACGAGCGGCAACTACCAGCAGATAATCGGCATAAGGGCCGATTGCGACTGCGACGCCCTCGTGGTCGAAGTGATAAAAAACGGGCCGGCGTGCCACACCGGCGAAGACAGTTGTTTCTTCAACCCGATCTACATAAGCGAGGAGATTTCCCAGTTTTCTTACGACGGCCTCTATGAGCTGCTGGAAGATAGGAAAAAATCGCCCAAAGAAGGCAGCTACACCACGTACCTCTTCCGGAAGGGGATCGACAAAATTCTGAAGAAGATAGGCGAGGAATGCACCGAGGTGATCATCGCGGGCGCGAAAAAGGACAAGGATGAAGCGGTTTTCGAGATCGTAGACCTCATATATCACATCATGGTGATGATGGTCGAACTCGGCGTAAAGCCGGAAGACGTCACGAAGGAACTGGCGAACCGCCATGTGATAGAGACAAAGGTAAAACAGGAAAGGATGCGATAAACTCAGACCAGGAAATCGCGCACGACCAACACGAAAATGTTGTTGTCATAAAGGGTCCTCGCGAAATAAGAGGAATCCAGCGAGTCGCACACGGCCGAGGCAAGGCCGGTGTCGAAGATTCCGAGAATCGGGATCATGATCGCGAGCAGCACGAAGACGACAAAGATACCCTTGATGAACCCCATGATCAGCCCGAGCAGCCCGTCTATCACGCCCCTGAAACCCGCGTTCTTTTTTTTCGACAACAGCGAGATTAAAAAAAATAACGCCAGCTTTATCAGTATGACCATCAAGAGGAAAGCGGTCACGGCAAACAGGAAATCGGAGACCGCGTTCGCCGCGGCTTCCGACGCAAGCCTTGATAGCGAGGAAATCATATCCTTGAGGAGGCTGGGGAGCGTCGCCGCAAGCCGTTCTACGGCAAAGGCGTCGGCAAATTTCACGGACATAGCGCCGTGGATTCTTTCATACAAGTTCGTATTTTCAAGCAAAAACCCGCTCGCTTTTGGCGTCCACACGAAAGCGAGGACCAGCGATATTATCCAGCCGATCGTGTGCAAAAACGTATAGAGAAACCCCGCTCTGAAACCGAGCACCATCGCCATTATTACAACGACGGCAATCAAAATATCGAGTATCATAAGTCCATGATACAGGCAACGGGCTCAAAAAGCAAGCACACCTATTGCATATGGCCGCATAATATGATAACATACACTGATGTACGATAGATTTATGGCGGAAGCGATAGCGGAAGCCAAAAAAGCCGAAGATAACGGAGAAGTTCCGGTCGGGGCGGTCATCGAAAAAGACGGCGTGATAATCGGGAGAGGGCACAATTTGACCGAGGCCGCGAAGGACCCTACAGCGCACGCGGAGATGATCGCGATAAGGGAAGCCGCCCTTAAACTGGGCGGGTGGAGACTGCCAGGGTGCTCTCTGTACGTGACATTAGAACCCTGCGCCATGTGCGCCGGCGCGATGGTGCTGGCGCGAATCAAAAGACTCGTCATCGGCACGATGGATCCGAAATCAGGCGCCTGCGGTTCCGTTTTTAATGTTGTCAGGGAACAAAGACTGAATCACCTGATCGAAGTCGAAACCGGAATAATGACGGCGGAATGTGAATCTATGATTAAAGCCTTCTTTAAGGAACGGAGGAAGTTGATATATGAAGAGAACTAGTATTGTCGCCGTAATAACCCTGCTGATGATGATGCTTTCTACGGCAGTGTGTTACGCCGAAGCTTTGGAGATCGTGAAAAGCTACCCCAAAGACGGCGGGACGAGCGTGCAGCCCGTCAACTGTGCGGTGAAGATATACTTCAATCAGGACGTATCATATGAGGGCAATGCCGACGCCAACAGGGAGTGTTTCAGGATAAGCGACCCGGATGGAAAGTCGCTGCCCATCGAGGTCTACTTCGATACTAAAGACGAGACGATGGTCCTCGTGGTCCTCAGGGAATTGTTGGCAGACGACACGGAGTACAGGCTGACGGTATCGGGCGAATTCACCGCGACGAGCGGCGAAATGCTCGAAACGGACAGAACGATAACTTTTCAGACGATGAACCAGAAGACAAACACCACTATAAGCATGATAATGATGGCAGTCATGTTCGTGGGCATACTGTTCGTCTCGTCGAAGCAGATGAAACGCCAGGCGGAAAAAGACGCGGACGCCAAGGAGAAAAACCCCAAGGTCAACCCCTATAAGGTTTCAAAGAAGACGGGAAAATCGGTCGAAGAGGTGATCAAAAAGGCTGAGAAGGAAAAACAGAAAAAAGCCGCGGAAGACGCGAAATATAACCCAAAAGAAAATGAAAATGAAAATGAAAAGGCGGTCACGGACGATGACGCAGTGGAAGGCAACAGGAAGGTAAAAGGCCCGAGGCCGATCTCGGCGGGCGGAAGCGCGTACCTCTCCGGCAAGAAAGCAAAAGCCGAGGCCGAAGCGAAGAGAAAGGCGGCCGCGAGGGCGGCGGGGACAACAAAGCCTAAAAGCAAGCCGTCGAAGAAGAAAAACAAGAAAAAATGACAAAGCTCGATTTAATAGCTCACGCGAAGATAAATCTCGCGCTCGACGTCATCGGGAAGAGGCCGGACGGTTACCACGAGGTGAGAACGGTGATGCAGCACATCGACCTTCACGACAACGTCTGCGTGAAGTGGATCGAGGGCGGTGAAGCGGGGATCGAAATAGAGACGGGCAGCAACAGGAAGTATCTGCCGACGGACGAGAAGAACATAGCTTACAAGGCGGCCAGACTTTTGATCAGCCGCTTTGATATATACAAAGACTATGGCCCCGGCAAGGTCAGGATAGACATAAAAAAGCAGATACCGGTGGCCGCGGGACTTGGCGGCGGAAGCGCGAATGGGGCGGCTGTGCTTCACGCGCTTTCTGATATTTGGGGGCTCGGCCTCTCCTTGGAAGAGCTCGTAAAGCTGGGGGCGGAAATAGGTTCGGACGTCCCTTTTTGCGTGATGGGGCAGGCCGGAAACGCCGGCGCGCTGGCTGAAGGGACGGGAACGGAGCTGTCGTCGGTGCGCGGAATTAAGTGTTTCATAGTCCTTTCGAGGCCTCCGATAAGCGTTTCCACGGCGGAGGTCTACAGAGGTTTCGACAGGCTTTTAGAGTCGGATTTTGAAAGGCCGGATACGGAAGCGTTGCTAGCAGCGATGAAGGCGGGCAATCTGATGGAAGCCGCCAAAAACATGATAAACGTCCTCGAGAATTACACGTTGACGGCGTACCCGCAGGTAAAGGAGACGAAGGAAAAGATGGCGAGGGAGACGTCTCCGGTCAAGGTGATGATGAGCGGGAGCGGCCCTACCATCATCGGGTTTTACAGGAACAGAGCGGTAGCTGCTGCGGCGTATAAGAAAATGGCGGCTTTAAACAAGGAAACATTTCTGGCCAGGACTCTGGTTTAGAAACGATGGGAGGCGAAGTATCTCTTGTACGGAAAATACTTCAAGCGGATATTCGACATGACGGCCGCGTCGCTGCTTCTTGTGATCCTGTCGCCGGTATTTCTTGTCACCGCTCTTTTAGTCCGAATAAAACTGGGGAGCCCCGTCGTATTCAGTCAGGAGCGCCCGGGCAGAGGAGAAAAGATATTCACCCTGTACAAGTTTCGGACCATGACCGCGGCAAAAGACGAAAGAGGGGAGCTGCTGCCGGACGAAGCCCGGCTTACGAAATTCGGCAAATCCCTGCGGAGCGCCAGCCTCGACGAGCTGCCGGAGCTTTACAACATCCTGAGGGGGGACATGAGCCTGGTGGGGCCGAGGCCGCTGCTCGCGGAATACCTACCGCATTACGACGACTTCCAGAAGAGGAGGCATGACGTGAGGCCGGGACTGACGGGGCTTGCGCAGATAAACGGCAGAAACGCGACGACGTGGGCCGCGCGGTTTGAATTCGACGTCAAGTATGTCGAAAACATAAGTTTTGCGGCGGATATCAGGATTTTGATTTCCACAGTCGGTATAGTTTTCAGGCGCGAAGGGATAAACTCGGAAAACAGCGCCACCATGGAATCTTTTATAGAGGGGTCGAAATGAAAAAATTGTTGATAATAGGTGCCGGAGGCTTCGGCAGAGAGTTGCTGCAATACGCGAAGGACGTCTTGGGAGCGGGGCGCACGGAGTGGGAAATAAGCGGTTTTCTGGACGACAACCTTAATTCGCTCGATGGCTACTCGTATACGCACAAGGTGGTAGGTACGATAGACGGCCACGTCGTAAGCGACGAGTACGTCTACGTCTGCGCCATAGGCGACCCCAGGGTGAAGCTTTCTATTGCGGGAAGGTTTTTAAAAGAAGGCGCGAATTTTATAAACATCATACACCCGACCGCATACGTGGCGGGAAACTGCAAAATGGGAGTCGGCGTAGTCCTTTGCCCTCGCGCTTCGGTCACAACAGACGTTGCCTTAGGCTGCTTCGTCGCCATCGACGTCAATTCCATCTGCTCGCACGACGTCAAAGTGGGCGACGGGTGTACCGTGAGCCACTTTTGCGATCTCACGGGATTTGCATCTCTTGGAGAAGGCGTTTTTCTCGGCAGTGGAGTCTCGATACTCCCAGGCGTAAAAATAGGAGACCACGCCAGAATAGGCGCGGGCTCCGTGGTGCTTTCAGACGTCAAAGCGGGGGAGACCGCATACGGCGTCCCCGCTAAAGTTCGTTACTGATTTGGCTTCTGCTCGCTGAGTTCAACCGTCAGATCGACAATTTCGTTGCCCCTCACGACGGTCACCTTTACCTTGTCGCCAACCTTGTATTTCATCAGGCCGTCCGTCAGGTCGGAGGGTTTTTCTATCCTTATGTCTTCGAGGTAATAAAGCATGTCGCCCTCCTGAAATCCCGCCTTTTTTGCGCCGTCCGATATGACCTTGTTCACGTAGACGCCGAGGTTCCTCGCGCCGTAGCGGATCGCGTCCTGAGCCGAGGTCAGGTTGATCATCTCTATGCCTATCTGCGGCCTGCCCGTCACGTAGCCTTTTTCCATCAACTGCGACGCCACCGCCTTGACCGTATTCACGGGGATCGCGAAGTTCAGGCCCTCTATGCCGGTACCTTCCGTCTTGGCGACGACGAGGCCGATGAGTTCGCCGTACTGATTGAAAAGCCCTCCGCCCGAATTACCGCGGTTGATGGCGGCGTCAGTCTGAAGCAGGTTCATGGTCTTTCCTTCGATGGTGATCTGCCTGTCGAGCGAACTTATTATGCCGGCGGTGGCTGTCCCGCCGAGCTCGCCCAGAGGATTTCCTATCGCCACGGCCAGATCGCCCATCAGGATTGTATCGCTGTCGCCGAATATTACGGGGGTCAGGCCTTTCGCGTTTATCTTTATAACAGCCACGTCGGTGCGCTCGTCATATCCGACGACGGTAGCGTCGTACCTCTCGCCGTTTCTCAGAGTGACGGAGATCTTGCTGGATTTCTCTATCACGTGGTTATTTGTCATGATGTAACCGTCGGGCGTTATGATGACTCCGCTTCCCGCGCCCGGCCTCATGAACTGCCTGAGCCACATGTCGTTCATAAGCGTCTCGGTGTTTATCTCGACAACCGCGTCGGCGGCCACGTCTATGACCTGCTGGATGCTCAGCTTGCTGCCGGCCTCCGCCGCCAGATCGACGTTCATCGGAATAGCGTAAGTGGATTCTTTAAGGGGGTAGAGCATGCTGCCCTCGAGCACTTTGCCCGTTATGTAAGCCCCACCGATGCCGAATATCCCTGAGATGGCCACGCAGGCCGCGATCAGCACGGCCAGCCCCTTTTTTGTCAGCATAAAAAACTTCTTGACTTGCGCCGGTTCGGCCTCGCGGGCGTCGCATTCATGGCACATATAAGGATAAAAATCATTTTCATACATTCTCATTTCGTTCACCTCATCTCGTTTACCTGTTTGTTCTTATACTATAATTATACTAAAAAATATGAAGATTTTGTGTAGATAGTTTGTTTTTTTATGGTAAAATAGCCTAAAGAACGGAGGGCGATGAAAATGGATACGAATCGTGAGAAACTTGAGAGATGGATAAAGCATAAAGACCTGGAGGAAAAACTGCTCGCGGAGCTGACTGAATTGAAGGAGAAAGACGATCAAGGCGAGATAAGCGACCGCTTTTACAAGGACCTTGAGTTCGGTACCGGAGGCCTTCGGGGCGTACTCGGCGCCGGCAGCAACAGGATGAACATATACACGGTCAGGAGGGCCACTCTGGGAGTCGCCGAATACCTGAACGACCACTACGAAAGACCGGCGGCGGCGATCAGCTACGACAGCAGGATAAATTCGGAGCTGTTCGCTCAAACAGCGGCAAATACGCTCCTAGCGGAAGGAATCGACGTCTATCTTTACGATACGCTGATGCCAGCGCCCGCTCTGTCATTTGCCACAAGATATCACAAGTGCGGCATGGGAATAATGATAACCGCCAGCCACAACCCGTGCAAATACAACGGCTACAAGGTCTACAACGAAGACGGCTGTCAGGTGACAGAAAAAGCCGCGGACGAAATACTGCAAAACATGTTGAAAAAAGACGTGTTCACGGAGCCTTCCGGAAAAGAGGGGGCGAAACTCACATACATGAAAGACGAAACGAAAAATGCCTTTTACGAAGCTGTTTTAGCCGAGAAGATGGCGCTCTGCGATATGGCGGACCTCTCCGTGGTGTATACGCCTCTAAACGGCGCGGGGAATATCCCCGTACGCGAGGTGCTCGGACGGCTCGGCGTAAAAAACATACACGTGGTCAAAGAGCAGGAACTTCCCGACGGAAATTTCCCCACTTGCCCGTACCCGAATCCCGAAAAAAGGGAAGCGCTCGAAAAGGGGCTTGAGCTCTTCAGAAAAGTTGGCCCCGACCTGCTCCTCGCCACGGACCCCGACTGCGACAGGATAGGCGTGGCGGTGGAGGCGGAGGGTAAGGAGAGGCTGCTTTCCGGAAACGAAACGGGCATCCTTTTGCTGGATTTCATCTGCAATATGCGGACACAATCGGGAACCATGCCGGAAAACCCGGTATACGTCAGGACGATCGTGAGCAGCAAGATGGCGGACCGCATAGCGAATGAGTATGGAGTGACTATAAAAACCACGCTGACAGGCTTTAAGTACATCGGGGAACACATTGCGCAACTCGAACGCAACGGACGCGAAAGGGATTTCATTCTGGGATTCGAGGAGAGCTACGGATATCTCGCGGGCTCGTATGTAAGGGACAAAGACGCGGTAAACGCCGCCATGCTCATATGTCAAATGGCTGCTTTTTACAAGAAGCAGGGTAAGACGCTGGCGGACAGGCTCGCAGAGCTTTACGATAAGCACGGATACTTCATCAACGACCTGATGGAATTTACGTTTGAAGGAGAAAAGGGCATGCGGATGATGGCGGAAATCATGGACTCGCTGCGCGGGGCGCCGCCCGCGGAAATGGCCGGAAGGAAAGTGGAGCAGATAACGGACTACGAGAAGCAGCCGGGATTTCCCAAGTCAAACGTCGTTGAGATCGCTCTTGATAACGGGTCGAGCGTCATAGTGCGCCCATCGGGCACCGAGCCGAAGTTGAAAATTTATATCTCCGCCAGAGGGGACACGAAGGAAGCCGCCGGTGCAGAGGTGGAAGCGCTGAAAGCAGAGTGTAATTCGCGAATAGCATAATAATCAAAAAGTTGTCACAATCGGAATATTTTATGCCGTTTTCGGCAACTTTTGCTTGATTTTTTGACAAAAGTGCGATATTATTAAAAAAAACGTGTTAAGAGGGGAAATGGTTATGGGACATCCGCGAATACGAATCAGCAAACTCTCTCTAAATAGCGTAAAATGTGTGACATCAGGGAGTATTGACTTTAATGCCGTCGATTACTTGCGTCAAGAAAAAGCCAACATTTTAGGTATTTACGGACAAAACGGCTCAGGTAAAACAGTGGTTATTGAGGCGCTTTCTATTTTGAAATCAATCCTATCCGGTCAGCAAATCTCAAATCGCTATCTGGAGAGCATTGCACACGGAAAACGAAGCAGTTACATTGAGGCCGAGTTCGCTGTTATTGGAAATGATAACACAGATTGTACTGTGGTGTATAAATGCGAATTACAACAGCGTAGTAATCCAAACGAAAGAAAGCCGATCATTGCGGTGACCGGCGAAAGCTTGAAAGTGGCCGGGCTTATAAACGGCGTAAAATACCCTTTGCAGTTTGTTGCTCAAACGAATGAGATGCAAAGCCTTGTTGGGCCGAAGTATAAGTGTAAACTGCTATTTGGTGACGACGAGAGTATATTAAAAACTCTCGAACAACAAAAAATTCTCGCATTATTCGGTTCACGCTCATTTATTTTTTCGGATCAAGCGGCTGAGGTGGCTTGGAATTATTGTGCACACGATTTTGGTTTGATCATCAATGCAATTCGTTTTTTTGCGATCTCCAAATTATTTATCGTTGGCGGTGAGACACAAAGCGACACTCCGCTTCCTTTCAACTTCGTCAATGAAGGAGAAACCGGTGGCGTATGTGGGCAAATACCTTTTTCGATGGAAAGCAAAGCTTTGCTGCCCGGAGAAATGCTGACGGTTTTTGAATCGTTTGTTCCTCCCTTAAATCACGTGCTGTCAAGCATGGTTCCGGGGCTAAAAATAGCATATAAAAGTCAAAAGGTTTCGCTTAATGAGAAAGACGATGTATATGAAATCGAACTGTTTGCGTCGCGCGATGAAGTCAATGTTTTTCCATTGAGGCACGAATCGTTAGGGATTAAAAAAATCATTTCCTTTCTGTCTTTGTTGATAGCGACGTACAATAACTCTAGTTATGTACTGGCAGTTGATGAGTTTGACTCCAGCGTTTTTGAGTTTTTGCTTGGCGAATTGATAAGCGTCATAAAAGAATCAGGCAAGGGGCAACTGATTTTTACTTCACATAATTTACGCCCTCTTGAAAAATTGGACGCCGCTTCAATTTGTTTCACTACGACAGACCCTGAAAACCGTTATATAAAACTAAAAAAGAAAACAACAAATAATTTAAGAGACATGTATTTCCGGATTTTATCACTGGGCAGCGATGAATTCGAATTGTACAACAGTGAAAGCAAAAACGCTTTGGCGTTTGCTTTTCGGCAAGCGGGGTGGAAAGAATGATGCCTAAAAAGAGAGTCGTTCTTTTCATCGTTGAGGGTATTAACGATAAAATCGCATTAGCTCTGCCTTTGGAAAAGCTTCTTACAACTGAGAATGTTAAGTTCGAAATTACGGAGGGAGATATTACAAGCGATTATTACGGCAAAGATGCCGCTGCAAGAGTCGGCGATTTAATAAAAAAACATTGCGATGAGTACAAGTATAAAAGAGAGGATTTCGCCGAAGTTGTACTCTTGGTAGATATGGATGGAGCATACATAAGCGAGAATTCGATAATTCAAAGCGACGATTATGACAAACCTTATTACGACTCGAATAAGATTTTGCATCAGAACCCCGAAAAAGTCAAAAAAACGCATGGCCGAAAGCAAAAGAATCTTAATCGCTTGATTTTTCTGCCTCAAGTTAATCGGACAATTCCGTTTAGTGTGTACTTCTTTTCGTGCAATCTTGATCATGTCATATGCGAAAACGCAAACCTATCAAGGAACGAAAAGAGCTTGGTGGTGGAATCATTTGAGGAGGAATATCAAGCGGATCCCACCGGGTTTATTTCCTTTTTCCATGCGGATGAAATTGCGATCGCAGATACGTATAATGGGAGCTGGAACTATATCAAACAGGATATCAATTCGCTGAAAAGGTGCTCAAATTTTCACATCTTTCTTTCCCCGCGAGCAATCCGCATACCCAGAAGTTTTTCACATAGGCGATCGGCAACTTAAGGCGCCTAAAATAATTATGAGCAAACCCCAAACATTATGATATAATATAGAGCGAACAGATCGGAGGCAATATGGCAAAGATAGGCATTATTTTCGGGGGGCGTTCAGGAGAACACGAGGTTTCGCTGATGTCAGCGGCGTCGGTGATAAAGGCGCTGGCCGGAGGAAGGTTTGAACTCGTCTATATAGGCATTACGAGAAAGGGACAGTGGAAGCTTTTTTCCGGCTCCGCTGAAGAGATAGAAAGCGGGCAGTGGGAAAAAACAGCGACCCCGCTCAACCCGGGGGACCTCAAGGAAGTTATCGACTTCGCGTTCCCCATACTCCACGGGCCGTACGGTGAAGACGGGACTATTCAGGGGCTGTTCGAGATGCTCGATGTCCCTTACGCGGGCTGCGGAGTCCTCGCATCTTCGCTTGCAATGGACAAGCTCGCAGCCAAAGAGATTTTTTCACACCGCGGGCTTTCGGTTTGCAGATACGTCGCGGTCATGTCTGAGGAGATCGATCGCGATAGGCAGCGACTCACAGACAGGGTCGAAGACGAGCTTTGCGGGAAGTACCCGATGTTTGTCAAGCCCGCCAACATGGGCTCAAGCGTAGGCGTCAGCAAAGTCAAAAATCGGGCGGAACTTTCGACGGCGCTCATTAAAGCGGCAAGGCACGACAGGAGGCTCATAATAGAAGAGGGGATAGACGCCAGAGAGCTTGAGACGGCCGTGCTGGGAAACACGGAAGCTGAGACGGCTACAGTGGGCGAGATACTGCCGTCGTCCGAATTTTACGATTACCACGCCAAATATTTTGACGGCGGGCAAACTAAGATCATAGTTCCTGCGAACGTAGAAAAAGACATTTCGGATCAGATAAAAGAAGCGGCAAAGGAAGCATACAGAGCGCTTGACTGCGCCGGTTTCGCGAGGGTGGATTTCCTCGTTGAAAAGGGTACGGGCAAGGTGTATTTAAGCGAAATCAATACGATACCGGGTTTTACGAAGTTTAGCATGTTCCCGCTGTTGTGGCAGGACGCCGGCCTTACATATTATGAGCTGCTGGAAAGGATTGTGGATTTAGGTTATGAAAGATATAATGTTAAAAATCGTAGGCATACAGATGTCGTATGAGTTGGAGGAAGTCCAGCTTGAGTTCGTGACGGAGGGGAAGATCTACAAAAAAGACGAAGCCCTCTGCTTGGTGTATGAAGAAAGCGAGTTTTCAGGCATGCCCGGCTGCAGGACGAAGCTTGAGTTTTCGGACGATCAGATAAAAATGAGCAGGCACGGCCTCGGCATAGGGCTCGAGACCGAGATAGAGTTCACCAAAGGCAAGCGCTACACGGGATATTACGACACGCCGTTTGGGGCCGTGGAGATGGAAGTGCTTACAAACGAGATCGAAAATAACTTGTCCCTGGAGGGAAAGGGGAGCGTAAATATAGACTACCACATAAGCCTGAAGGGTTTGACTGAAGGAAGAAACAGATTGAACATCGAAGTGATGTGAAGATTTCAGAAAGGTAA
>Ga0123353_10001631_pt1 | contig 27606 bp, 27 predicted proteins | sample TergutLab28metaG_3_FD_92763 | JGI IMG/M metagenome (GOLD analysis project Ga0123353, IMG submission 92763) | Labiotermes labralis P3 segment gut microbial communities from Petit-Saut dam, French Guiana - Lab288 P3 | ecosystem: Host-associated > Arthropoda: Insects > Digestive system > Gut ...
CTCCTCCGCATTTGCGGTACGGTTGCGGCGGCAGTGCAGCCTGGTATAACTCTTGTAGTTGATGAGGTAGTACAGAAGCAGGCCTAATACGCCGAGCGCGTAAACGAGTACGGCGATCATCCCAGCGGAAACAGCTTGGTTTAGTATTGTTTCCGCCAACGACGCAGGCTGCGTCGGCCCGGTAGCCGGCGTTGCCCCGACAGCCGGCGTTTGTGCCTGCGGCACCGGAATGACAGGCGCGGCAGGAACCACGATCTGCTCCACCACCGATTGCACCGGCGCGGCCGGCAGAGGGCTGTTGTCCGGCAGGACGACAATCATTGATATAGGCACAAGCAACGTGAAAAGGACTACCAGCCACAGATAGTACTGCGCCGATTTCGGTAAACGGTCACGCGCAAGCGGCTTTATCGCGAACAGTAAGAGCGCGAGTATACTGCCGGTGATCGACATGATCAGGAGGGTTCGGATCACGTCAGTCATTTCGCTTCGCCTCCCATCCTGAAGAAATCCCGCAGATCGTCGATGTCGGTGTCAGTCAGGTGTCCGTTGCGCACCATAGCCAGGGCGAGCTTTTTCGCGCCCCCGAATTTTTCAAGCACGGCTTTTTCCTCGGAGAGGATGAAGTCGTCCTCGGTGATGAGCGGTATATACCTCGCGACGCCATACCGTTCGGATGGCTCGATCAAGCCCTTGTCCCGCAGGCGGGCGACCAACGTGTGCGTGGTCGATCTGTTCCAGCCTTTCGTAATCTCAAGTTCCCCAAGAAATTCGGATACTTTGAGCGGACGCTGTTCGCGCCATAGGATACGCATGATTGCCAGTTCTGCGTCTGAGATTCTTACGTCCATTTGCAATTTCCCTCCCGAAAATTTCCTTCTGTAATTTATTCTACATCAGTAGATATTTATTGTCAAGGGTTAATTTCGACATTTGTAAATATTTTTTCGAAAGGCAGGGCTTTCTCTTTGCGTCCTGCTGCCGCTGCTTTTTTTAGCTTATTATCGGAATGATATCTTTCGATAATGGCAATAATCCTATTGATATTATTCCGATAATGTGGTAAGCTTTTCGGGAAGGGGCAGGTGATTTTCATGGATTATGTCAGCGTCAAACAGGTTGCGGAACAATACTGAAACAGTATTTGAACTTGGTGAATCAGCTGAAATGGTAGCGTAAATCATTGCAACCGCAACGCAGTATTCGCCTGAGTTGTTTATCTGGTTATAACCGAATAACTATTGACAATGTAGAGGAGATGCGGTATAATACATAGGAAGGAGCGTGATCGATATGATTTTCCGACCTGCCTATGTTGATAAAATAATGACGTATGTTGATACGCCGTTTGTGAAAATCCTTTCCGGCGTTCGTCGTTGCGGAAAGTCCACCATTCTTAAAATGGTTGCGGAAAAGCTACGCAAGCGCGGTGTTTCCGACGATTGCATTTTGACATACAACTTGGATTCATTACAATATGAAGATCTGACTGCAAAAATGCTTTACGACGAGGTCAAGGAAAAGTTATCGCCAACGGGGAAAACTTATTTATTCCTCGATGAGATTCAAGAAGTTAAGGATTGGGAAAAAGCCGTCAATTCATTTATGACAGATTTTCATGTGGACTTGTATGTGACAGGCTCGAATTCCCGCATGATGTCAAGCGAGATTTCAACCTATCTCACAGGCCGGTATGTTCAATTTCGCGTGTTTCCGTTGTCGTTTGCTGAGTATCTAGTGTTTCGTAAGGAATATAGTGGTAGGTATCCCAGCGGATTAACGGAAGCGTTACATCAGCATTATGGACTTCCATATAATGAATTGCACAGCGAATTTGCACGATATCTGCGCTACGGCGGTTTTCCGGCGACGCATTTACAGGAATACGGCGTTGACGAAACCTACACCATAGTAAAAGATATATATAATTCAACGATATTCACGGATATAGTCAAACGCAACCAAATCCGGAAGGTTGATCAGTTAGAACGGATCGTAAAGTTTGCCTTTGACAATATCGGCAGGACTTTTTCAGCGGCTTCCATTTCAAAATATCTAAAATCAGAACGTCGCGCGATTGACAATGAAACGGTATATAATTATCTCAATAAGTTAGTAGGAGCGTTTATTTTGCACCGATGCTCACGCTTTGATTTACAAGGCAAGGAGCTTTTGAAAACACAGGAAAAGTTTTATGTCTGCGACCCCGCCATGAAATATAGCGTGTTGGGTTATACGCCCGACAGTGTTGCGGCTATGCTTGAAAATGTCGTTTATTTGGAATTGCTTCGCCGTGGATATGAAGTGACCATTGGGAAGCTTGCAAGCGGTGAGATCGATTTTGTAGCGACGAGACAGGAAAATAGGCTATATGTTCAAGTGACCGAAATGATTGAAAGGAAAGAAACCGAAGAACGCGAATACGAACGGTTGCTTGACATCAAAGACAATTACCCAAAATATGTCTTGCGGGCAGATGAATTTGCCGGAGGCAATTATAAAGGAATCAAAACAATGCACGTTGCGGATTTTTTACTGTCAGATGAGTTTTAGGGAAAACCACGGTTTATGCGTTTATGCAGGCAACTGGCATTGTCAATGACCATATGCCGGAATGCTTTGTTTATCAGGAGATGAGAAATCAACATGTGAGAAATAGAATTCTTCCATGAGCAGATTCTGAGGGATTATCTCGTCACAATCAAGGAAGCGCTTGCCGATCCGGTCGGCGTCAGGCTGCCGGACAATATGCGACAAAAACATGGCACGCATTCGGAATAAATAACTTGACTTTGTTCCGAATGCGTGCCATACTATTATCGTGAGAGGATTTGATAGCCTTGCATGAGAAATTCATCACCGCCCAACAAGCGGCTAAAAAATGGAATATCTCCGACCGTCGCGTCCGCGTTCTTTGCCGCGAGAACAGAATCCCCGGCGCCGTGAAAGCCGGAAAATCATATAAAATACCTGCAGATGCCCTGAAACCCATAGACGGTAGAAAATCATCTGTGGGTGAAGCGTCACGCTTCCTCAAGTGGGATAATGACGTCATCGGAACCATTGATAACGCTAACGCGGTCGCTTTTGCCCGCCCGGGTTATAACGAAGTTGTCGCGCTTTATACCCGTGGCGCAAAATCATGGACACCGGAACAGTTCACGGAATTCCTGTCCGAACGTGTTGTCAGCCAGGATCGTCGGGATATTGAGCGGATATTGTTTCGCTGTGGGTTGTCACATTACGATGTTCAGCGGATCGCAGAAATCACTCGCGGAATTCATCCTAAAGACTTGCTTTGGGTTGCGAATGATGAGAATGAAAGATTCGAGGATATCATCACCGATGTGTTTGATTCGGTGTTCCATCAAAAAATCGACCTGACCGGCGACAGCCTTAACACGCCGGAAGGATACAACATCAAGCGTTATGGTGTGTATAACGGACAGTACGGTATCTACAAGCAGCGCATCAGCCCATTTCACCCGGATGTAGAATCTGAAGTTGCGGTTTATCTATTGGCGCAAAAATTGGGCATTCCGTGCTGCCCTGCATACAGGGCTGATAAAGACACGGTTTTCTCGGCGTTCCTCTACGACTTTGCTACGGAATATGTAGTGCATTTCCGTAGGTTGTTTAGCGGCGCACGTTCCGGCAATGAATATCAAAACCTAATCGCCGTCCGTCCGCAATACAGAGATGACATTGCCCGAATGATCCTATTAGACTTTATCACCCGGCAGGACGACCGGCATCTTTCCAACATTGCCATTAAAGTGACAAATGCCGGCGAGTCGTTCTATCCGCTTTATGATAACGGGCGCAGCCTGTTTTATGAGGATACGGAAGAAACAGTCAGGCAAGCCATTGCCGATCCGGAAAAGTATGCCACCACCTTCGGTTATACCGGCACATATTGGGATACTGTGCGGGAGATCGCGGAGGAACGCGGCGGATTGAATGGGCTTATCAATCTTGATATTCCCAAAGATGAGATTGCGGGCATTCTCAGAGAGGCGGATTTTAAGAGATACCGTTTTGACGGCGCGTTGGAATGGATTATAAAGGCGATGGAGATGATAAATCAACTTGATTGAATTACCTGATACCCTCAGTCGCCTTGCAGGAACGACGTATCAATGCCCGCCTGCCCATCGCCGTAATTCAGATATACCGCGAACTCGTCACCGCGCCCGTCCCGTACAATGACTGTATACCGGCGCGCTTGCGCGTCATAGTTGACGCTTTCCACCGATTGCTTTTTTTTGCTTTTTATCGGAATGATATCTTTCGACAATGACAATAATCCTATTGATATTATTCCGATAATGTGGTAAGCTTTTCGGGAATGGGCAGGTGATTTTCATGGATTATGTCAGCGTCAAACAGGTTGCGGAACAATGGGGTATATCAGACCGCCGCGTCCGTGTTCTGTGCGAACAGGGAAAAATAGATGGCGTTGTGAAGCAAGGCCGCTCCTATCTCATTCCGTCAAATGCAGTTAAGCCGGTAGATGGCAGGTCTCTGCGCGGCGTTGATATTCCAAAAGAATACGCCGCGCTCTTTACCGGCATCGATACGCTCAAAGGGGAGTTGAAGAAACGCCGCCCTCTGACACAAGGCGAACTAAGGCGTTTGCAGGAGGAATTTCTTGTAGAGTTCACCTACAATTCCAACGCCATTGAGGGAAACACGCTGACGCTTCGGGAAACCGCGCTGGTTTTAGAAGGCGTAACGATCGACCAAAAGCCGCTCAAAGATCATTTGGAAGCGGTAGGCCATCGCGACGCATTTTTGTATGTGCAGCAGCTTGTTTCCGACAAAACGCCGATGACGGAAACAATTATCAGGATGATTCATTCCCTTGTGCTGACGGATAGGCCGGAAGATAAGGGTGTGTACCGTTCTATCCCTGTGCGGATTATGGGCGCACATAAAGAGCCGCCACAACCATACCTTGTGCCGGTTCAGATGGAACAGCTTTTATATAGCTTTAACATAGGCAAGCGACATCCGATAGAGCGCGCCGCGCTGTTTCATTTGGATTTTGAGGGTATCCACCCATTTATTGACGGGAACGGGCGAACCGGGCGGCTTATCATCAACCTGATGCTGATGCAATGCGGGTATCCGCCGATCAATGTTAAGTTTGCAGACCAAAGGCGATATTATGACTGCTTTGACAGTTACTTTAAGGGAAACGATTCTGCGCCTATGGTGAATATGCTTGCCGAATATCTCAAAGAACGGCTGAAACAGTATTTGGACTTGCTAGAATGCTCAAAGCAATGATCAATCCAGAGAAAAAATGACGTTGCTATCCGCCGGTGGCAGGTCATGCCAAAGCCCATCCACCACATATTTTTGCGTACCGAAAATGATGCGCCCCCAAAGGCCGAGGCGGCCTTCATCGAAAGCGGGCCTTTCCGCGGGGTTCTCATCCCCTGCGTAATGTGCCACGAACGCGTCGCCCACGGCATCCGCGATGGTTTCCGCGTCCTCATCGGACACCCAGTATTTCTTCAACGTCTTGATGGCTTCATTTTCCACAGTGGTCTTTACAAAAGCCTCCGCGTTCTCCGCGAAGCCGGTGCCAGGATGGAGCTTATCAACAATGGTGACGCTTTCCACAGAGAAACGGTTGCCTTTTAATGCGCAATATCGGATCGGGCAAGGTGCTGTGACAAGCGCCCCTGTTTCCACGTCATAGAGATATGAATCGCCAAAGGTCCCCTTAGCAATGTCATGCGCGTGGTAATGTCCGGTAAACGCCAGACGTACGTGGTACGACGCGAGAAGCTTCCCAAAATGCGTGTAGTCCTCAATCAAATAGTCCGGGTGCAGCTGGGACTGCCCGTCCCAATGCTCCACAACGCCGTGATGGATCATTACCATCACCGCTTTATGCTTTTCAATCGCTTCCGCCAGCACCTGTTCTATCCAATTCTCGGTGGATTGGCTGATCTTCCCGCCGACGATCTCCTCATGCCCCGGCTGGTTCTCCCGGTAGCGGCAGGCGTCCAGGGCCAACAACCAAAGCCCCTCCACCGGCTCGGCCACATAGCTCAGCGAGTCCGTGTCCCGTGCCAGTGCGTCGTTGTATCCGAAATCGGCATAGATCCGGGTAAAGTCTTCGGGGGCGGCACTGGCAACCGGCATCGTATCGTCCCCAGAGAAGGAAACTGCGCCGGGATTGCTGATGTCGTGGTTGCCGGGAATGACATAGACTTTCAGCCCCCCATCGATGAGCCGCCTCAGTTTTTCCGCCGCTATCTGATGGCAAACCAGCTCCCCATCCTTGGTCAGATCCCCGGGAACCAATACAAACTTGGCGCCTGCGTCTAAAATCTCCTTGATGGCATAGTCCAGGAGGTCTTGACTGTCCAGCAAAAGCTTTCTGTCGGAATACAAAGCTGTTTCAAATGCAGTGCCTTCGGTTCCCAAAGAACTGTCATAGATGTGGATGTCGCTGATCACGGCGAAATCTGCGTCTGGATAAGCCACAGCGGCGCTTGGGTCAGCGTTATATGTATAGTTCAACTTCGGAAGGCTACTGATCCAACCGGAAACACCTGTATACCCCGCTATTCCAACAGCCAAAATGACAAGTACGCAAAGGAAGATTTTCAGTTTACGGTGCTTCTTCATCCGAGGTTACCTCCGCAAATCACAAAATATTGCGTGCAATTGCAATCCAAGTAGATTTTAACATGAAAAGTACACTATTTCAACCATGGCAACTATTTCAACCGCGCAAAGTAGGGACTTGATTATTTAGCGCAATTGTGATAATATTATGCTAAACGAAGGGAGGCGTTTCGCATGCCACAGATCAGGCCGGTATCCGACTTACGTAACCGCTTTGCCGACATTTCTCGTGAGGTTCACGAAAGCGGCGAACCCATCTTTCTGACTAAAAACGGCTATGGCAACATGGTCGTGATGAGCATGGAAGCCTTTGAGCGTCGGCAGTTTGAGAGCGAAATCTATTGCAAGCTGAAAGAAGCCGAGCAGGAAGCCAAAACCACCGGCATGCGTTTTTCTCAACGAGAGGTTATAGACGAGTTGAGATCGGCGATCCGGCAAAAGGCGGCGGCGCGAGATGTATGATCTTGACTTCCTACCCGTCGCCAAACGGGATATCAATGAGATCATCCTCTACATTTCCGACACGTTGGACGCGCCGCAAGCCGCGCTCGAATTATTGGACGCACTGGAAACCGGCATTGACCACCTGAAAGAGTTTCCCTATATGTGCCGCCTATATGACATCGGGTTGTCTTTGGAATTTGAGTACAGGGCATTGCCCGTTAAGAACTATCTCGTCTATTACGTTGTCCTGGAAGAAAAAAAACCATTGAGATCCATCGTATCACATATGCGAAAAGAGATATGACCAAGATTCTGCGTGTTCTATAGCATAACACCCTTAATATTATGAAGAGGAAGATCGTAAAATGTGGAGGAAACAAAGGAAAACCCATGGGGCGTGGTAGTGGCGGGAAGCGCCTGAAAAAACGCAACGGCACGGGGGCAAGGCGGCTGTTGTTTTCCACCTTGCTTTTTCTGTTTGTCACAGGCGCCGTAACGGCGGGCGTCGTTTTGATAGAAACGCAATACAATTATCGGGCGGCGCGCGATGAATACCTCGAACTACGCGCGCTCAGCCCCGCATCTGCCGACCCCGCGCCCATAATCACAAACGACGGGCAGCCACAGGATGCCCCTATGGCCACAACCCCGCCCGTGACCGAAGCGACAGATTCCGCCCCTACAGCATCCACAACCCCGCCCGCGGCAGATTCCACCCCTACAGCATCCGCACCCGCGCCTACCACGGGCACGCCCGTCACGGCGGCGCCGGAAACCTACACGAACTCCGGAAATCTGTCGGCGATCAACCCGGACTACATCGGTTGGATCAAGATTGACGGGACAGCCGTGGACTATCCCGTCGTACAGTGCCAGGACAACGCGAGATACATGGGCACGACCTTTTCCGGAAAGGGGAACCCCTCGGGTACGATCTTTATGGACTACAGGTGCGGCGGCTTCGGCTCCGATTTTGCGGTTCTCTATGGCCACAACATGCGGGACGGCTCCATGTTTGCCTCGCTGCATCGTTACAGGCAGGACAGCTTCCGCCAAGCCCACCCCACGATATCCGTGACCTTGCGGGAAGGCGGGGTGCGCCTATACCAAATCTTTGCGGTGCGGTTAGTAGACGTGGGAGATCGGGCATTCTCGCTGTTTGGCCAGTCCGAGGACAACATTGTGGGCTATTTTGCCCAACACGGTGCCCCAAAAGGCGCGGGGCAATTCCTCGTGTTATCGACCTGCACAACAAACGGCAGCAAAGACGAGCGCCTGCTGATATTTGCCAGTTATTGACGACAGCAATATAATACAATGATACTATGATATACTATATCATGGCGGGTGTGGGCGGGCGACGATTTTCCCGATGGCGCCCAGCAACCTGGACAACGCCAGGTCGTAGGCCGCAAAGATCGCGACGGCGGCTGCGATCAGCAGGGGCGCCCCCCATTCGGGCAATGTGATGCTCTCGGCCAAAAAGCCCCGCATGGCGACGACAAAAAGCGCCGCCATGGCGCCGGCGAACGATAGCTTGCACAGCCACGCCAGCGGCAATGGGCGCAGTCGCTCGATGATGCCCTTGAGGGGCGCGTAGAGGCCGAAGACCGATGCGTACAACAGCGTGGCGCCAAAAGCGGGCGACAAGAGGAACGCCAACGCGCTCGATGCCGCCCACGTCAAAAAGCCGGCGGCGGCGCCATGGCGGAGGACGGCCGCCGATACCGGCAACCCGGCCACCGCGCACAACCCAAATCGCGCGGCGGGTATCAGCGCGCCAAGATATAGGAACAGGAGGGCCATGGCGGCCATCAGCCCGCAAAACACCGTCCGCTTTGTGCGTTTCATGCTAATCGCTGCGGCAACAACCGCAGCACATTTGGGCGCACAGCATCCAGGCGCAGCATTCGCAGCCGTCCATGCCGCGGTCCTGCCGGTACCCGTGCTGGTAGCCGTGCCCATACCCCTGCCCGTAGGGCGACTGCCGGTAGGCGCCGGATCTCATGCGGTCCCTGGCCTGCCGGTACTCCATGTTGCCCGGATCCATGGCGCTGGCCCTTTCCATGTGCCGCGCGGCTTCGTCGAACCAGCCCTTGCGATACAGGACGCCGCCCATCAGATAGTACCACTCGGCGTCCCGGTTGGCTATGCCCAAGAGCGCCTGTTCGGCCTCCGCGATACGGCCGCTGATGATCATCTGGCGGATGTGCGCGTACGCCGCCGATCCGCCTTCGGAGGGCCCGCCCCAGCCGGAGGCGTCGTCACGTGGGCCTTTGTTCTGCCGCTGGCGGTTGATCTCGTCGTAGGCCTCGTTGATTTGCTTCATCTTTTCCTGGGCCAAATCGGCCAGATCATTGCCCATATAATTATCGGGATGGTACTTTCGGGCCAGATCGCGGTATGCCTTTTTGACCTCGCTGTCGGAGGCCGTTGGGGATACGTTTAGCACGCTATACGGGTCTTTCATGAGGCCTGTTTCTCCTCTTCTGGAAAGAGCCGCCTAAGACCTGCTCTTCCACGCTGGGCAATCCCAACACAAAGATATTCTCCAAAACCGGCCATAGCCGCGTCTCGGGCATCAGTTGCAACGCCGCCTCAATCTCCCGGCGGGACAGTTGCGCCGTCTCGCGCACGGCGGACTTGGCTTCTGGAGTCCAAGCGCCGCCTTCCAGCATAAACCGCGCGGCAATGGGGTTATAGCGGCCGGCTTTCGCGTCGTCGGCCAGATCGTCGCAGGCATCTATCAGGTAGATCCAGCGTCCCAAGTGGTAAAGCATGCGCCCCAGTATGCGCCGCCCGGCCTCGTCCGGTATGGCGCCGGCCAAACCGGATAACAGCGAAGCGAAGGCATCGGCCGGCGGATCGATGGCGCGCGTGTGCTCCTGCTCGCATAGGCGTAGGCGGTCAAGCGACTGTGCCACATGCGCGTTGTATGCGGGTTGGCGTTTCGCGGCGCGGCGTCCGGCGCGGGCGTAGGCCAGCAATCCCAAGCGGGACGGCAGGCCGCGCAGGAACGTCTCATCCTTCACCGTGTCGCGCAGGCGGCTGATGAAGAGAAGCACGGCCAGATCGGAAGCGTGGTCGAAAGCCGTGCCGGCCAGGCATGGTCTTTTGGAAAAAGGGTTAGCGGGGCAACGCTTCCGGGTGCATTCCCCCGGGTCGTCGCAGGCCGCCATCGCCAACGCCAGCGTCGTGAAATCGTAGCCCAGCAGGAACCTGGCCAAGAACCCGTAGCGGCGGGCCAGGGCGTGGCACAGGCCGCAGTAGGTCGCTTTGAAATACTCCCATTCGCGCAAGCGCAACTCACACCGCATAGGGCGGACATATCCAAACATTTATCTTGACCAGCTAATGTTACTGTTACTGTTACTATTATGGTTCGTCATCTTGGATTTCCAACATCTCCACCGTGACCTTGGGCGATCCTATGGCGCCCACATCCGGGTAGCCGTCCACGATCACGCGCACTTTTACGCTCTGTTGCCCCCGTATCAGTTCCACGTCGGCCAGCTCGACCAATACGCGGACGTTGAAATTTGCCAACTGGTCGATGGAGGACTGGGGCCCGCGCAGGGTAATGGGCAAGCCGGGTTCCACCAAACGCACGGTATAGCCGTCGCGCTCGCCGCCGGTGATGGTGATATTCTCGGTGTAGACATTCCTCGTGGCAAGGCCGACGAAGCGCACGGTCACCTCGGCTTCCGATACGGCGTTGCTCTTGGTGCCGTTGGGCAGTGTGATGGGGAATCTCAGAACGCTGCCATCGTTCGTCTCGGCTAAATCGATGCTGCCCAAGGTAATGTAGTTGACCGGGTCGATATCGCCGGGATCGCCCGTAATCGTGATGGAGCGCGGCCGGATGTCCAAGGACACATGCCTTTCCATGGCGCCGCCCCCTTCGATTAGATCCACCGAGAGATCTACCTCTTTGCTCTTGGACACGACCAAGGTGACCGACACCTCCTGGGGAGCCAGGGTCAGCGCGCCCGCCGGGATATCGGCGCCCTCGCTATGCACCAGTTCCACATGGGCAATGAAGTTCTTCGTCCCGTCCAAATCCTCTTGGATGGGCGCGATTTGCGCACCGGTGATCAAATTGAGCAATTCCAAGCGGCCGCTCACCCTGACCTGCGGGGGGTCCAGCTCTATGCTTTCCAGCGTGTACCCTTTGAGGACATGAATCCCCTCGGCGAGGGTTTTAATATCGATTACCTTGCTATCGATCTTGTCTGTCTTGACAACAAAGAAATCCTTGGATTTTTTAAACACGCTTACCTTATCCCGAACCTCTTCCGGCAGGTATATTTCGGGGTACACGCGCTCTTCGCCGGACCCGGTGAGGTCGTTGAGGCGTATGAGCACCTGGATATTGTCCCTGTCGCATAACGCCAAATCCCTGGCGGCGCCCCGCAGTGTCACTTCAAACGCGACGTTCAAACCATCCGTAATCACAATGCCCTTTTCGCTCTCCAAGGTCTCCTGCCCCAAAAACTCCGGCACAGGGCTAAAAGTCCTATCTATCAGCTGATCTTGGGTGATACTCACGTAAAGCCAGAATAGTATCGCCAGCACCAACGACAGGATCCAGTAGAAGATATTCTGCTTTTTCAGCCAAGCTTTCATGACTTTTTCCCCCTGGCCCGGCCAAACAGGCGCGAAAAGCCCCGCTGCGCATCCTCGTCACGGGGCATGAACTCCTGCCGCAAGATTTCATCCAAACCTTCGGGCGTAAGGTGCTGCGTAAGGGTGCCCTGTTTCGCTACCGATATTCCCCCGGTTTCCTCCGACACGATGACGACCAGCGCGTCGGTATCCTCGCTCATGCCGATGCCCGCCCGATGCCGCATACCCAACTCGCGGTTGAGATCCATCTGCCCGGTCAGTGGCAGCATGCAACCGGCGCTGGCAATGCGGCCGTTTTGGATGATCGCCGCGCCATCGTGCAGCGGCGCCTTGGGGTAGAAGATATTTTTCAGAAGCTCCGCCGTCACCTCGGCGTCGATCAGCGTGCCCGATTTCGCGATATCGTCCAACACCACCGAACGCTCAAAGACGATCAACGCGCCCTCGTGCCGCCAGGACAGCGCGCCGCATGCGCTGACCGTCTGCCCAATGGCATTTCCCATATCGCTGCTGGATTTTTGCCGCAACGCGCTGGGCAGTCGCGCGGCGCCCATCTGTTCCAGCATCTTGCGCAACTCGGGCTGGAACAGCACCATGACGGCGAACAACCCAATTTGCACGGCGTTGGACAGCACCGCGTTGACCATGCGCAGCCCGATGATTTGCGACAAAAGCATAACCGCCAACAGCAACACGATGCCGCGCAGGACTTGCATGGCATTGCTACGGCGCATGAGCTGTATGAGCTTGTAAATGGCAATGGCTACAATGAGGATGTCAAATACATCCCACACCGAGAGCGTTACCCAATAACGGCCCATGTTTTCGACGATATCGCGAATGATGTCCAACGCGCCCCATCCCTTTTTTACTCATGTACCCATATATTGAATATCAGCTCCATATGGGTCAGCTGATGGTATACGCTCCCCGGATGAATACGGTCATGGCGGTGGTGGCTTTGATGCCGCGCCCCTCCACGGTGCAGAGGTACAAATGGTTTTTGAGCAAGGCGCCGCCGCCCGACAACTCGGTCCCGTCGGTCGTGTCTACCAGCCCCGGTGTGCCAGTGGCCACGCAAGTCGCCGAACCCAAGCGGAGCAACGCTTCGCCGCCAACGGACAGCGTGATGGTTTTGCCGCTGTCCACATCCACCCGCCGCATCGTATCCATGCCCCCGGTGGCGCCGGAGGCGCCGCTTTTTTCCGCGACGGCGTTGGCGACCTTCTCGATGAAGGCGGGATCGTTGAGATCGCCCGTTATGCCCCCGCCGGACTTCTTGATAGCCGCTTCTAACTCAGCCATCAGGGTGTCGTAGTGCTGGTTCATGTCCTTTTTAAAGTCGTTGGATCTGGCGGCGATGGCTTCGTCGAGCCTCCGGTTCAAACTGGGCATCAACTCTTCGGTAAAGTAGCTCACTGTCACCAGCGGATCGTCCCGGGAACCGGATCCGGCCGCCAAGGCCATATAGCCCGCGAATAAAAGCGCCACCAGCAAGAAACCGGATAATCCCACAACCCATTTTTTCCCAGCCATATTCCATTCCTCCTTATATATGTATCATCCTATATACACTCTCGGGACGCGCTTGCTTACCGCGCAGATCAGCTCGTAGGAGATTGTCCCGGCCAAGGAAGCCAATTCGTCCACAGGGATGGCGTCTGTGGCACCTGTGGCACCTGTGGCGCCGTCCCGGTCCGGCCCGAAAAGGACGACCGGATCGCCGGCCTGCGCCTGCGGGATCCCCGTGACATCCACCACCATCATATCCATGCATACCGTGCCCAAGACAGGCGCCCGGCGTCCGGCAATCAGCACATGCGCCTTGTTGGACAGCCGTCGGTGATAGCCGTCGGCGTATCCTGCGGATACGACAGCCACGCGACGGGGTTCGTGGGCCGTATAGGTGTGCCCGTAGCTGACCGACGCGCCCGCCGGGATCTCCTTGACTTGGGCGATGCGCGATTTGAATGTCATCACCGGCCGGCCATCGAAAGGCAACCCCTCACCGGGCGTCAGCCCATACAGAAGCAAGCCGGCGCGTACCATGTCTAAGTATGCTACGTTGAATTGTATCACAGCGCCGGAGTTTGCGCAATGGTATATGGGAATGTTTATGCCCTCGGCGGCCAATCCCTTCCGTATCGAAGCGAAATCCGACAGCTGCTTCATGTTGAGGGGATCGTTGGGATCCTCCGAGGCTGAGAGATGCGTGAACAACCCCTCATAGAGCAGATGCGGCAAGCGGCACAAGGACAGCAGTTCGGATAGGGTTTCCTCGCCCCGCCAAACGACGCCCAGGCGGGACATGCCCGTGTCCACCTTGAGGTGGACGCGCAACGGGCGCGCGCCGCCGGCCGCCGCCCGCGACATAGCCTGGGCCGACCCGCTGTCGTATACCGTCTGCGACAAGGCGTTTTCCACAAGCAACGGCGCCAAGTGCGGGGGTGTCATCCCCATAATCAGGATGGGCGTCTCGATGCCGGCCGTGCGCAGTTCCATGGCTTCGTCAATCGAAGCCACACCAAAATAATCCACTTCGAGTTTACATAATTGCTGTGACACCGCTACCGCGCCATGCCCGTACGCATCCGCCTTGACCATCGCCATCAGGCGCGACGGCGCGGTCAGGCGGCGGATTTCCCGTAGGTTATGGGCAAGGGCACCCAGCGAAATCTCGGCCCATGCGCGTAGCGGCTGATGCATCAACCCACCTCCGGGACAGACACGCTCGCCACGCCCGCCGTGCTTGCCACGTTCGCCACGCCCGCCGTGCTTGCCACGTTCGCCACGCCCGCCATGCCCGCCGGCAGTTTGGCCGCGATGTCCGTCACTGTCATGGCATACTCGCCCAATTCCGCGGCGCACAGATCGCCGGCCAAGCCATGCCAATACACCGCGCAGGCCACCAACACGGCCACATCCACCCGGCGCCACAGGTCCGGCGCGGCGGCCTTTTGGGCCATGAGGCCGGTCACGAAACCGGCCAAGAGATCGCCGCTACCGCCCTTGGCCATGCCCGGGTTACCTGTCGTGTTGACATACATCGCGCCATCCGGGGAAGCAGTCAGCGTGGCGTGGCCTTTTCGCACCACCACCGCGCCTGTCTCGTAAGCCAGCCACCGCGCGGACTCCGCGAAATCCGTCGGGGCGGCGGCGCCGCCGGCGCCGGTGCCGGCGAGACGCCAGAATTCGGCCTCGTGCGGCGTAAGCACAAGGGGCGCTTCGCGTCTTTCCGGCCGATGCCCAGACAGCGCGTTCAAGCCGTCGGCATCTACCACCAGAGGCGCTTCGCGTCGGTCGCACAGCAGGCGCACGAGGCAATCGAGCGACTCCGATCGCCCGAGGCCGGGGCCAATGAGCGCGGCGTCGCACCATGCCAGCCGATCCTGGATATCGGGTAGCGCGTCGAGTGACAGTCGCCCCTCCCGATCTTCCTGCAACGGATAGCACATGACTTCCGGCGGACAGGATGCGGCCAAAATGTGATAGATCCCGCGTGGCGCGCCCAAGCAGACAAGCCCCGCGCCGGCCCGCAGGCAACCCATGGCCGCCAGCCTCGCCGCGCCGACATAGCCCACGCTGCCGCATAACAGGAAAGCACGGCCGAAGTTGCCCTTGTGGGCGTCCCGCGGGCGTCGCGGCAGGACAAGGGAGGTGAAGGCGGCATCGACCAAGATCATTGCTTCTTGAACTTGGTGGGGGGGAGGATAGGCCGCAAGGAATCAAGGATCCGCTGATTCGGCTCGAAAAATAATATGGTGCGTTTGCTCTCTTTTCCGGGGAAAATCGCAAACCACCGGCTCTCGGATTTGGGGGAGGACGAAGCGTCCACACGCCGGTCAATGTTCTGCGCGTTCATTTCCTTGTCGTATTTGGAGCGGCATGGGGCCAGGATTTCAAACACGCGGCAATCCACCGTGAGCAGGCGTTTCCGCGAACGCTGGGCGGTGATGCGATCCACATCCAGCTCGCCGTTGGTCAGGATGTACTCAAACTCGACATTTTGCCGGATAAAAACATGCCACGCGCCGTAACAGCCGCCCACCAGGACGATAAAGGCTAAAAATGCCGTCTCGGGGAAGAGCATACTCAGTATGGTGAGGCAAACAACCGCGGGCCAGACGGATAGTTGTATCAAACGCGATCGTAATGACGGCTTCCTTTTGATCATATACTCGACAAAGACATCTTTTTTTCCGTCAAACATTGATTTATCACACTCTCTTTGTTTTATGTAAACAGTATAATACGGTGGGGGACGCAAGTCAAGGAAAACAATCGTATGACGGGAAAACAATCGCGCCACCATCGCGCCACCATCGCATGGCAATCGCACGACCATCGCACGGCCATCGCATGGCCATCGCATGGCGGGGCCTGGCGGGAAATTTCCAAAAAAACACTTTACATAATCCACGGGATACTATACAATTGGGTAGATAGATCGGCCGCTGTGAGGGGGGATCGCTGTGCGCGTCATCACCGGCGAGGCGCGCGGGCGCCGGCTTCGCCCCGTACCGGGGGAGGACACGCGCCCTACCTCCGCGCGGGTCAAAGAGTCCATTTTCAACATCATCCAGTTCGATATCGAGGGGCGCCGCGTGTTGGATCTCTTTGCGGGCACGGGGCAGCTGGGCATCGAAGCCATCAGCCGCGGCGCTAAGGTCGCAGTGTTTTTGGACAACAACCCCGAAGCGTTGGCGGTCATTCGCGACAATCTGGGCCGCACCGGTTTGCTCGGCCGGGCCGAGGTCGTCCCGGGCGACGCCCGCGCCTATTTGCGCCGCCGCCCGGATCCCTTCGACATCATCTTTATGGATCCGCCCTACCATGATACGCTGCTTGCGGAGACGCTGACGCTCGTCGCGTCGGCTGGGCTCTTACGCGAGGGCGGGCTTGTTGTGTGCGAATGCGCGGCGGGCACGGCGCTGTCCCCGCCCACGCCCAGCTGGCAGGGCCGCATGTATCGCTACGGCACCCAGACAGTCTTCTTGTTTAGGAGGGATCCATGAATCTTGTGATCTATCCCGGGAGCTTTGACCCGGTGACCAACGGGCACTTGGATGTCGTCCGGCGCGCTGCCGGCATCTTCGATCGCGTCGTCGTGGCCGTCATGCAAAACCAGCGCAAGACGCCGTTGTTCTCGGTGGAAGAGCGCATGGAGCTACTCCGGCGCGTGACGCGCGACCTCTCCAACGTGGAGGTGGATACCTCCATGGAACTGCTGGGCGCGTACGCCGCGTCCCGGGGCGCGCGGGTCCTCGTCAAGGGGCTTCGCGCCATGTCGGACTTTGAGCTGGAATTCCAAATGGCCCTGGTCAACCGCAAACTCTACAACAACTTGGACACGGTCTTTTTAACCACTTCGGAAAGCAACCAGTATCTCAGCTCCAGCTTGGTCAAGGAGATTGGCGCCTTGGGCGGGGACATCTCCCCCTTTGTGCCCCCTGCCATCTGGGAAGCCGTCAGGAAGAAGCTTATTGAAGGAGAATGATGGATATGGCAAGCGGTGTGGAAGAACTATTGACCATTCTGTACAACTTGGTGCAAGACGCATTTGCCCTGCCCTTTGGCGCGGACAGATGTATTCTTGATAGGGATAAGGTGCTCGCCTTAATCGACGAAATCTCAAACGCCCTGCCGGATGACCTCAAGCAAGCCAAACGCATCGTGGAAGCGCGCAACGACATCATTGGCGCGGCCAAGCGCGAGGCCGACACCGTCAGGCAGCAGGCCGAGGAACGGGCGCGGCAGTTGATCAGCCAGCAGGAAGTCCTGCTGGTGGCCCGGCAAAAGTCCGCCGACATCATACGAAAAGCCGAGGGCAAAGCGCGTGAACTGCGCCGCCAAGCCAGCGCGTACGTGGATGTCCTGCTGGGGAAAGCCGAGGAAAAAATGGGTACCGTAATCGCGGAAATATCTTCCTCCCGCGCCGAATTCCACGCGGCCGCCGAAAAACGATAATATAACCAGAAGAGCAGGTGAATTGATGAGCTACGTTTGCCTGACGGATGTCAAGAAAACATACCATGTGGGTGAGGTTACGATTGAAGCCTTAGCGGGCGTCAATGTGGAGGTGGAAAAGGGCGAGTTTGCCGTGATCATCGGCGCTTCGGGGGCGGGGAAAACCACCGCTCTCAATATCCTGGGCGGCATGGATCGGTGTACGTCGGGCAGTATTGTCGTGGACGACCGCGAGATCTCCACGTTTACCGCGCGTCAGCTGACCACCTATCGCCGGCACGACATCGGCTTCGTCTTCCAGTTTTACAACCTGGTCCAGAACCTGACCGCGCTGGAAAACATCGAGCTTGCCGTGCAGATCTGCCGCGACACGATGGATCCCCGCGAAGCCCTGGAGGTGGTGGGGTTGCGGGAGCGTGCGGATAATTTCCCCGCCCAGCTTTCGGGCGGCGAACAGCAACGGGTTTCCATCGCGCGCGCGCTGGCCAAAAACCCCAAGCTGTTGCTATGCGACGAACCCACCGGCGCGTTGGACGACAATACCGGCCGCAGTATATTGGAATTGTTGCATGTCACGTGCCGGGAGCGAGGCATGACGGTCATCGTCATCACGCACAACCATGCCATCACGCCCATGGCCGATCGCGTCATCACGCTGCGCAACGGCCAGGTCTCCCGCATCACGCGCAACAGCGACCCGCGCCCGGCGTCGGAAATCGAATGGTAGTGTAGTGCGTAGTGCGTAGTGCGTAGTGTAGTACGAGCTGTGTTAGTGTAAGGTACAAGGGCTTATGATCAAAAATGCGCTGATAAAAGACGCTTTTCGGCATATTAAACGGCATTTTGGCCGTTTTTTTGCCATGGTCAGCATTGTGTTGCTGGGTTCGTCCTTCTTTGTGGGCATTCGCGCCACCGGGCCGGATATGCGCCTGACCGCGCAGGCCTATTATAACGAGCAAAACTATTCCGACATCCGCCTGCTGTCCACCTTGGGTTTCGCCGAGGACGATATCGCCGCCCTCCGCGATGTCGATGCCCTCTTCGAGATATCGCCCGGCTACACCGCCGACGTGCTGATGGAGATTCCCAGCCGTACGGTGGTCATCCACCTCATGTCCTATGACACCCGGGTCCAGACGGTCAACAAGCCGCTGTTGCTGGAAGGCCGCTTGCCCGAGAACGCGGGGGAGGCCGCCGCGGACGAGTACTTCATGGAGATCTCCGAATACCAATTGGGGGACACGGTCGTCGCGCTGGCGGGCGGCGACAGCCCCTTGTCCGACACCCTGGCGCAGGAGACGTTCGTCATCGTGGGCGTGGTGCGCAGCCCCCTGTACACCACCATGTTCAATCGCGGGGGCAGCAGTATCGGGAACGGCTCCGTGGACGCCTTCATGTTACTGCCCCCTTCCGCCTTCGCCTTGGAGGCGTACACGGAGATCTATACCACGATATACAACCCGGATGCATACTCCCGCTTCGATCCAGCCTATGAGGGCGTAATCGCGCCGGTCAAGAAAGAGCTGGAGGATTTAGGCGAGGTTTTGGCGCCCCAGCGGCGACAGCAACTCGTGAGCGAGGCGGAAGAGTTGCTGGAGGAAGCCAAGCAAAAGGTGGCGGACGCCGAAGAAGCGATCGCCGAAGGCGCGCGCAAGCTGGAGGATGCCCGACGGGAGTTGGAAGACGGCGAGGCCGAGTACGCCGACGCCCTGCGGGATTTTGATGAGCAAATCGCCGACGGGCAACAGCAGTTGGATGACGCTTTGGCGGATCTGGAGGATGCCCGGCGCGAACTGGAGGACAGTGACCGGACATTGACCCAGGGGGAGCGGCGCCTAGCCGACGCGCAGGCCGATCTCGACAAAGCCAAGGCCGATGCGCAAGAAGGGCAGGCGCAACTCGATGGGCTGTACGCGGAGATCCAGGCACGCACGGCGCAGCTGGCGCTCATCCCGGAAGGCAGTGCCGAATATGCGGCTCTAGCCGCCCAGATAGGCTACCTGTCGGAACTCCATGCCACGCAACACGCCGAATTGGAGGCGGCACGGCGGCAAATCCAAGCCGGCCAAGAGGAACTGGACGGGCAAGGGCGGACATTGCGCAATGGGCGCGCCGCATGGGAGCGCGGCCGCACAGAATACCGGGAAGGGCTCGCCCTGTACGAGCAAAACGCCGACGACTTTGCGCGGGAACGGGCGGACGGCGAAGCGTCCCTGGCCGAGGCGCGGCAAGAGTTGGACGACGCGGCCGAGGAGTTGGCCGAGGGACAGCGGGAATACGACACGGAGGTGGCGGAAAACACGTCCAAGCTGGAGGACGCCAAGGTAGAAATAGCCGACGGCGAGCAGGCGATTGCGGATCTGGCCGACGCCGAGTGGTATATCCTGGATCTCTACACCAACGAGGACTTTGCGGATTTCAAGGAGAACTGCAACCGCATCGAAGCGGTGGGCTACCTATTCCCGCTCATCTTCTTTCTGGTAGCCGCCCTGGTCAGCCTCACCTCCATGACCCGTACCGTCGAGGACGATCGCACCCAAATCGGCATCTTGAAGGCCCTGGGGTACGCCAGGGGACAAATCGCGATAAAATATATCGTCTTCGCCTTGTTCGCCACCATTGCCGGCCTTGCGCTGGGCCTGACCATGGGCTTCAATTTCTTCCCCCGGGTCATCGCCAGCGCCTACGGGATGCTCTATCGCTTCCCGCCGCTCATCGCGCCCGTCGACATGCCCTATTCCCTGCTGGCGACGGCCCTTGCTTTGGCCAGCACCATCGTCCCGGCCGCGGTCGTCAGCTTTATGTCCCTCCTGGAACGCCCGGCCAACCTCATGTTGCCCAAAGCGCCGTCGGTGGGGAAAAAGGTCATTCTGGAATACCTCCGCCCCCTTTGGCGCCGCATGAGCTTCATGCAAAAGGTTACGACGCGCAACATACTTCGCTACAAGAAGAGGATGCTCATGACCCTCATCGGCATCGCCGGTTGCACGGCGTTGGTGTTTACGGGCTTTGGGCTCAACGACGCCGTCAACTCGCTGGTTACCAATCAATTCGACCGCGTGACGATCTACGACGTGACGGCGCAGCTCTCCAGCACGGCCACCGAGGGGGAGCGGGAGAAGGCCGTACCGCTATTCGCGGGCAACGTGTCCCAATACCTTCCCTTGCATATGCGTTCCGTGGACGTGGACGGCGGCGGGGTGCAAAAAAGCGTCTCGCTGGTCTGCCCACAGACCAGCGAGAACTTGAGCGACTTCATCCGCCTGCGCGACGCATCCACGCTGGAACCCCTGGTACTCAAGGACGGTGGCGTGATCCTCTCGGAGAAGCTGGCCCGCCTGATGGGCGTCGCCGTCGGCGACATGCTGCGTATCCGCGTGGTCGAGGGCAAATACGCCTCCCTCCCGGTGACCGACTTGACGGAAAACTATTTCGGGCACTACCTCTACATGACGCCGGACACCTTCACCCAGCTGTTCGGCCACGCGCCGGATACCAATGTGTTGCATGGGAACCTCAAACCCGATACGGACAACGACGCGCTGGCGGCGCACCTGCTGTCCGCCAAAGGGATATCCGGCGTCACCTTCATCACCGACTTCCAGGAGAAATTCGCGGATTCGGTCGGCGCATTGGGCTATGTGGTGGCGGTCCTCATTGTGTCGGCCGCCGCGCTGGCTTTTGTCGTGCTGTTCTCCCTGTCCACCATCAACATGGAGGAGCGGCGCCGGGAGATTGCTACCATCAAGGTGCTGGGCTTCTACGATCGGGAGGTGGCCGATTATATCAACCGGGAGACCTTCGTGCTATCGCTCCTCGGCGCCGGCCTGGGCCTGCTGTTGGGCGTGGTTTTGCTACAGTATGTCGTCGCGACGGCGGAGATCGACATGATAGTCTTTAGCCGCGAGACATCGGCGCTGAGCTATCTGTGGAGCGTCTTGACGACGGTGGCCTTCACGCTGATCGTGAACTGGATCACGGGTTTCCGCCTGCGCCGGGTGGACATGGTCGAGAGCCTGAAGAGCGTGGAGTAAGGGCGGCAGGGGCACGGGGCGCGGGCGCGGGGTACGGGACACATGGCATACGGCGCATCGCGCATCGCGCATCGCGTACACCCGCGCGCCAACTACCTATTCGCTCACCAGCGTCCAGGCGGATATCTTCCTGATCCGCCAGGCAATGAGCATCGCGAAGAGATAGGCGACCAAGATAAGCGCTACGCATAATACCACCGTCAAACCGATGGGGGCGGGCATGGAGGCGGTCATGATGCCCATGCCCCGCGTGAGGCCCACGAACATGGGGTTGAAACCGAACAGGCCCCCGATGCCCCCCGCGACAACGCCTAAGGCGATCACGGGGATAAAATGCAGGGCAAACTGATTCATCAGCTGTGGGGTGGTGAAACCAAGGGCTTTTTGGATGCCCAGATCGCGCCTGCGCCGCAGGATGACGGTTTTCAGCATCATATACAGCACCATCACGATCACCAGGATGGTCACGACCACAATGACCGCCGCCACCATCTGGAAAATCGTCCCATACACACCCAGCTGCGCCTCCATCAGCTCTTGAAGATCGATGACGAGCTCCATCTCCGCGTCCCACTGCCCGCGCACCGCCTCCACGAACGCGGCGGTTTCGGCGCTGTCATGCATATATACGTACATTTCGCGCGGTCGGTAATCCGGCTGGGCGCGTTTGATCCCGTCAATCGTCATGGCGCAAGCCACGCCGGAGTTGTTGACGGTCTGGATTTTCCCCACGACCAAATACTCCTCCGTCCGCCCGTTTTGCATGACGCCGACGGCATCGCCGATGTCTTTGCCCGACAAGGCCGACAGGCTCCCGCTGAGTACAATCTCGTTGCCATGTTTGGGATAACGCCCCGCGTACAGCAGGCCGCCCTCCAAGAGGCCAAAATCCTCCACCACGATATTCAGCACCGAGACATCGTCGATCAGCACCGTATGATCCCTGTGGTAGAACACCTTGCGAACCTCACGGCTCTGCTCGAAATAGGCGCGTATCGCCGGGACATCCTCGGCGTCGCGGACGGCAAACGCGCAGTCCGGCACTTCCCCGGCCAGAAGCTGGCTAAACGCTTCCGGGTGGACGCCGAGATTGTCATAGATGGACATGCCGGCGGCGGCCATAAAGCTCACCGCGGCCACGATAAGGAAAATCATGAGCATCTGCCCCTTTGCCTGCAAGGCGGATTTCACCGCCAGCAACAAAGAGAGCGGCCCCCTGCTGCTACAAAGCGGGAGATGGTTTTTCCCATAGCTGTGTGTGGCAAGCCCTTGCCGCAGGGCCTCAAGCGGTTGCATTTTTTGGATCCGCCTAGCGCAAAAGTACGTGACGGCGAGTACCGCAACCAGTATCAGCGCAAAGCTGATGAGGCTACTGGCCATATCAAAGCCCTGTTGCCAGCGAAGCGCGGTCTGCGCCTCCAAGATGTCGGATACGGCAGGGAGGGTGGTGTAAGAAAGGCCGATGCCGGCCAGGGTCCCGACAAGGGCGATGGAAAAGAATTGCAAGACGGTCGCGTGAAGCAACTGCCTGCCGGTATAGCCGACCGCTTTGAGGGCGCCGATGTTGGACATGCTCTCCTCGATGCTGTTGCGGATGCGAAAGCGCATGACCAAGAGGCTGATGAAGACGATCATCGCCGCGAACAGGACCAGGATCATCGAGGTGATGTCCGACATCATGGTGCGCGTCATCTTCGCCGCGCTCCAACTCATCGTCCAAAAAAAGAGATCGTGGGATTCGGCCATTTCACTGCTGAAAAGGAATTCTTTGACAAAATCGTCGCCCAGTTTTTTGCTGTTTTCTGGGTCTTCGAGCCTTGCCAGGAGTATCATGGCCTCGTGATGCGGCATTTGTGAGAGCAAATGACGATATCCCTCGGGGGAAAGATAGGCTTGATACATTTGGTTGTTGGGCGATCCGCACAGGATCTCCTCGGTAAAGCCGCTGATTGTGAAGGTATACGATGCGCCGTCGGCGGAAACAGTAAAGCTATCCCCGATTCGATAGCCGCCGCCAGGATTGAACATGTAGGGTAGGCAGATTTCGTCCACGGCTTCCGGGGCTTGCCCCTCGAAGATCGAAAACCCATTCATCGTGCGTTGGGAGCCGGTGTCCGAAAAGAACATGATCGCCGTCGACATACCGCCGCCATAGGCGATTTCGGTGGGCAGTCCAATGACCGGCTCGCTCTCCACCGACAATACGCCGGGGTAGCTACGCAGGTAGTCGGCCTGCGCGGGCGAATACAGGCGTTTCTCTTCCAGGACAAGGTGATGCGGCGTACTCAGTTCTTCGGCGTGTTTCGCAAAGAAACTGCCATAGTTCAGCATGAGCAGAAGCCCCATGTTGAGCAGGAGCGCCGCCAGCAGGACAAAGGCGAACAGGCTGACCGCCTGGCTTTTGCCGCGGCGCAGATTGGCAAGCGTCAACGGAAATATGTTTTTCATGTTGTTCACCACCCCATCCCGGCAAGGAAGCCCAGGAGCTTTTCCTTGCGTTTCTCGTCCCCGCCTTGGTAGGCGTCCAGGGCGCACTCGCCGCAGATCACGCCGTCCCGTAAGTAGATCACGCGGTTTCCCCGCGTGGCGGATTTTAAGTCATGCGTGACCATGACGATGCTCTGCCCGTCCTGGTTCGCCATGGTCAAGAGATCAAGGACTGCCTCGCCGAAGGCCGAGTTCAACGCCCCCGTGGGCTCGTCGGCAAACAAAATGGCGGGCTTGTTGATGAGCGCCCGGACGATGGCGCCCCGTTGCGCCTCGCCGCCCGATAGCTGGGCGGGGAACTTGCGCCAGTCCGCTTCGGCCAGCCCTACCTGGGCGAACAGCTCCCTCGCCCGATCCGCCACCTGCGCGCGGTTCTTGTTGGCGAGCCGCCCGGCGGCCATGACATTGTCCATCAGGCTCATGTTGTCGCACAGGTAGATCTGCTGAAACACAAAGCCGCAGTTTCGGCGCCGGAACACCGCCTGCGCGTCGCTGTTTTTCTTCGACAACCGCTCCCCGTTAAACGTGATCTCGCCCAGGGTCGGGTTGTCCATCCCGGACAGCGCGTAAAGCAGTGTGGACTTCCCCGCGCCCGACGCGCCCATGATCACGGTGAAATCCCCGTGCCGGATCTCCAGATCCAGGTTTCGCAGCACATGCTGCTGTACGCCGCTGGTGGAAAAGGTCTTGCACAGTTTCTTTGTGGAAATCAGGCACTCCTTCATGTTCTCCTTCGTGTACTCCTTCGTGTTCTCCTTCGCGTACTCCTTCATCATGGCTCCCCCTTAAATAAAATGTAGCCGTGGCAGGTATCGATGTGTGCATGTACGCATCGAATCCTTACGACGACTTCATTTTATCATGCCAATTCTTAACCGGTCTTTGCCCGATCCTTAATTGATCATTAAATATTCAGGAATTATTCAGGAATTTACCCGTCATCCTGCGCGTCGTAGGGGCCGCGCCCCCGCGCGGCCCGCCGTCGCGCCCTACGTCACCCTCCCCCGTCATCCTGCGCCCGTCACCCTCCCCCGTCATCCTGCGCGTCGTAGGGGCCGCGCCCCCGCGCGGCCCGCCGTCGCGCCCTACGTCACCCCTCCCCCGTCATATTGTAGCCACAGCCTGACGGCGAAGCCCGGATCGGCGTTGGCGCATTCCAACCGCCCGCCCATGCGCTCGGTTAGCGTGCGCGAGATATACAACCCCAGCCCGTAACCGCTCTTGCCTTCGGCCAGCTTCCCCCGGTAATACTTGCTGAAGAGAAGCGGCAGTTCCTCCTGCGCCGCGCCAGGCCCGAAATCCCGGAAAACGAGGGCCAAACCGTCGCTGTCGGCTTCCGCTGAGATATCAATATCCGTATCGGCATATTTCAGGGAGTTGGCCATGATGTTATCGATCACTTGCGAAAGCCGGATCGGGTCGGCCCAAACAAGGCACTCCGGGATCTCCCCGATACGCGCCCTGCCGTAGTAATCGGCTTGCCGTATCATCCCCGCGATCCTGTCGCTGGGGAAGGGCGCGGGCGTGACGCGGAGGGAATGGAGTTCTTCCAGGGTGGCGTGAAAAAGGTCGGCCACCAGCGTCTGGATCTGGCCTGCCTTCTGCAATATGATCTGCATGCGCTCACGATACGGTTCGTCCATGGTGATCTCCATCAGTTCGGCGACAGCCTTGATGGACGACACCGGCGTCTGGATGTCGTGGCTAAGCGAGGCCACCAGCTCCCGCTTGGACTGTTCGGCGGCGCGCTCGCTTTGCTTTGCCCGTTGCAGTTCGGAGCGCATCAAGTCAAAACTCTCGGTAAACGCGCCGAAGGCGTTCTGCTTGTCCATGGAAAGAGGAAGGTCAAGGTCTCCGGCAGCCACCCTCTGCGCGAAGTCACGCATTTGCCAAAAAGGCCGTAGTACTTTGCGGTGGAGAAGATAGAGGAAAACCCCGGCGGTGGCGGCCACAAGGCACAAAAGGACGATAAGGCATACCTGCAGATGCACGCGATAGGCCTGCCACTGTTGCTTCATCTCGGAAAAAGCGGAACTGTCAATGGTCTGCCCGCTTTGTATCCTGTCGTTGAGTTCAGCGATAACCGCCGAAACATCCGGCACGGGAAACAGGAATAGAGAGCAGCAGATCCCTGTGATCATAATGGCTATCAACGCCAACGCATAATAACGAAGCTTCATGCCCGATGTCCCCTCAGCTCCCAGTCCCGGTCCCGGCGCCGGTGCCGGTGCCGACGCCCTGCTCCGCGCTGAACACATAGCCCGTGCCCCATACGGTTTTGATGAATTTGGGGCCGGTCGGGTCGGCTTCCAGCTTTTCGCGCAGGCGGCGGATGTGGACGTTCAGGGTGTTGTCGGTCGTAATGGCATCTTCCCATACCTTCTGGAAGAGTTCTTCCTTGCCAATTACCCTGCCGCGGTTTATCACAAGGTAGTGGAGGAGCTTGAATTCCAAAGCTTTTAGCTCTATCCTTTGCCCGTTTAGCATCACCGATCGCCCGCCGACGTCCAAAGTCAGCCCCCCGGCGGCGTCAATCGTCGCTGTGAACGCGCCCCGGTATCGGGTCAGGACAGCCTTGACCTTGGCCAGCAGGACGGACAGCGAATACGGCTTCTTGATGTAATCGTCGCCGCCAATGGATAGTGCCAGGATCATATCGTCGTCGCTTCGGCGCGCGCTGATAAACAGGATGGGGACGCTGACAGTTTCCCTCAGGCGCCGGCACAAGTCGAAACCGGAGGCGCCGCCCAAATTGATGTCCAATAAAACCAAGTCGGTAGTGTGTTCGCGAAAAAACCGAAGGCAAGCCTCGGTATCGGCAGCCCAAAAGGCGCTGACGCCAAACAAGTTGAAATATTCGCAGGTGCTTTGCGATAACGCCTCCTCATCGTCCACAATCAGGCAATGATAATGCATCCGCTCTCCCCTTCCCTTTCCCTCGCCAACCTACAGCCGTATTGTACCATAGGCTAGCCCCTAACGCAAGGATGTCGGCGGTTTAGGATGTCGGCGGTTAGCGAGGTTTACGTTCGCATTTCCTGAAATATTCCCCTATGCGACATTAGAGGATATGCGGCTTGACCTTGTTCCACGAGTGAAGAAAATGGCTGTGAGTCGTGTTTTTGACCATCCGTGGAAGGACATGGATGAGATGGAGATTTTCAAGAGCGCAGGACTCTACTCCGGCGGAGAGCCTGAGTTAATCGAGGGTGACATATTCAAGACGATTATTCCGCTTGTTTCGGCAAGCGGAAAACAAGCGGAAAAAACAAGCGGAAAAAAGGATGCCATCGTAGGCTATATCGAAGAACACGGCGAAGTTACGGCCGCAGAACTCACTGAACTGTTCGGCTTGAGCGAAGGACGTGTCCGTGCAATCCTGCTCGAAATGGTGAAGGAC